>Ga0187893_10000568_pt1 | contig 95817 bp, 107 predicted proteins | sample MA1701074metaG_FD_139574 | JGI IMG/M metagenome (GOLD analysis project Ga0187893, IMG submission 139574) | White microbial mat communities from a basaltic lava cave in the Kipuka Kanohina Cave System on the Island of Hawaii, USA - MA170107-4 metaG ... | reverse complement strand
TGGGCCGTGGCTCCTCGGCTGGCTGTTGGCCTGCCATTCTGGCGCGTACGCGCGCAAACTGAATGGTCCACGATCCACCGCCATCCCGAACGAAACACATGTGCGGAAGACGGGGCTAGCGGGTTTCGGACATGGAGGAGTTGTGTGCTGGATGTGCGCCATATATGGCGCACATCCAGCACACAACTTGCGCCCTTGTTCACGCAGCGTGAAACCGGTCACAGTGTGTGAACGTGCCATTTTGACCCGGGGTTTCCCGAGGATGCGCGGATCATCGCGGCCTCGGAGCCGTTCGTCCGGTGGCATATCGGTGAGCTCGAATGGTGCGATGCCCTGCGCGCCGGTGCGATTCGGGTCATCGGCCCTCGGGATCTGACGCGCGCCATTCCAACGTGGAACCGACGCTCTCACGCCGAGTCGATCACCGACTTCATCCCGGAGCCGGTACAGAACGTCTCCTAGTCGCGAACGAAGATCTGCGGTCGCCGAGCTCGGCGTGGGTTAGCGGTTCATGGCAGCGGCTGGGCGAGGAGTCGGCGGAGGATCTTGCCCGACGGCGTTCTCGGGATGGCGTCGACGAAGCGGACCGCGCGGATGCGTTTGTGCGGTGCGACGCGCGTAGCCATCCAGGCCTTGAGCTCGTCGCCGCCCACCTCACCGCGCGCAACGACGACGGCAACGGGGATCTCGCCCCGCGCATGGTCTGGGCGGGGGATGACGGCGGCGTCGGCGACCGCGGGGTGGGTGGCAAGCAGCGCCTCCAATTCCGCGGGTGCCACCTGGTAGGCGTTCACCTTGATGAGTTCCTTGAGCCGATCGACGATGAAGACGTTGCCGTCTTGGTCGACGTAGCCCAGGTCACCGGTGTGCAGCCACCCGTGGGCGTCGATCGTCTCCGCGGTGGCCGCCGGGTTGTTGTGGTAGCCGGCCATCAGCTGCGGTCCCTTGACCCACAGTTCCCCACGCTCGTGGACGCGCAGGTCCTGGCCGGTCCCGGGGTCGACGACGCGGAGTTGGGTGTTGGGCATGACCCTCCCAACCGAGCCGGGGACGCTTCCGAAGACCCGGTCGGCGGCGGTTGCGCCGATCGTCGTCTCGGTCATGCCCCACCCTTGGCCGACTACGGCGGTGGGGATTCGGGCAGCGACAGCGCGCTGCACGCCGGCGCTCAGCGGTGCGCCGCCGGAGATGATGAACTCGACAGAGGACATGTCGCAGGCGTCAACGAGCGGATGGTGGGCCAGCGCGGCCATCAGCGGTGGCGGGGCCACGAGGAACGTCGCCCGGTGCCGCTGGATCAACTCGAGGAACCGTTCGAGGTCGAACGACGGTATCGTCACCACGGTGGCGCCGATCGCCAGCGCTGTGGCGACATGGACCACGAACCCCATGAATAGGGAGCGAAAACAGATGGCGCTAGGCGGTGCCGCGAATGCCCCACGCCCGGGCCGTAAGCGCGATGCAACCGTCGGCGCCAGCAGGAAGACGCGCGCGCAGGGGCGTCGCGCAACACAAGCCGGCTCGACCACCTATCCGCAGGACCGACGCTCATCGCTCGGCCTGAGCGATCACCACCTTCTTCTGTCAGAGCATCGGCAAGACTACCCGCCCGATCCCATCGACAGTTCAGAGCAATATCCAGCAACGCCCACCACAGCACAGATATGGGACATCATCGAACTCCAAGATCTCACAATCCGATTGCATTCGGACATGGCTTCCGCTGGACGCCTTCATTCGCGCTGCAGCCGCCGTCGCCCTCGCTTGAGTAAAGAGCCGCATGAAGAGAGTCGCCGAGACGTCCTCTTTCTTGGGCTCGGCGAGCACAATCCTTACAAAGGGATGCCGATGATCTTTGCAGCTCACATCGCGGATGTGCCGTATGGACGACGTCAAGGAAATGGGGATGCGTGTCCATTGCTCGCATGAAGACGAGGTTGAAAACAGCAGCATGGAGCTGTCGTCCTCATCGACCTTGACGAGCCCGTGAAGGGTCAAGTCCATGGGCTCGTCGAGCTGGTTCGAGGCCAGCAGTGAAACGAACTCATCCGGCTCGTACGTACGCATTTCGATACCTCCCGTTGAAGACCCGCTTGCCCTTGACTGAAGCGTGGATGCATCCGCCGCCGCAACGTCAGCCTGCCCTACAACGATGGCTTAGTTCGCCGCACATCGAGCATACCGTAGGTCGTTGCGCTGCTGAGGGGGAACGGCTCGTTGCAACTCGCACGTGATGGCCCTCACCACCGCAGGCGTGCGTAGGTCCGCAAGGGCGGTTGTTAGACTCGCGGCCTCCTCAGCTGGTGGAGATGTCTCGAGCTCCGCCGAGCTCATTCGGTCTACGATCGTCTCGATGGATAGGTTGCACGAAGTCGGTGAAGCGCTGAAGGATGCGTTCGAACGCGGCGATCCGGCGGGGTTCGGCGAGCTGCTGGCCGACGATGTCCGCTGGTATGGGGCCGCTCCCGGCGGCTGTTACAGCCGCGACGACGTGCTCGCGTTCCTCGCCGAGCAGGAGGCGCATGGGGTCCGGTTCGAGCTAGAGGAGATCCGCGTCTACGGCGACCGCGTCCTCATGCACGTCGAGCCCGGTGCCGGTGTGGCATGGCAGATGCTGAGCGTCGACGCCGACGGGCGCATCGCGAGCATCGTTGGCTACTCGAGCGCCGAGGCGGCCGAGCGCGACGTGGACCTGCGATCGGCCGGGGAGCCCGCGGCGGGCGAGGTCGGTCCGGTCCAGGCAGTGACGCCGTTCGTCCGGGTGGCGAACGTCCTCCGCTCGATCGCGTTCTACCGGCTGCTCGGCCTGCGCGTGAGCGAGACGTATGAGCCGCACGGGGCACCGGTGTGGGCGTGTCTCGACAGTGCAGAGGGGCCCCAGATCATGATCGCGGAGACCTCGGACACGATCGACGCGGGGCGGCAGGGTGTGCTGTTCTACCTGTATTCACCCGATCTGCCCGCCTTGCGCGACCGGCTGGTCGCGAACGGCGTAGATGCCAGCGAGATCGTCGACGGCAGCCCCGGCCCGCCGCAGGAGATGCGGGTCACCGACCCCGACGGCTACTGCCTGATGATCGCCCAGATCTAGGATCTCGCCGCCGCCGAAGCAGCCGTACTGTGCAGAGTTAGCCCGGCTGGGCTGAGCCGCACCGGTCAGCGGCCAAGGGCCTTAGTGACGATCGAGGCGATCTGGCCGGCGGTGTCCCAGTCGGCGGTCAGCAAGTTCTTGGTGACCGCCAACGCGATCCCGGTCGCCGGGTCGGCGCCCGCCCAGCTACCGCCCGCGCCCGCCATGCCGAACACCGTGGAGGGGTCTTGTGGGTTGCTCCAGGGGGCTCCAATGGCATAGCCCAGCCCCCACGCGGAGGGGTTCCCGAAGACCTCGTCGACGCCGGTCATCGCGACCGCCGAGACCTCGCGGAGGCGCTCGGGTGAGATCAGCCGGACGCCGTCCACCTCTGTGAGCAGAGCGGCGTACATCCGGGCCACGGCGCGAGCGGACACCTTGCCGCCGGCCGGGATGTCGGCGCTCAGAAAGTCAGCACGGTTCCCGAGCTGGGCGGTCGGAATCAGATAGCTCGGGAACGCCTTGAACATCGGCAGGTCCGCCGGGATGGCGGCCAGCATCTCCTCGCTGCCCTCGGCGTCTTCCAGCCGGGCGACGCGGCCATGTTCGGAGAGGGGCATGCCGAAGTAGATCTCGTCGGGCACGCCCAGCGGTCCGGCGACGTCCTCGCGCAGAACCCGCGAGATTGGCTTGCCGGTGACCCGCCGGACAATCTCACCGACGACGAACCCAAAGGTGTAGGCGTGGTAGCCGACCTTCGTGCCCGGCTGCCACCACGGCTCCGCGTCGGCGACAGCGGCACACATCTTGTCCCAGTCGCAGGCGTCCTCCGGCGTGGTGCCCAGCGGTATCCCTGGGACACCGAGCGAGTGGGTGAGGGCGTGGCGGACGGTCGCGGTCCCCTTGCCGTGGGCGGCGAACTCTGGCCAGACGTCGGCGATCACGGTGTCGTACGTCAGGTCACCGCGCTCTACGAGCACGTGCGCCACCGTCGCGGTGGCTCCCTTCCCAATAGAGAAGTTATAAAAGGGCGTATTCGACGTCACCAGTCGTCCCGTCTCCAGGTCCGCGATACCCGCCACGGCATCCACCAGCAGCTCGCCGTACCGGTACACGGCAACCTGCACACCCCGTTCAGCGCCGGGCTCGACCAGCTGGTCGATCGCCTCCTGGACCCGCTTCTGTAGATCGCTCATCATCCCTCCCTGGCTTCGCGCCGCCAAATGCCTGCAACCAGAGTGTGACCTCGCGATCGGATGGGCAACGTTCGTGGACGATCACGGGACGAAGGAGACGACTCTCGACGGCGCTCATCAGGTACGTGATGAATGCAGTTGGGTCATTGCGCACAATTTTGTATCAGGCACGCCAATGCGTCCTATATAGGGTAACCTTCTTACACGACGACAAGGTCTATTGGCGTGCCGTAAAGAGGGGGAGTGGCGCGTGACCTATAAGGGCGAGACTCGACGGCGGCTACTTCTCACGCTGGTCGCCATGCTGACGTTATCTACCGGTTGCACGGGGCGCGAGGGCAGTCAGGACACTACTCAAGAGCCGGCGGTCAGCGAGACCGCGGGGGGCACCGAGGCGGCCACACCGCCGCCGGCGGTCGGCGTGCCCATCGAGCTGCCCACCCACCCGGGCCTCACGCCCAGCGCGCCGCCCAGCGCTGGCCAGGTGGCTGGTGGCGTTGGTATGCACGACGACGATCTCGGCAGGTCACCGGCTGGTGGAGCGCGCACCGGAGGCGGAGGTTCGGCGGGGGATGCAGGCATCGACATGGGCCTCTTCACGCTCGGCGCGTTCCTCACGGCATGGGGAGCCGTGTTGCTGAACAGCCGTCGCCAGCCTCGGGGACGGCACGCCCGCAGGTAAGGGCCGGCGCCCCAGATGAGCGAAGCGTTTCTCGACGGGCTGGTGGAGGAGGAGCGGGGGATCGTCGAGGCGGTCCGGGAGTGGGTGGACCGGGAGGTGGTCCCGGTCGCGCGCGACCTGGAGCGGGCGGACGCCTACCCGGAGCGGCTGATCGAGCAGATGAAACAGATGGGCATCTACGGGCTGCTCGTCCCTGAGGCGTACGGCGGCGTTGACGTGTCGGCGCGCTGTTTCGCCCTGGTCACCGAGGAGCTGGCGCGTGGCTGGATGAGCTTGGCCGGCGCCATGGGTGGGCACTCGGTCGTCGTGCACCTGATCCGCCGGTTCGGCCGCCAGGACCAGCGGGCCGCCTACCTGCCCCGCCTCGCCGCCGGCCAGCCGCGCGCGACGATGGCGCTCACCGAACCCGACGGCGGGTCCGACCTGCAAGCCATGCGCACGGTGGCCCGGCGTGAGGACGGCGGCTACGTCGTCAACGGCTCGAAGACGTGGATCACCAACGCACAGCGGGCAGGGCTGCATGCCGTGCTGTGCAAGACCGACCCGACCGCGGACCCCGCGCACCGGGGCATCAGCATCCTGCTCGTCGAGAAGGAGGCGGGCTTCGCGGTCGGTGGCTCGCTCGGCAAGCTCGGCTACCGCGGCGTCGAGAGCTGCGAGGTCGTCTTCGCGGACTGCCGTGTCCCTCGTTCGGCGCTGCTCGGCCACGAAGAAGGCCGCGGGTTCGCGCAGATGATGAGCGGCCTGGAGATCGGGCGCATCCAGGTAGCCGCGCGCGCGACCGGCGTGGCCCGCGCCGCCTTCACCGCGGCGCTTGGCTACGCGCAGGAGCGCCGCGCCTTCGGCGTTCCGATCTACCAGCACCAAGCGGTCGGGCACCACCTGGCCGACATGGCCACCAAGATCACCGCCGCCCGCGCGCTGCTGGTCCTTGCCGCGGACCGGTTCGACCAGACCGGCCACGCCAACCTCGAGGCGGGCATGGCGAAGCTCTACGCCTCAGAGATCTGCGCGGAGGTCACGCTCGCGTCGATCCGCGTCCATGGCGGCATGGGATACTCGACCGACCTGGACGTCGAGCGGTTCTACCGCGACGCGCCGCTCATGATCGTCGGCGAAGGCACCAACGAGATCCAACGCAACGTCATCGTGCGAGAGCTCGTCCGCCGCAACGCCCTTCCGTGAGCTACCGCAGGGCCGCGAGGGCCTCGGCGGACCGCTCGAACACGCTCACGAACGTGACGCCGAGGCCGGCCAGGCGCCGCAGCTGCGCCCGGAGCTCAGATTCGGTACCGAGCATCAAGAACGGGCTGTCGAGCAGGACCCCAGGGGACTGCTCGAGCCCCGGGGCCCACTCCGCGAGGCTGCGCTCCGGATCGCCGGTCAGCTCGGCATGCTGGACGAGGACGTTGAGCTCCAGCTGGTCGAAGCGGTCCCCCGCCGCGGCACGGACGAGCTGGATGCGGTTGCGCAGCCCTTCCCACGACCAGTGCGACAGGTTGGTGTGCACCTGCCCGGTGCCCGAGGTGAACCCGGCGAACCCGACCGCATCGGCGTGGCGGGCCGCCACGGTCAGGACGCGATCGCCGTTCCCGCCGATCAGCAGCGGCACGGGCTGCTGAGCGGCGGAGAAGCCGACCGCCGCGCCGCGAAGATCCAAGCCCTCGTCGTCGACCGTCTCACCCGCGAGCAGCGCGCGGATGACGGGCACGCTGGCGGCCAGCCGGTCGACCCGCTCACCCGGCCGCGGGTAGCGCAGCCCCGCCTGCTCGAACTCCACCTGGGCATGCCCCGCGCCCAGGCCCAGCTCCAGCCGGCCGTCCGTGAGCAGATCGGTGGTGGCGGCGACCCGGGCGAGGAGCAGCGGGTTCCAGAACTCGATGTTCAGGACGAACGTGTTAAACCTCAACCGCTCGGTGACCGCCGCGGCTCCCACGATCGCCGCGAAGGGATCGAGCATGCCGACATGGTCGGCCACATGGAGAACGTCGAAGCCCATCTCCTCGGCGCGGCGGGCCTTGTCCCTCCAGTCGGGGCCGCTGGTGGCGTGCCACGCGCTCATCCCAAACCGCATCGCCGCCGTCACGCCGCCCGATACTACTCGAGCGGTCAGGCTTGCTGGGCCCCGGCGGTGCCGTTCTCGATGACGAACGAGGCGCGGGTGGTGACGGGCGAGCCCTCGCGCCGGACGTACTCGAGGACCCGGTAGTCGGCCTGCCAGCGGTCGGGCGTGAGCTCGCAGCGGACATAGCCGCGCTGGTTGTTGTAGAAGCGGATGTGGGGGTTCTCGGCGAGCACGGTCTCGCCCTCGGGATCGCTGTCCGTGCCGTCCCCGCCGGAGGTGATCGACGTGCCGACGAGCTCGGTGCCCAGGGTCGCGGACTCGGGGTCGTCAAAGTTGGCCTTAAGGTCCGCGAGCCAGTTGGCGTGCCAGTCTCCGGTTAGCACCACAAGGTTGACCGGATCGACCGGCTGGCGCTGCGCGATGAAGTCCAGAAGGCGGTCCCGCGAGGCGAGGTAGCCGTCCCAGCCGTCGACGTAGAACCCCCGGTCCGGACCTTCCACGAGGTCGATCTGGGCGAGGAATATCTGCTGAGCGAGCACGTTCCAGCGGGCGGATCGTATCCCACCCAGCAGCCAGCGTTCCTGCTCGGCTCCGGTGATCGTGGCGGCCGGGTCGGACCGCTCGGGGCACCGGCCGGGGGACTCGTCGCCGCACGGCTGGTCGGTGCGGTACTGGCGGGTGTCGAGCACGTTGAACTCCGCGAGCCGACCGAACGTCAGGCGGCGGTAGAGCGGCAGGTCGATGCCCCGGGGCGGCTCGCCGCGCAACGGCATGTGCTCCCAATAGGCCTGGTAGGCGGCGGCGCGGCGGTCTCGGAACGCCTCGCGCGGCTGGCCATCCTCGGGGATCTCGTCCGCGTAGTTGTTCTCGGTCTCGTGGTCGTCCCACGTGACGATCCAAGGCACCGCGGCGTGGGCCGCCTGCAGGTCCGGGTCGGTCTTGTACTGGGCATGGCGTTGCCGGTAGTTCGCGAGGGTCACCATCTCGGGGCCGACGTGATCGCGCACGTTGCCCTCTGGCGCGACGTATTCCTGCGCCGCGTACTCGTAGATGTAGTCGCCGAGGTGGACCGCGAGGTCGAGGTCCTCCTCAGCGAGCCGGCGGTAGGCCGTGAAGTAGCCGTGCTCGTACTGCGAGCACGACGCGAACGCGAACCGCAGGCGCTCGGGGTTCGCGCCCGCCTCCGGCGCGGTGCGGGTGCGCCCGACCGGGCTGATCTCGGAGCCGCTCCGGAACCGGTACCAGTACCAGCTCGCGGGCCGGAGGCCCCGCGCGTCGACGTGCACGCTATGGGCGAGCTCGGGCGTGGCCTCGGCGGTGCCGCGTTGCACGATGCGCCCGAAGGTCTCGTCCTCGGCGATCTCCCACTCGACGGGCATGGGCCTGGGCCGCATCCCGCCGTCCTCGGCGAGGGGATCGGGCGCGAGGCGGGTCCACAGGACGACCCCATCCGGCAGCGGGTCTCCCGACGCGACGCCGAGCGTGAACAGGGCGCTCGCGCCCTGGGCGGCCGCGGTCGCGGGAAGGCCACTGGTGGCCACGGCGGCCGCGACCACGCCGGTCGAGCGGAGGAAGGTACGGCGGCTGAGGGACACGGCAGGCTCCGTGGAAAGGTGAGGTGTGTGACCTCCCCCACGCTCCCGCGCTCGGGTGACGGCAAGCAGTCAAGGGAGCGAAGCCTTCGCGAACACAGAGCCGTGAGCAGGCATTTCTCGCGATCAGTCGTGGTGCCGACTCACGCGTCGCGCCAGCGGTACAGGTCGCGCAGCAGGGCGATCTCGGCGCCGTGGTGCAGCATCTCGCGGTTGATGTGGAGGACGAGCGTGGCCATCGGCCACTCGGCCCACTCCCCTTCTGCTGGGCCGCACGGGCGGCTCAGGCCGTCGGCGCCCATCCCACGCATCCCCGCCGTCCACGCGGCGTACGCCTCGTCGAGCTGAGCGAGCGCACCATTCGCGTCTCCGGGATAGTCGTGGGTCATGTAGTCGATCGGGGGACCGCCGAAGTGACTCGCGACCCGCATGCCGAGCACGCCGACGACCAGGTGGCCGATGCGCCAGGCGATCGTGGTGACCGGTGGCGGGTCGGGCTCTGGCATCGCGAAGTCGATCGTGAAGTCGCCGCCGCCAGCGGCCAACGGCGCGGTGCTGGTGCCACGAGGGCGGACATTCCAGGCGCCGGCGACGGGCTCCCAGCGGTACTCCTCGTCGGTCAGCCCCTCGAGACGCGGGCGGAGCTGCCCGCGCCAGTGCCAATCCAGCTGCTCGACGAGCTGGGCGCTCCAGTCGATCTGCGGTGTGGCAGTGGTCTCCATGCCAACACGTTAAGACACGATGCGGACAGCTAGCGTCCTTAATTGGATATCCCGGGGTTGGCGGGCAAGATCGCCTCGGTGGTCTCCCAGAGCCTGGGCAAGAACCGGATGACCTCGTCAGCGCGGTGGAGGATGTCGCTGGTAGAGGTGATGCCGAGGTCAGCGACCGCCGCCTCGAATGCGGGAACGAGCGAGTGCTGGAGGTCTGGAGCGCCTGCCGCCAAGATCTTGTGGCGGCGGGCAAAGGCCGCTCCCGTCGATCGCGATCGGTCGTGCCACGGGGTGATGTCGCTGCTGAAGAAGAACGGGGTCCTGGCAACGGCGGCGGTCGCGTCGAACGTTCGGGTCAGCGCGTGGAGATGATGCGCGACGCGGTGACGACTCAGATGCGCGCAGCCCAACAGCTCGAGCAGTACCGGGTAGAGGCTCGCATGGCCGTCGTCGGCGAGCACGTCGCGTGCCGCGAGATAGCGCGGCCGCACCGTGGGATTGCGCAGCGCGGCGACCAAGAGGACGTGCGTGGTCACGCCGGTGGGGAACATCCACGCCGTGACCTGGTCATGGAGGGGCGCCGACGTATCGATTGCCCGGAGCCCGTTCCCGATCTTCCGTCGCGCGTCTTCGCGCCTTGCGCGGACCCACACCCGCTCGGCGAAGCCGCGAGAGACCCGCGCGTGCAGCCGAGACAGCCCTCCGGTGGGATCGGCAATGATCGTGTTGGTGCGAACGCTACCCGCCAGGTGGTAGGACGCCAGAACCGCGTCGGCCTTCCGCGGCGCCTTGCTAGGGGTCACATGAGCCGCTGCGGAGCGCGCCAGCCCGACTCGCGTGACAGCCCTTCTCTCGGGCCCGCGCCTTGCCCGACGGTGGTGCCCTATTCTCGTGAGCATGATCACCGGCGGCGCAGACCTTGGTCTATGCCGACGACGCCGATGCCGCTCGGGCGTTCTTCCGCGACGTTCTCGGATGGCCGCATGTCGACGCCGGTGGTGGGTGGCTGATCTTCAAGACCGGTCCGTCAGAGCTTGGGGTACATCCCACCTCGGGCGAGCGCAGTGGCCGAGGAACAAGCATGTGCAGGACGGAGAGGTCACAGCCATGAGCAACAAACCAAGTCGGCGTTGGGATGCCGGCGTGAGGTGCCCATGATGACGGGAGCGCTGGAGGGCAGGGTGGCGCTCGTCGCGGGTGCCACCCGTGGGGCGGGCCGTGGGATCGCGGTACAGCTTGGCGCTGCCGGGGCGACGGTGTACGCGACGGGGCGCAGCACCCGGGCGCAGCGTTCGGAGATGAACCGGCCCGAGACCATCGAAGAGACCGCCGAGCTCGTCACGCGGGCCGGAGGACGCGGCATCGGGGTCCAGGTCGATCACCTGGAGCCGGAACACGTCCACGAGCTGGTCCGTCGCATCGACCGCGAACACGGCCGCCTCGACGTGCTGGTCAACGACGTGTGGGGCGGCGATCCACTCGCCGAGTGGAACAAGCCCGTATGGGAGCATTCCCTGGACAAGGGCCTGCGGCTACTGCGTCTTGCCGTCGACACACACATCATCACCAGCCACTACGCGCTGCCGTTGTTGATCAGGAAGCCAGGCGGGTTGGTCGTGGAGGTCACCGACGGCACGGCCGAGTTCAACGCGAGCTATCGCGGGACGGTCGGGCTGTACTACGACCTCGCCAAGATCTCCACAATTCGCCTGGCCTTGATCCAGGCCGACGAGCTGCGCGCCCACGGCGCGACCGCGGTGTCCCTGACGCCGGGCTGGCTCCGCTCGGAGATGATGTTGGAGGCCTACGGGGTAGCCGAGGGCAACTGGCGTGACGCCACAGCGGCGCAGCCGCACTTCTGCATCTCGGAGTCGCCGCACTTTGTCGGGCGTGCCGTCGCGGCGCTCGCCGCCGACCCCGATCGCGCACGCTGGTCAGGGCAGTCACTGTCCAGCGGCCAACTCGCGAAGATCTACGGCTTCACGGACATCGACGGCAGCCAACCCGACGCCTGGCGCTACATCACGGAGGTCGAACGCGCCGGCAAGCCTGCCGACGCCACCGGGTACCGCTAATCGTGAGTCGCCGCATCCGGCGAATGAGGGAGATGTTCGATGAGCTTGGTGGCCTCGGATCAGTACCGGAGGGCGGTCGCGTTCAGGGAGCTGCACGAGGGGCCGGGGGCGTTCGTGATACCGAACCCGTGGGATGCCGGGACGGCGCGCATTCTCACGTGGCTCGGCTTCGGAGCGCTGGCCACCACCAGCGGGGGTCTCGCGTTCGCGCTCGGCAGGAAGGACGGCGCCAACCTCGTCAGCCGCGACGAGACCCTTTCACACGCGAGGTCGATCGTGGCGGCGACCCATCTTCCCGTCTCCGCGGATCTAGAGAACGGCTTTGCCGGCTCGCCCGAGGAGGTCGCGGCGACCATACGGCTTGCTGGCGAGGCCGGTTTGGTCGGCGGCTCGATCGAGGATGCGACAGGCGATCCCGACGCCCCAATCTTTCCGTTCGACGTCGCCGTCGCTCGTGTCACCGCTGCCGTCGAGGCCGCCAGGGCGCTTCCCTTCCCGTTCACGTTGACGGCTCGGGCGGAGAACTTTCTCTATGGCAAACCTGACCTACCGGACACGATCCGCCGGCTCCAGGCATACGAGTCCGAGGGAGCCGACGTGCTCTACGCGCCGGGCCTACCCGATGCCGATGCCATCCGTGCCGTCTGCGCGTCGGTGAGCCGTCCCGTGAACGTCCTCGCGAGCCCGGCATTGTCCGTCCGTGTACTGAGCGATTGCGGCGCCCGCCGGATCAGCCTGGGATCGGCGCTCCCGCGCGCCGCGCTGGCCAGCATGATGCGGGCCGTAGCCGAGATACAGAGCAAAGGGACGTTCGCGTTCGCGAACGACGCCATCCCCTATGGGGAGGCGAACGACCTGATGTCACCGGCCTGAGCGAGGAAGTCGAGCAGCAGGTCGTTCAGGACGTCTGGCCGGTCGAGCTGCATCCAGTGGCCGGCGCCGTCGAGGCGCTCGTAGCGCCAGGAGCCGGCGACGAATGCGGCCGAACCGGTCATCGACTCCTCGGTGAGGAAGCGCTCGCCATCACTCCAGATCCCCATGACCGGTGCACTGACGGGCGGCGGCGGCGCCGAAGGGGGCCGTACCCAAGATGCCGGTGGCACGTTGGCCCGGTAGAAGTTGAGGCTCGCGGTGAGGGCTGCCGGATCCGAGAGCCGCTCGGCGACCTCGTCCGTCTGCGGATGGGCGAAGAGGTCGCGGAGGTTGCAGAGGTTGCGGAACCCGTCGGCGGACAGCCACTGCTCCGCGATGCCCTCGAACTGGAAGAGCAACATGTACCAGGACTTCTCGCGCTACGCCCAGCCGGCGGTCGCGACGGATGCGGGGTGGCCGACCGAAAGCGCCGTCAGCGTGGCGACGCGATCGGGGAACCGGGCGGCGGTCACCCAGGCGAAGAGCGCGCCCCAGTCGTGGCCGACAAGGTGTGCCCGCTCGATCTCCAGGTGGTCGAGCAGGCCGATGACGTCGCCGACCAGCGCGGGGAACTGGTGGCGCCACAGCCCATGAGTGTCCGGCCAGCCGGGGAGCAGCACGACGGCGGGACCGTCACCCTCATCGCGCGCGTTGAGCCTGATTCCGCCAAGATCGATCAGCATCGCGCGCTCCTCTAGTATCCCCTCATGGTGCATCCGCAAATAGGGTAGGGAGCCGGTCGACAGGACGAGGAGGAACCGATGCAGGTTGGGGATCTGGCGATCGACTTCAGCTTGAGGGATCAGGACCACCGGGACGTCACGCTGTCAGGCTTTCGTGGCCAGCGCAACGTCCTGCTGGTGTTCTACCCGGCTGCCTTCAGCCCAGTGTGCAGCGGTGAGATGTGCCAGCTCCGCGAAGATCTGAGCCGCTATCAGAGCGACGACACCCAGGTACTTGGAATCAGCGTGGACTCGGTCTACGCGCTGAAGGCGTGGGCCGACGCCGAGCGCTTCGGCTTCCCGCTGCTGTCCGACTTCTGGCCCCATGGCGCGGTCGCCCAGGCCTACGGAGTGCTCAACGACTCAGGGATGGCCAACCGCGGCACGTTCCTCATCGACCGGGACGGCGTCGTTCGCTTCGCCGAGATGAACCAGCCGCTCCAACCCCGGGACCAGTCGGTCTGGCAGAAGGCTCTCGCGGACCTCGGCGTTTAGGGCGACCCGGCCCAGGCAAGCTGCAGGTCCGCGGCCAGCCGTTCGGCCTCATCTTCGGTGGCTCGCCGGGCCCAGCCCGGCAGCGGGACGAAGGGTTCGATCGTGACAATTAGGCGGCTGGCCTAGCGTTCGTAGCGCCAGATGCCGTCCATGCGGCCGGCAACGAGGAGGACGGGGGACAGCCAGCCCTGCGCGCGGTAGACACGGCCGGCGAGGTCGCCGGGCAGCAACCCGCGCGCGTGGCGCGTGGCGGCGACGACGTACTGGTCGAAGGCGGGCAAAAGGCGCACGGCACGTGAGGGAACGGCGGCTTCGACCTCGCCGGCATGGGCCGTAAGCAGCCACGCCGCCGTCCCGTCGTCCTCAACGGGAGTCGCCTCGTCGCCCAGCCGTTCCAGCAACGCGCCCGCCGCGGCCGGCGTCATGGCCCACCAACGGGCGTAGTCCTCGCGGGTGGCCGGGCCGTGCGCGGCGAGGAAGCGCCGCGTGATCTGGAGGAGCGCGTCGTCGGGGTCCTGGCCGCTCCAGTCTCGCAACCACCCGTCGGGCCGGGGTAAACCGGACGTTCCTGCCGTCGTTCGGCGCGAAGCAGAGGTGCCCGCGGAAGGAAGCCGGCTTGAGGAGGGCGCCCCGACGGTCCCGTACCTTCTCGCCCAGGTGAGCTGAGCCGGTGAGCCGGGTGACCTCCTCCCCGAGCTCCTGGCGGGTCAACAACCGGCCGTCCAGGGCCTCGGCGATGCCGGCGACCACCTCGAGCATGCGACCGCGAGTCACGCGCTCGGTGAGGTGGCGGGCGGCACGCCAGGCCACCACGTGCCGCCATGTGAGCCCTAGCGGCGCAGCCAGAGCGAAACCTTGCTCGGCTCGACCGTCTGGTTGACGACGGCCAGCAGCTCAGCGCTCACGGTCTCGAGGTCGACCTGGTCGCGGAGGCGAGCGCCGAACGCGCGGACCGTCTCGGCGGCGTCGTAGCGTTGGCGGTTGAAGCGGCGGTCGACGCTGTCCTGGATGCGCCAGCGGGCCGGCCGGAACAGCGCGGCCATCCCTAGGGTCGCCGCGGCGACGGAGAGACTCGAGCCCGGCCCGACCAGCTGGCTCGACACGACGATCACGACCGCGTACCCCATACCCAGCAGCGCGGTGAGCACGGTGTACACGAGCGTACGGTTGATGATCCGGTCGATGTCGTACAGGCGGTAGCGCAGGATCGCGAGCACGGCGGCCGCCGGGATCGCGCCAAAGACCGGGAACAGCCGCCCGTCGCCCAGGACGAAGATCCCCGCCACGAACGTCACGACCACCACCACGACCGTGAAGACGAACCACTTGAGCTGCTGCCGCTCGTCACCCCGGGCTCGTCGCAGCTTGACGACAAGGGCGGTGAGCCCCGCCACGCCAAGCAGCCCGACCTGCGCTGGCAACAGGGTCCAGTCGAACACCGTCTTGGCGATCTCGGCGCCCGGCACGGCGAAAGCCCCACGAGCCTCGGGAAAGTAGAGCTGAGCGACCGACGGGGGCGACAAGGCTGCGGCCACCGCCATCGTGCCGTACGCCGCGACGGTCAACCACGCGACTGGCCGCCAGCGCGGCGACGGCAGGTGTCCGTGGGGAAACAGCAGCAGGACGAACACAAGCAGCGCGAACGCGGGGTGCCAGATTACGGCAAAGGCCCAGGCGACCCAGTCCGGACCGGGCAGCGAACCTGGCTGCAGTACCAGCCCCCGCTGGACGTAGGCCGCCGCGAAGGCCATCGCCGCCATCACCGTGCCCCACCCGCCGAACAGCCATCCGATCGGGTTGCGCGGTCGCCGAGCGGCCAAGAAGGCGCCAAACGTGACGAACGGTACACCGACCGCGAGCAGCCCCGAGTTCTGCGCCCACGAAGTCACATCGATCACCAGGCTGGCCACGAACAGCCCCGCACCCACGAGCCACAGCGCCCACGCGAGCCGCGCACCCGCACCCCCGCTCATCCGCCCACCTCCCTCGCTGCACGCTGCCCTGCCCACCGCCACTATCGCCGTTGACGCCGTATCGTGCAGAGTTAGTCCGGTATCCCGGGCTAACTCTGCACAGTGCAGGATTAGGCCGGCGCGATGCCGCCTCTTCGGAGGCGAAAATCCAGCAAATGGACCAGCGCGCGGCCGATTCTCGTTTCAGTGCGGGATTCTGAGCCAGTGGTCAGCGGCCGAGCCATGCGTCGAAGCTGGCGGTGGACGCGAGGGGGGCGGCTTCGCTGGCGCGGGTGGCCCAGGCGGGAAAGGGGAACTGGACGACGAGGGGGATGGGCAGCTCGGGTTGGGACAGGATCATCGTGCCGGGTTTGACGATGGTGGCGCGCTGGCGCTGGGTGGTGGGGAGGAAGCCGTACTCCTCGCGCAGGGCCTCGGCGCTGTCGAGGCGGCCGACGACGCGGATGGCGGAGTTGGCGATCACGCGGCGCTCGACCTCGGAGGCGGTCTGCTGGGCGCCGACAAGGATGATGCCCAGCGACCGGCCGCGCTCGGCGACGTCGAGGAGGATCTCCTTGATCGGGCTGGAGCCCTCGCGCGGCGCGTACTTGTTCAGCTCGTCGAGCACCACGAACAGCAGCGGCCTCGCCTGGCCCGAGCGCTCCTTGTCGTCGAACGCGCGGCGCAGCGTCACCCCGACGACGAAGCGTTTCGCCCGGTCGTGGAGGTTGTGGAGGTCGACGACGGTGACCTGGCGATCCCGGTTGATGCGGTGGCGCTCGGGGTCGGCGACGTCGGCGCGGACGAGGTGGTCGAGGTGGCGGACCGACGCCTGGAGGCGGCGCACGAACGCGTTCACGGTGCCCTGCCCGATCGCCCGGCCGGCCCACTCGTACCGGGCGTTGTCGTCCTGCACCCGGTCGCAGACCAGGTTGACGAGCTGGCCGAACGTGCGGATCTCGTGGCCCTCGACCCGCACGCCGCCGTCCGCGAGCGCGTCGGCCTCGCGAAGCCGGGCCATCACGTTGCCGACCACGATCGTATACTGCTGCCGGTCGTCCTCGGCGTCGGCGAACAGGAACGGGAGCAGGTCGCCGGCGCAGAACTCGGCGAGCGTCCAGAAGAAGGACGTCACCCCCTCGGCGCGGCTGGCCACGTCCGGTGCGGCCGTTGCCGCTCCCCGCCGGGGCGGCGCGTAGACGGCCACCGACGGGAACGGGGCAGGCTCAAGGCCGAGCGACGCGTACCGTGAGGCCTGCTCGACGTCGAGCCGGGTGTTCGGGTGGTCGAGGAACAGCAGGTCCTCTCCCTTGACGTTGAAGATCAGCGCCTTGGTGTTCAGGGCGTCGGCTCCGAGCACGCCCGAGGTGAACAGGCTGTAGAGCAGGAACGTCGCGTAGGTCGTCTTCGTCGCGACCCCCGACACGCCGCTGATGTTCACGTGCGCGCCGCGCGTGCCGTCGAGGAACTCCAGGTTCAGGTAGGCCGGCTCGTCGTCCCGTGACAGCCCCGCCGGCAGCCGCTGCCGCATCCCGTCGAAGAACAGCGCCGTATCCCGCTCGTCGCCGACCGCGCGCCTCACCGCGCACCCGGGGAGGGGCGGCACGAAGACCTCGGGCTCGAACCGGGTCGTCATCACCTGAGCGGCCTCGCAGACCTCGGCCGGCAGCACGCCGTCGGCGATCAGGAACACGTCGCTGTCGAACCGCGCGCCCTCGTGCCGCGCCCGTACCTGCGATACCACGCCGAAGATGCGGACCTGCCCCCTGCCCGGCGGCGTCCGCTCCAAGGCCACGACGTCGTCGAGCTGCAAGAACTGCCCCTCCGCGACCCCGACCCAGAACTCGAGCGGCGTCGAGTCCTCCGTGCCGATGATCCTCCCGACCGGTATCGCGTCCATGGCCGGTGAGGCTACCCCAACAAGGAGCTACCCTACGGCTATGACCCGAGTGGTCGTGATCGGTGCGGGGATCATCGGCGGGACACTCGCCGTGCGGTTGGTCGAGGCGGGCGGCGACGTCACCCTCGTCGACGCTGGCGCGCCCGGATGTGGCACCAGCCGGACGAGCTTCGCCTGGGTCAACGCGAATCAGAAGAAGCCCCGCGCCTACTTCGACCTCAACGTCGAGGGCATGTGCGCCTGGCGGCGGCTTGCCGCCGAGTTCGACGACCCGCCGTGGTACGTCCCGACCGGCAACCTCGTCTGGGCCGAGACTGACGACGCCCGCGGCGAGCTCAGCGCACGCGTCGCGCGCCTGCGCGATTGTGGCTACGCGGCTGAGTTCGTGACCCACCAGCAGGTCGCGGACCTAGAGCCCGGCCTCCGCCTTCCCGCGGGCGCCGAGGTCGTGCGCTTCCCCGAGGAGGGGTTCGTCCACGCCCAGCGAGCGGTCGAGTCCCTCGTTGGCCGAGCCGCGCAGGCTGGCGCCGCCGTCCTCACCGGCGATCCCGTCACTGGCTTCGCCACCGAAGGCGGGAGGGTCACCGCGGCCCGCCTGGCGTCGGGCGGCGCAGTGACGGGCGACGTCTTCGTGCTCTGCGCGGGCTGGTGGACCGCCGAGCTCGCCACCAGAGTGGGCGTGAGCGTCCCGCTGGAGCCGCCAGAGGCACCCGGCTCCCACGCGCCCGGTCTGGTGGCAACCAGCAGCCCGGTCGCCCCGGCCTTGGGGCGGCTCGTCCATGCCCCGCGCGTGCACGCCCGCCCGACCGAGGACGGGGGTGTGCTGCTGATGGCAGCCGAGGTCGGCGCCATGGCCGTCGACCTGACCACGCCGGCCGCCGACCTGGACCGCGCCGCCGCTGAGCTGCTTCGCCGCGGCGCGCAGATCCTGCCCGCGCTCGACGGCGCGCGTGTGCGAGAGGCCAGCCTGTGCATCCGCCCGTTACCCGCTGACGGCTACCCGATCGTCGGGTGGTGCCACCAGGTCGGCGGCTGCTACGTCGCCGTGACGCACAGCGGCATCACTCTGGCGCCGCGTCTCGCGGAGCTCGCCGCGTGCGAGATCATGGCGGAGAAGCCAGCCGACGCCCTCGACCCGTACCGGCCCGACCGCTTCGACCGCGCATGACTGTCGCCGTGTGGAAGCAACGAGGCGGGCTCGAGCTGGTCCGGCTCATGCCTGAGCCACGCGGCGGCTGGCGGGCGGAGGGTCACGTCGTCGCTGGTGACGAGACTGGACCGTGGGCGCCCGCGTCACGTGACGGACCCTCTAGTGGCCAGGGTTCGGCACGCATGCGTGCCGAACCCTGGCCACAAGGCCCCTTACGCGCGACATCCCCAGCCTTGCGGGGTGGCCGTCGTAGCATCGGCGCATGACCATCCTGTCCTGGCATCGTGGAGGGGTGGATCGGGGCGTCGCAGTGGTCCTTGTCCACACCTGGGGAAGCGACGGCATCGAGGACTGGGACCGTACGGGGGTTGCGCAGACGCTCGCGCAGGCGGGGTTAGCCGTGGTCGCGCCCGACTTGCCCGGTCATGGCGAGTCGGCGGACGTCCTGGTGCCTCCCGAGGCCGAGCCGGCGAAGTGGACGGCGCACGCCTGCCTGCACGACCTGGACCGGCTGGGTGTGCGCCGCTGCACCGTTGTGGGATACGCGGGGGGCGGCCCCGTGGCCGGGCACCTCGCGACCTCCGACGACGAGCGCGTACGCGTCGACCAGCTCGTGCTCGTGGGGTGCGACGACCTTGTCGAAGAGCCTCATACCACCGCGGTCGCCGCCGCCTTACGTCATCCGGGCGCCCGGGTCTGGCATCCCGAGGCGGCCGAGATCATCGCGTTCGCGCGGAGAGACCGCAGGCACGAGCTTGGAACGCTCGCCCAATGGCTCGAGCGCCGCCGCTGGCCGGCCGCGCCACGCCTGGGAGCGCTGCGCATGCCCGTGCTCCTCGCGGTCGGCGCCGCGGATCCGCACAGGCGGCGGGCTCCCCGGCTCGCGCAACTGTTCCACGACGCCCGGCTCGTCACCGTCCCTGGAGACCACCGCGGCGCGTTGTCCTCACCCGAGCTCGGCCGCCACATCGCCGACTTCGTCTGCGGCGGCATGAGCCCGGCCGTGACGGGATCACCCGCGCGACAGCGGTCGTGAGGCGGGTGGTTGCCTGGCTCCTGCTCGCGGTCCTCGTGGTGCTCGTGGTCGAGGGCTACCTCGCGGTGACTGCCGAGTACCTGCCGTCGGACCCTGGCTACACCATCGACACCACGGTCGGCCCGCCGGGCGGTGAGCCGGGCGGTGAGCCGGTCAACCTGGTGGTCCTGGGCGACTCGACAGTCGCGGGCGTGGGCTCGCCGTCGCTGGAGGAGTCCCTCCCCGTGCTGGTGGCCGAGCGCGTGGCTGAGCGGCTTCACCGCCCGGTCCACGTCATCGGGTTTGGCGTGTCTGGGGCAAGGACCGCCACCGTCCTGGAGAACCAGGTGCCGATGTTGGCAGAGCTCGACCCCGATGCGTCGACAGCATCGAGGCCCGGATCCGCAGCTCCTGCTGCGGGCCCGGACGTCGTCCTCATCGTGATCGGGGGCAACGACGTCACCCACGTCACCCCGCCATGGGCGATGCGCCGGCAGACCGCCGCGCTGATCGAGGGCGCGCGTGAGGTCTCAGGCGCGCCCGTCGTGATCGGGGGAATCCCGCAGTTCCGCACCGTCCCCGCGTTGCTCCAGCCGCTGCGCTGGGCCGTCGGGCGCTACGCGAACGTGCTCCGTGAGGCCCAGCGGGGCGCCGCGAGAGCGGCCGGCGCTCCCTACGTCGACATCGCCGCCCTGGCCAGCCCGCGCTTCATCGGGAAACCCGAGTCGATGTCCTCTGACGGCTTCCACCCGGCCCCGCTGGGCTACTCCTTCTGGGCAGACGCCCTCGCCCCGGCGGTAGCGAACGCGTTGACGCCCTGATCTGTGGAGGATCCGCGCGGTATACCGCGCGGATCCTCCACAAAACCTTCACTGAGCGTCGCGGTACACATGGATGAAGCGGGTGTAGTTGGCCCCGATCTGCGCGGCGACCTCCTCGCGCGATGCCGACCCTGCCATCCACGCCTTGAGCGGCTGTGAGAAGTTGCTGCGGCCGATCGCGAAGCCGACGAACCCGTCGACCGGGGCGGCCTGGCGCAGCCAGTGGTCGACCTTCGCGTCGTCGGCGCCGCGGCCGAGCACGACGGAGGTGACGCCGTCCCGGCCGCCGCCGCGCGTTTGCGCGATGATCCGGTCGTTGTCGGCCTGCGTGTCGACGCCCTCGATCTTCCAGACGTCGGCCTCGATGCCGGCGGCCTGGATCTCGGCGATCGCGCGGCACATGAGGTCTGGCCGCAGCTCGACGTCGTAGCGCTCCTCGTCGCCGCCGACCGAGTCGAGCTGGGCGGGCTCGGCGGGGACGAGGAGCTCGAACAGGAACTTGCGGTCACGCTCGTGCAGCCAGTCGGACAGGCGGGCCAACCGCTCACCTTGGCGTTGGTTCCCGACCTTGTCGCCGTCGGGGTTCCAACGGACGAGCACCTTCGTGAAGTCCGGGTCGAACTGTTCGATGTGGTCACCGAACTGCTCGCCGTACTCGAAGTCGAACTCGTTCTGACCGCTGCGCTCCACCGGCATCGCAAGCCTCAGCCCGCGCTCGCGCGCCAGCTTCGGGATGTCGCCGCCGTACTGCTCGTCGACGAGGACGCCGAGCGCGCTCGGGTCCTCACCGGACTCGACGGCGGCGAGCATGCCCTCGAAGACGATTGCCTTTAGCTCGACGATCTTGCTGTCCTCCTCTGGGGTCGGCTTGCGGCCAGAGACCCCGAGGAAGGACTTTTGGAACGACCCACGATGGTCGAACGCGAGGATATAGAGAGAGCCGTCGTATCCGAGCTCCATAAGGGGGCGCTCCTTGGGTGCGAGTGACGTGTGCGTCACTCTAGCCTGAAAACCTCACAAGCAGGAGCTACGCCGAGCGGGCCTTCACCTGGCGATAGATCAGCAACGCGATGATGGCGCCGATGATGCTGCCGATGATGCCGGCCGGCCCGAACCGCTGGCTGCCGGGCAGCAGCTGCGCCAAGAACCCCCCAACGAACGAACCGACGATGCCGAGGATGATCGTGGCCCCGATGCCCATTGGGTCCGGACCGGGTACGAGATAGCGGGCGAGCGCGCCGGCGATCAAGCCGACGACGATCAAGCCGATGATGAAGCCGATCACTGTGGGTCCCCTTCCCGGGTTGGTGGTGCCTACACGTATGTGAGACGTCCCGTTATACTCGGGGGTTCCGGCATGGCGGTAGGATCGCGCGCATGGCGGTGATCAAGACGATCGATCTGGTCGGAGTCTCGACCCTCTCGTGGCGCGATGCCGCTCACCAAGCACTCAACGAGGCGGGGAAGACCCTCCGGCACATCGAGAGCTTCGACGTGCTCGAGACCTCGGCCGTGGTGAGCGACAACGAGATCACCGAGTACCACACGCACATCCGCATCCGCTTTCGCATCGACCGGTAACCACCGGTAGGAGAACACCCATGCCGGCGCTGATCCTCGTGGGCACCCAGTGGGGCGACGAGGGCAAGGGCAAGGCGACCGACCTGCTCGCCGACGACGTCGACTATGTCGTGCGCTACCAGGGCGGCAACAACGCCGGCCACACGATCGTCGTCGGTGACCGCACCTTGAAGCTCCACCTGGTCCCCTCAGGGGTGCTGTACCCGCACGTCACTCCGGTCATCGGCGACGGCGTCGTCGTCGACCCGGGCGTCCTGCTCGAGGAGCTGGACGCGCTGGTCGCGCAGGGCATCGACGTGGCGAAGCTGAAGATCAGCGGGAACGCGCACCTGATCATGCCGTACCACTTGGAGCTCGACCGGGTCACCGAGCGTTACCTCGGCCGCCAGCGGTTGGGGACGACCAAGCGGGGGATCGGCCCCGCCTACGCCGACAAGGCCGCGCGCGTGGGCCTGCGGGTCCAGGACCTGTACGACATGAAGATCTTCCGCCAGAAGCTCGACACGGTGCTGAAGGAGAAGAACGCCGTCCTCTCGAGGGTCTACAACCGGCTCCCCATGAAGGCCGCGGACATCGAGACGTCGTACGCCGTCTACGCGGAGCGGCTCGGCCCGTACATCGCGGACACGGTCTCGCTCCTCCACGACGCGCTCGAGACCGGCAAGACCATCTTGCTGGAAGGCGCCCAAGGCACGTTGCTCGACCTCGACCACGGCACGTACCCCTTCGTGACCTCGTCGAACCCGGTCGCCGGCGGTGCGCTGACCGGCGCGGGCATCGGGCCGAGGCAGGTGGACCGGGTCATCGGCATCACCAAGGCGTACGTGACGCGGGTGGGCTCGGGACCCTTCCCGACCGAGGTCCACGGCGCGCTCGCCGACGAGCTGACGAAGCGCGGCGAGGAGTTCGGCACGACGACTGGCCGCCGGCGGCGGGTCGGCTGGTTCGACGCCGTCCTGATCCGCTACGCCGGGCGGGTGAACGGCCTCGACGAGCACTTCCTGACCAAGCTCGACGTGCTGAGCCGGTTCGACACGCTCAACGTGTGCCGGGCATACCGCTACCAAGGCGACGAGTACGAGCACTTCCCACCGCACCAGTCGATCTTCCACCATGCCGAGCCCGTCTACACCGAGCTGCCCGGCTGGTGGGAAGACATCACCGGCATCACCGATTACCGGGACCTCCCAAAGAACGCCCAAGCGTTCGTCGACACGCTCGAGGAGCTGTCGGGCGTCCCGATCCGGTGGGTCTCGGTCGGGCCGGCCAGGGACCAGACGTTGGAGCGCAGCGGGTGAAAGTCCTGGTGCTGGGCGGCGGCGGGCGGGAGCACGCGCTGTGCTGGGCGCTGTCGCGGTCCGAGTCGGTCGGCGACGTGGGTGAGGTGCTGTGCGCGCCCGGCAACGCGGGCATCGCATCGGTCGCCACGCTGTGCGACGCCGATCCCACCGACGTCGCGTTGATCCGGGAGCTGGCGGTCCGCGAATCCGTCGACCTGGTCGTCGCCGGCGGGGAGGCCCCGCTCGTGGCGGGCATCGCCGACACGCTGGCCGTGGCGGGCGTGCCCGTGTTCGGCCCGACCAAGGGCGCGGCGAGGATCGAGAGCTCCAAGACCTTCGCGAAGGAGGTCATGACCGCCGCCGGCGTACCCACCGGCGCCTACTGGAGCGGCGGCGACCCGGCCTCGGCCCGCGAGGCGCTGGAGCGCTTCACGCCTCCCTACGTCGTGAAGGCCGACGGGCTGGCCGCCGGCAAGGGCGTTCGGATCTGCGCGGACCTCGCCGAGGCCCACGCGGCCATCGACGACGCGCTGGTCGCCGGCCGGTTCGCCGCGGCGGGCGAGACCCTCGTGATCGAGGAGTTCCTCGACGGCCCCGAGCTGTCGGTCTTCGCCATCTGCAGCGGCTCCTCACACGCGGTCATCGGCGCGGCGCGGGACTACAAGCGGGCGCTGGACGGCGACCGCGGGCCGAACACCGGCGGCATGGGGTCGTATACGCCGGTGCCCGAGTTCTCCGGCGAGCTGCGCACGCACATCGACGAGGCCATCTTCACGCCGACCCTTGCCGAGCTGGCGGACCGTGGCCTCCCGTTCCGGGGGGTGCTGTACGCGGGGCTCGTGCTCACGGCCGATGGGCCGCGGGTCATGGAGTTCAACGCCCGCTTCGGCGACCCCGAGGCGCAGGCGCTGCTTCCCTGCCGGCCGGGCGACCTTGCAGCGGTGCTCGCCGCCGCCGCCGCTGGTGAGGAGCTGGCCATGGCGCCGGATCCCGAGCTGGCCTGTGTCACCGTCGTGCTCGCGTCCGGCGGGTATCCGGATGCGTACGAGACCGGCGTGCGCATCACCGGGCTGGACGAGGCCGCCGCCGTGCCGGGAGCCGTCGTCTTCCACGCCGGCACGCGCCTGGAGGGACGCCATCTGGTCACGTCTGGCGGCCGGGTCCTCGCGGTGTCGGGCGTGGGTCCCACAGTCGCCGACGCGCGCGCCGTTGCCTACGCGGCCGCCGAGCTCATCGACTTCGACGGGCTCCACCGCCGGAGCGACATCGCCCTTGCGTGAGGCCAGCGCCCGGCCGATGACGCGTGAGGACGGCGAGGCGGCCGACGGCGTGGCGGAGGCGGCGTTCGCCGACCTTGGCAGGCGGATGGGTGAGGGAGGACCAGTGGCGCTGCCAGGCCCGGAGCACCCGGCTCAAGGGCCACGCCGGATGACCCACCTCGTCACCCACGACCCGGAGGGTGCTGTCGCCGCAGTCGACGGCGACGGCCACCTGCTCCTGCTCGCCGCGGTCGGCGAGGCCAGCGCGCGCGAGCTGCTCTGGGCGTCGCTCTCATGCGTTCCCAGGGGTCCAGACAAATGGATGACCAGCGGCCAGGACTGGGCGTTCGAGATCATGCTCGCGGCCCGCCGCGCGGGCCGCTCTGTACTCGCGGGGCAGTGGGTAATCTCCGCCACTACCTGCCGAACGGTGCCTATCTTTCGCGACCTGGCTCGTGTCATGCTCCGACGTAACGCGAGAGGAGGGGAGGGGCGATGAGGGATCCAGTGGTCGGGGTGCTCGTGGGAGGTCCGATCGACCAGAAGGTGATGGACGAGGCCTGCGTGATCCTTGAGAAGTTCGGGATCGCGTACGAGGTCGAGGTCGTCAGCGCGCACCGCGATCCCACGCGCGTTGCCCGCTACGCACGCCAGGCCGAGAGCCGCGGCCTGGAGGTGTTGATCGCCGGGGACAGCCGCGCGGCGCACCTACCCGGTGTCGTCGCCGCACACACGGTGCTGCCGGTGATCGGTGTCCCGATCTCGTCCGCCTCACCTCTCGCCGGCACCGACGCCCTCTACTGCATCGTCCAGATGCCCAAAGGTGTGCCCGTCGCCACCGTGGCCATCGACGGATCCGCGAACGCCGCCGTCCTCGCCGCCCAGATCCTGTCGGTCGGCAACCCCGACCTGCGCGAGGTCCTGCGCGACTTCAAGGAGCAGCTCGCCGAGGGTCCCCGCCTCTAGTAGCCCGGCAAAAGGATGCCGGCGCCTTTCGGGGTCTCGCGGATCCCTTACAGGCGCCGGCTCGCTCCCTTCCCCTGGGAGGTCTGGCGTTGTGCCATGATCAACTCTTCACGTACCTGAGTGGTTCCCGGCTTTACATCGAGTCGGTGAGTGTCCGGAAGCTCCGGTTGAAATAGATCATCGGGGCGCCGTCGCCCGCGTGGCAATCCCGGACCCGGCCGATCAGGATCGTATGGTCCCCTCCGGGGATGCGCTGCTCCGTGCTGCATTCGATGACGGCGAGCGCGTCGGGGAGGACCGGGAAGCCGGAGACGCTTGGTTGGAACTCGCCAGAGCCGAACTTATCGGCGCCTTTCGACGCGAATCGCAGCGCGAGTTCCTCGTGTTCCGGTCGAAGCACATTGACCGCGAAGCCGTCAGCCACCGCGAACGAGGGGTGGCAGTGCGCGCCCGCGTTCAGACATACGAGAACTAGGGGCGGGTTCAAAGAAAGAGACGTAAAGGCGCTCGCGGTAAAACCCCATGCTCGGCGGGATCCGTCGATGGTGGTGACGATCGTCACCCCAGCGGCGAATCGTGTCATCGCCTGGCGAAACGCGTCTCGGTCGACCACCCGCGTCGCCGTTCCATTTGTGGCCATGTGATCGTCCCCCCGGTCACGTCGAGCTCCCCCACACATATAGGAACACATTTCACCCGCCGATGTCGCTGTGGGCGACAATTTTGTCCGGGGTCACCCGGACGAGCAGCTCTCCAGGAACACCGTTCCGAGCGCCGAACTCTTCCGCGCGGTCGGGCCCCATGTACCGCCCGCCGATGCGCGTCGCCCAGTGCCGCAGCTCACCGAGGTCGTTGCTGACCTGCACCTTGCCCTCTACGAGCACGAACGCGAACGGTGGGGTCTCGTCGTCGAAGCAGATCGCGACACGAGGATCGAGGCGCAGCGACCGGCCCTTCACGCTGCTCTCGCCGGTCATGAACACGACATCGTCGCCGTCGAGGTCCACCCAGACCGGCGCCACGTGAGGCCGCCCGTCCGCCCTGACGGTCGCGAGCTTCCCGGTGCGTGGCTGCTCCAAGATGAACTGGCGCCAGTCGAAGTCATGTTCAGCCATGACTTCACCCTATCGCGGCGGACACCGCTTCCTGCAGGCGTTCGTGGAGTTGCGCGTTGGCGGCGCGGTCGGTGCGGACCTCGACGAGCCGGAGGCCGGCGCCGTCGAGGGTGCCGGGGAGCTCGCTCGCACGTGTGACCAGCCGGTGGCTCCATTGCGTTGCCTTGGCGACGTGCGCGAGGTCAACGCCGTGCGGGGTGCCGAACAGCCGCTCGAAGCCGTGCGGCAACCCGGCGTACGGCAAGAGCGAGAAGATGCCGCCACCGTCGTTGTTCACCACGACGATGACCAGGTCGGGGCGTGGCTCCTCAGGGCCGAGGACCAGCCCGTTCTGGTCGTGGAGGAGGCCGAGGTCGCCCGTCAGCGCGACGGTCGGACCGTCATGCGCGAGGGCGGCGCCGACCGCGGTCGAGACGAAGCCGTCAATGCCGCTCGCCCCTCTGTTGCCGGCGATCCGGAGGCCGCTCCTCGGCGCCATCGCGAGGTTCAGGTCGCGGATCGGCATGCTCGATCCCGCGATCAGCAGCCCGCCGTCGGGCAGCGCCGCGGCGACGTCCCGGGCGGTTCCGGGCTCGCAGGGCTCGTCAGTCGCGTCGAGGAGGCCATCGATCGCGACCCGTGCCTTCGCGTCGGCGTCGCGCCAAGAGTCGATCCAGCCGCGGTCCTGGCGGGTTTGGATGTGTTGTCCGACCGCCTCGGCGGTCATCGCGGGGTCGCCGATGACGACGCGCGGCGTTGCTCTTGCCGGGTCGAGCCACGCCCCATACGGGTCGAGCAGTACCTGCGGCGCGCCGCGGCCGAGGAGCGCGAGCACCGAGCGCGACAGGCCGACCTTGCCGGTGACGACGATGAGATCGGGGAGGTGGCGGTCGGCGAACGAGGGGGTGGCGAGCAGGTGATGCGCCGCTGAGATCGCGTTGGGGCCGGACCGCAGGTTGCTCGTCGGCTCGGCGAGCACCGGCCAGCCGGCTTTGTGGGCGAGTTGAAGAAGGGGGCCTGGGTCGCCGAGATCGCAGTCTCCCGCCACGAGCACTCCCCGCTCGCTGCGCTGGGCGGCCTCGGCGAGCCATTCGACGTCCGCGCTGCTCGGCGAAACCCGGGGTGTGTCGGACCGAAGCCAACCTCCCCCACCCACCCGCCCTAACGGACGACTCACCCGACACACCCCGCTTGGAGGGCCGAGCAGCGGCTCGCGGAACGCGACGTTCAGGTGCACGGGGCCGGGGGGGCCGCCGAGGGCGCCGCTGGCCTCGGACCAGGAGCGGGCGGCCAGCGAGCGCCAGTAGGCGACATGGCCGGCCTCAGGCGCGCCGACCTCGCAGAACCACCGTACGGCGGACCCGTACAGCTTGACCTGGTCGACCGTCTGGTTCGCGCCGGTGCCGCGCAGCTCGGGCGGCCGGTCGGCGGTAAGCACGATCAGCGGGACCCGCGCCTCGTGCGCCTCGAGTACCGCGGGGTGCAGGTTCGCCGCGGCGGTCCCCGAGGTGCAGGCGACGGGCACCGGCCTGCGGGAGATCCGCGCGAGCCCTAGCGCGGTGAACGCGGCCGACCGCTCGTCGATCCTCACGTGCAGCCGAACCCCTGCCTGCGCCAGTAGCGCGAGCGCCAGCGGCGCCGAGCGCGAGCCAGGGGACAGGCACGCCTCACTCAGGCCGCGCGCCGCCAGCTCCTCGACGAGGGTGCCGGCGAGGGCGGCCGCCGGGTTCCCGGCCGCGGCGCTCACAGGGAGGGCCAGCCGAGGCGGTCGGCGGCCGCCATACGGTCGAGTACCCGGCCCGCCTCGGGTCCGGCCAGCTCGTATCTCGCGAGCGCCTCGGCGTCGACGGTCGGGCGGCGCACCGCAATCGCCCCGTCCACCGGCAGCAGCGGGTCGGCGACCACGTCCCCCTCGAGCAGCGCCACGGTGGCGAGCCCACAGGCGAACGGCAGCTCGGGCAGCGCGGCGGCGAACGCGATGCCGGCGGCGATCCCGATGGAGGTCTCGACCGCGGACGAGACGACGACGGGCAGCTTCGCGGCCTCGGCGACCTCCATCGCCGCCCACACCCCGCCCAGCGGCTGCACCTTGAGCACCACGAGATCGGCGGCGTCGAGGTTCGCCACGTGGAGGGGATCCTCGGCGGTGCGCACCGACTCGTCGGCGGCCAGCGGCACGTCGACGCGCAGGCGCACTCGGGCCATCTCCTCCAACGTCCGGCAGGGCTGCTCGACGTACTCCAGCCCGTACCGGTCCAGCTGGCGGATGGCGCTGGCGGCGGTGTCGGGGTCCCATGCGCCGTTCGCGTCGACGCGGATCCGCCCCCGCGGGCCCAGCGTGTCGCGGACCGCCTCGACCCGTGCGAGGTCGTCGGCGATCGCCTGGCCGGGCTCGGCGACCTTGACCTTCGCGGTCGCGCAGGTCGAGGCGGCGACGATCGCCCGAGCCTGCTCGGGCCCGACGGCGGGAACGGTAACGTTGACCGGGATGCGGTCCCGGACCGGCCGGGGCCACGGGCGAGTCGCCGCCTCGCGCGCCGCCGCCAGCCACCGCGCGCAGATCTCCGGCGGGTACTCGGGGAAGGGCGAGAACTCCCCCCACCCGCACGGCCCTTCGATCAGCGCTCCGACGCGACGGTCGATGCCGCGGAACCGCTGGCGCATCGGGATCGAGAACAGCCGGATCACGCCGCCGCCAACCCCGCCGCCAAGAGCAGCCCGAACACGAGCACGAGCCGGGAGGTGCCGACGAGCGCCGGCACGAGCCGCGCCCCTTCCACCTTGCTGTCGAGCAGCCGGGCCGGACCGATCGCCAGCGGGAGCGCGAGCAGGGCGAGCAGCGGCCACCCGGAGCCTTCGAGCAACGCGACCACCGTGAGCGATGCGAACGCGGCGGCGACCAGCGCCGCGTACAGCGTCCCGGTGCGGCGGCGCCCCAGGCGGACGGCCAGCGTCCGCTTCCCGGCCGCGCCGTCGGTGGCGATGTCCCGCGCGTTGTTCGCCACCAGGATCGCCGCGATCAGCAGGCCGACCGGCACGGCGGCGGCGACCGCCGCTGGCAGGACCCGCTCCGCCTGGACATAGGCCGAGCCGACCGTGGCGACGAGCCCGAAGAACACGAACACGAACAGCTCGCCCAGGCCAGCCGACGCGTACGGCCGCGGACCACCGCTGTACGCGACCGCGGCAGCGACGGACGCCACGCCCACGAGCAGCAGCTCCCAGCCCGCCGCGGCGGCGAGCAGCAGCCCGGCAAGCCCCGCCACCCCGAACGCGAGCGTCATCGCCCGGCACATCCGCGCCGGTGCCACGAGGCCGCTGGCCACCGCTCTCCGCGGCCCGACCCGCTTTAGCGTGTCGACGCCGCGCGTCCCGTCGAAGTAGTCGTTCGCGTAGTTCACACCGACCTGGAGCGCGAGCGCGACGGTGAGCGCGGCCACGAACCGCCACAGGATCACCTGGTCGCCGGCCGCCGCCGTCCCTACCAGCACCGGCGCCACCGCCGCCGACAGCGTCCGCGGCCTCGCCGCCTCGACCCACACCAAGGCCGGAGTGGTCACGCGGGGAACCCCCACGACCTTGCGGTGCGATGAGAACTGGCCACGCGCTGGTCGGTTTGCCCCAATTCCGCCCAGGTGCCGGCGGGCGGGTGTGCGTTCACGGGCGGTGGGGGAAGCGGCCGAAGTCGGGAGGGCGCTTCTCGAGGTAGGCGTTGCGGCCCTCTTGCGCCTCTTCGGACAGGTAGAACAGCAGGGTCGCGTCGCCGGCCAGCTGCTGGATGCCGGCGAGCCCGTCGTCCGCGGCGTTCAGTGACGCTTTGAGCATCCGCAGGGCGAGCGGCGAGTGCCGGAGCATCTTGCGGCACCAGGCGACGGTCTCGGATTCCAGCTGGTCGAGCGGCACCACCGTGTTCACGAGCCCCATGTCGAGGGCTTGCCGCGCGTCGTACTGCTCGCACAGGAACCAGATCTCACGCGCCTTCTTCTGCCCGACCGACCGAGCGAGCAGCCCAGAGCCGTAGCCCCCATCGAAGGACCCGACCTTCGGCCCGGTCTGCCCGAAGCGGGCGTTGTCGGCGGCGATCGTGAGGTCGCACACGACGTGCAGCACGTGGCCGCCGCCGATCGCGTAGCCGGCGACCATCGCCACGACCGGCTTGGGCGTGCGCCTGATCTGGATCTGCAGGTCGAGGACGTTCAACCGCCCGACGCCCGCGGCGTCCTTGTACCCGTCGTCACCGCGTACCCGCTGGTCCCCGCCGGAGCAGAACGCCTTCGTGCCCGCGCCAGTCAGGATGATCACGCCGATCTCGGGGTCGTCCCGGGCGACGTTGAAGGCAGCGCTCAGCTCGAACAGCGTCTGCGGCCGGAACGCGTTGCGCACCTCGGGCCGGTTGATGGTGATCTTCGCGATCCCCTCGGCCTGATGGTAAAGAATGTCGGTGTAATCACCGACCGGCTTCCACTCGATGGGCTCCATGGCTCGGGTACCGTACCAGCGATGACGCGTCTGGCTGTCCTCGATCTGCCTCCTGGCCCTCAAGGGCTCGACGCCCTGCGCCGGGCGCTTGACGGTGGACCGGCGATCCTGCCCCTTGACCCGCGATTGCCCGAGCCTCAAAGGGAGCGACTGGTCGCCGCGCTCCGCCCTGGTGATCCGGTTCATCCCGATGTCGCGGTGGTGCTCGCGACCTCTGGGTCGGCGGGGACGCCCAAAGGCGTCGAGCTCACCAGGAAGGCGCTGTACGCGTCGGCGGAGGCCAGCCTCGCGCGGCTGGGCGCCACGTCGCGGGACCGCTGGCTGTGCTGCCTTCCCACCAGCCATATCGCGGGGATCCAGGTGCTCGTCCGTGCGCTGGTGCTGGGCACCGAGCCGGTGATCCACCCGCGGTTCGACGCCGCCGAGGTCGCGCACGCGGACGCCACGCATATCTCTGTGGTCCCGACGATGTTGCTGCGCCTGCTCGACGCTGGCGTCGACCTCGCGCGGTTCGACCGCATCCTGCTCGGCGGCGCCAGCGCACCGCCGGGACTACTCGCCCGGGCAGGGGCGGCGGGCGCTCGCATCGTCACCACCTATGGCATGACCGAGACCGCCGGCGGCTGCGTGTACAACGGGCAGCCACTCGACGGCGTCGAGGTCGCGCTCGCCCCGGACGGCCTCATCCGCATCCGAGGGGCGGTGCTGGCGAGAGGCTACCGGGGTCGCGACGACCTGCTCGCCGGTGGCTGGTTTCAGACCAGCGACCTGGGCCGCGTGGGCGACGACGGCCGGTTACAGGTGCTCGGTCGCGCCGACGAGATGATCGTGACCGGCGGCGAGAACGTCGCCCCCGACGCCGTCGCCGCGCTGCTCACCGAGCATCCCGACGTCGGTGACGCCGCCGTCGTCGGCCGCCCCGATCCCGAATGGGGCCACCGCGTCGTCGCGCTCGTCGTCCCCACCAACCCCGCTCGGCCACCCACCCTCGCCTTGCTGCGCCGCTTCGCCACCGCCCGCGCAACCGCCGCTCACGCGCCCCGCGAGCTGATCCTCCTCGACGCCCTCCCCCTATTGCCGAACGGCAAGGTCGACCGCGCCGCGCTGGGACACTGAGGAGCCAGCACGTTGGCAAGGCGTTTCGCTAAGGCGTGCGGATATAATCCTCTTGCATTCGGATATACGAGGAGGGCGGGCTGTGACCAAGAGGCTCGTGGAAATCGATGACGACCTACTCGCTGAAGCCCAAAGGGTTGCGAACGCGTCCACGATTAAGGAAACGGTGGCAGTCGCCTTGACACGGCTGATCGCGGAGGACCGGCGCAAGGAGGCTGCGGTGCGCCAACGCTGGGCGCGAACCGCGGGCGCGCTCCGTGACCTACACAACCCGGATGTGATGTCCGGCGCCTGGTCGTGATAACCACCGCCCGCTGGCTGATCGACAAGTCGGCGCTACGCGTTGATATCCCCGCGGTTCAAGAGAAGCTGACACCGCGAGTGGCGCGTGGGCTGATCGGGATCTGCATCGTGACCGAGTTGGAGGTGGGGTATTCGGCCCGATCCACCAGCGACTACCATCAAGTCCGCACCGAGGTCATCTCCGACTTGGTCCCGGTGATGATTCCCGCCGCCGCAGAGCGGCGGGCTCGGCTGGTGCAGGAGGAGCTCGTCGCCAGAGGCCAGCATCGCGCCGTGAGCATCCCGGATCTCTTGGTCGCAGCCGTTGCCGAGGCCGAGGACTTGACCGTACTGCACTACGACAAGGACTTCGATCTCGTCGCCCAGATCACCGGCCAACCCACCGAGTGGGTGATCTCTCCAGGAACGATCTGAGCCCGTTCGGGGTCAGTCGAGGTCGCGGCGGTGCAGGAGGCGGTGGAGGATCGCGGTGTCGCCGAAGACCTCGCCGCGGGCGGGGGTTACCCGGCGGTAGAGCATCAGCAGCAGGTCGGAGGCGGTGGCGCGGAGGGCGGCGTCGGCCTTGCGGTGGGTCCGCTCCACGTGCAGGTCACCGGCCTCGTCTTCCGTCACGACCCATTCGCCGGGGGTGTCCGTGGCGTGGAGGTGAAGGGTGCCGCCGAGTGGAGCGGCTTCCTCGGCCTGGTATGCGGTGCCGATCAGTGCCAAGAACTCGTCGACGGCGTCGGCCGCCATGACCGGGTCGATGGAGAAGTCGCGGCCGGCCGCTTGCTCGGCGTCCCAGCGGTGGACCGCCGCCTCTTGCGCCTGGTGGCGGATCACGAAGGCCGCGTCTTGTTGCGGCGCCCAGGTCCATACCGGCGTGGTGGGGTCGGCGGCGCCGAGCACGTCGGCCAGCCGTCCCGCTCCGGCGCGGAAGTCCGCGAGAAGCTGGGTGAAATCGGGCGGTCGCTCGATGGGCGCGATGCCGCTGGGGTCCCGCAACCGGTCCTCGACGATAGCGCGCCACCCATGGTGGACCTCGCGGAGGTGCCAGACGAGGTCGGCGACCGTCCAGTCCGGGCAGGCGGCCACGGCGGCGTGTGGACCCGCCGCCTCCGCCGCCTCGGCAAAACCATCCGAATCCCGGCGGATCGAATCGACGAAGTCAGATTGCGAGGGCATGGCGGCAATCTAGCCGAAAGAGTCAGCGCCCCGCCTGAGAGGGCGGGGCGCTGACGGAGGAACGGTTTAGGCGGACGACGCGGCGGCGCTGGATTGCGCGGGCGCCGTCTCCTCGGTTTCGATCTCGCCCTCGATGGCGAGTAGCCGGATCAGCGTCTCGGCCCAGAGGGCGAAGATGCCGGCGGCTAGCCAGCCGTACAGGACGAACGGCCAGTGGAACGGGACCGCGAAGATCTCCTCGGTGATCCACAGGCTGTGGCCCCACTCGTTCATCGCGACCTGCATCAGCTCGGTCACGGACGCTGCGATCAGCAGCGCGAAGGACCAGGGGAAGCCCTTCTCGGCGCCGTACACCTTGGGCAACCGGGTACGGCCGTAGAGATAGGTCCCAACGGTGACGGTGATCCCCATCGGGAAGAACAGGTAGAACATCGGGATGTGCGCGGGCGTGAACGCCGTGTCACGGACGGCCGTCTGGTGCCATGACGCGTCGTAGTTCGGCCAGAAGCTGGCCATCACCCAAAGGGTCACCGAGGTAACCCCGATCAGACCCCAGAACACGGCGATCCGGCGGACTTCCTCGGCGTGCGTGATGTGTTGCGCAAGCCTCTTACCACTCCGTACTAGCCAGCCCCACCACCCGAGCGTGAAGGCGGTGATGCCGATAAGCCCCAGAATGAGCGGGATCTTCCAAGTATAGAAGAACTCTCGACTCGCGGCGTCGATACCGGTGCTCCAGGCGAAGGCGAACTGATACGCCTCATATACGGCGGTTATGCCGAGGACGATCAGTGGCGCGACCCAGCCTGTGCGCCAACCTCCCATCCAATCAATGGGTCCTCGACCGGTCCGTTGCGCTTGCTCCGAAACGGGCGATGGCGTTACTTGCTGCACTTTTGCCATGCCTCTCTCCTTTAATGGATGCCTATTACCTATCCAGATCGATCGGAGAGTATGCAGGCGAGGAGATGAAACGTGGGCTATACCCACCGAAAGCGGTCAATCGTAGGGAAACTCGATGAGCCGTTCCCAGGCGGGACCGTCGCACACAAACTTGTCTCGCAGGTCGTACTTTTCTTTGAAGCGTCGCAACGCCCGCCGTGTCGGCTGATTGGCGGTCCCGTCGTACTCCTCGGGATCGAAGTCGACCGTCACCTTCACAGTCGCCCCATGGCCTCCTTCATTCGTGCGGAGAGTAATGACTTCGCCGCTTAGCGTGTATCTGCCAGCGGCACGTAGTGTGGTCGCAGCCGGCATCGCCGGCAAGTCGGGAGGTCTGCTCGCTGTCCCACGCGGCGAGCGCGTGCCGGCGGCTACCCTGCGGCCGATGACCTCAGTCCCCGCGCCCGCCCCCGACCCGCGTGGCCTCGCGATCCAGCTGGGCCTGACCGACGGCGAGTACGAGCGGATCGTGGCGACGCTGGGGCGCGAGCCGTCCACCGCCGAGCTGGGGACCTACTCGGTGATGTGGTCCGAGCACTGCTCGTACAAGTCCTCCAAGATCTACCTGAGGCAGCTGCCGACGACCGGCCCACGCATCCTTGTCGGCCCGGGGGAGAACGCGGGCGTCGTCGACGTCGGGGGTGGGCTCGCGGTCACCTTCAAGATCGAGAGCCACAACCACCCGAGCTTCGTCGAGCCGTTCCAGGGCGCCGCCACGGGAGTCGGCGGCATCATCCGCGACATCCTCACGATGGGCGCGCGGCCGATCGCCTTGCTCGACCCGCTGCGGTTCGGTGACCCTGGCGACCCGCGTACGCGCTGGATCGTGGACGGAGTCGTCCGGGGGATCGGCCACTACGGCAACTCGATCGGCGTGGCGACCGTCGGCGGCGAGGTGGTCTTCGACCCGTGCTACGCGGGCAACCCGCTGGTGAACGTTCTGTGCGTCGGCCTCATGGACGCCGGCCGCATCCAGCTCGCCAAGGCCGAGCGGCCCGGCGACGTCGCCGTCCTGATCGGCCAGCGCACCGGGAGGGACGGCATCGGGGGGGCGTCGGTTCTGGCCAGCGCCTCGTTCGAGGCCGAAGGCGACGACGCGAAGCGGCCGAACGTCCAGGTCGGCGACCCGTTCGCCGGCAAGCTGCTGATCGAGGCCTGCCTGCAGCTCTACGCCGAGGAGCTGCTGTCCGGCATCCAGGACATGGGCGCGGCGGGGATCGCGTGCTCGACGGCCGAGATGGCGTCGAAGGCTGGGCTCGGCATGCGCGTCGACCTGGACCGGGTGCCGCTGCGCGAGCCTCGCATGGAGGCCTGGGAGATCCTGTGCTCCGAGTCACAGGAGCGCATGCTCGCGCTCGTCGCGCCCGATCGGCTCGGCCGGGTGCTGCAGATCTGCGGGCGATGGGGCATCGACGCGAGCCCTATCGGAGAGGTCACGGCCGGTGACCGGCTGGTGTTCACCCGCTACGGCGAGGTCGTGCACGACGCGCCGGCCGCCTCGCTCGCCGACGAGGGGCCGACCTACGAGCGCCCCGCCACCGACTGGGTACATCCCCGCGCGGGCGAGGACGTCGACGCCTGGGATCCGCCGGGGGACCTCCATGAGGCCGCGCGGGGAGTGCTGTCGTCGCCCAATGTTGTGCCCGCCCGGTGGGTCTACGAGCAGTACGACTCCTTGGTCGGGGCCGACACGGTCATGGGGCCGGGTGGGGACGCGGCGGTGCTGCGCCTGTCGCCGTCGCTGATGCCGTCCGAGCCCGCCCAAGTGTCGGGGGGGCACCCCCCGGCCCCCCGCGGCATCGCGATCGCGACCGACGGCAACGGGCGCTGGTGCGCGCTCGACCCCGAGGAGGGCGCCAAGCTGGTGGTCGCCGAGGCCGCGCGGAACGTCGCCTGCGTGGGTGCCACACCGGTCGCGGCCACGAACTGCCTGAACTTCGGCTCGCCGGAGAGACCGGAGATCATGGGCCAGTTCCGCTCGTGCGTGCAGGGCATGGCCGAGGCGTGCGTCGCGCTCGGCACGCCTATCACCGGCGGGAACGTCAGCTTCTACAACCAGACGGGGGACATCGCCGTCCACCCCACCCCGGTGATCGGCGTGCTGGGGGTTCTCGACGACGTGTCGATGCGGGTTGGGACGGCGTTCGCCGAGCCCGGCGACATGATCTTCTTGCTCGGCGCGCCGACCAGGCCGGGACTGGGCGGCTCGGAGTACCTGTGGCGGGTGCACGGCGTGCTCGCCGGCCGGCCGCCGCGGGTCGACCTCGGCGAGGAGCGCCGCCTCCACCAGCTGCTCGCCGAGGCCGCACGCGACCGGCTCCTGCGCAGCGCGCACGACGTGAGCGACGGCGGCCTGCTCGTATCGGTGGTTGAGTGCTGCCTGGGCCGCGGCTTCGGCGCCCGCCTGATCGCGCCAGCCCGCCTGCCCGCGCACCAGTGGCTGTTCAGCGAGTCCCCCACCCGCGTCGTCGCCAGCGCCCGACCACCCGACGCCGAGCGTCTCGCCCAGCTGTGCGCCAGCCACCGAGTGGGCTGCGAGCCTCTCGGTGAGGTCATCGGAGCCCCGAGCATCGACTTCGCCGGCCTGTTCACCGTCGCGGCGGACCGTTGGCCGGTGCAGCCTCACGGGAGTTAGCGGGCCGAAGGGTTATCCTCCCCGGCTGTGCGCATTCTCCACACAGCGGACTGGCACGTCGGGCGGACGATCAGGGGTCGTAGCCGGGCGGGGGAACACGAGGCGGTGCTCGCGGAGATCGCCCAGATCGCCGAGACCGAGGATGTCGACCTGGCGCTCGTCGCGGGCGACCAGTTCGACATGGCCGCGCCATCGCCCGACGCTGAGCGGATTGTCTACCGGGCCTTGCTCGACCTGGCGGCGACCGGCGCCCAGGTGGTGGTCATCGCGGGGAACCATGACCACGGCCAAAGGCTGGCCGCGGTCGCGCCGCTGCTGGCCACGCACGGGATCCACGCGGGCGCGCTGGTGCAGGCGGCGGACCAGGGCGGGATGCTCACGGTCCGCACGAGAAGGGGTGAGATCGCGCGGATCGCGCTCGTCCCGTTCTTGTCGCAGCGGTATATCGTCCGCGCCGACGAGCTGATGGGGCTGGGGGCGGACCAACATGCCCAGTGCTACGACGACCGTGCCCGCCGGCTGATCGGGCACCTGTGCGGCGGGTTCTCGGCCGAGACGGTGAACCTGGTGGTCGCGCACCTCATGGTGGCCGGCGGGGTGGTCGGCGGTGGCGAGCGCGAGGCACACACGATCTTCGACTACGCCGTGTCGCCCCACGCGTTCCCGGCCTCGGCCCATTACGTCGCCCTCGGCCACCTGCATCGGTCCCAGCGGATCCCGGGCGCCTGCCCCGTGCACTACAGCGGCTCCCCGTTGCAGCTCGACTTCGGCGAGGCCGCCGACGACAAGGTCGTGATGATCGTAGACGCCGCGCCGGGTATCCCCGCCGAGATCCGCCCCGTACGCCTCAAAGCGGGACTCCGCCTCTGCACGCTGACGGGCACGCTCGACGAGCTGGCGCGGCAAGCGGGCACGACCAGTGAGGACCACCTACGCGTGGTCGTCCGCGGCCCGGCGCACGCCGGATTGGCCGACGAGGTCCGCGCCCTGTTCCCGGACGCCGTAGAGGTCCGGGTCGAGGCCCCGGACCGTGACACGCGGGGGGAGGAGCGCCCCCAGCGGCTGGGCCGCTCACCTCACGAGCTGTTCGCCGAGTACCTGGCCGGGCAAGGCGCCGAGGACGAGCGCGTGCGCGGGTTGTTCGCCGAGCTGCTGGACGAGGCGTATGCGACCAACCAGGCTTGAGCTCAGCGGGTTCACCGCGTTCCGTGACGCCGAGACGGTGGACTTCGCGGACGCGGACCTGTTCGCGCTGGTCGGGCCGACCGGGGCGGGGAAGACCTCGATCATCGACGCGTTCTGCTTCGCGTTGTACGGCAGCGTCCCGCGCCTGGACAAGCGGGCCGTCGCGCCCGTGATCAGCGTCGGCAAGCGCGAGGCCCGCGTGCGCTTCGACTTCACCATCGACGGCCGCGCGTACACGGCATCCCGGGTCGTCCGCCGCAGCGGCCAGGGCGCGAGCACCGCCGAGGCGCGCCTCGAGCAAGCCGGCGAGGTGATCGCCGGTGACGCCGAGGGAGTCACGAAGGCGGTCACTGAGCTGGTAGGCTTGACGTTCGACCAGTTCACCACGTGTGTCGTTCTGCCCCAGGGCGACTTCGCCCGGTTCCTGCGCGACACGCCGAAAGGCCGCCAGGAGCTGCTGGTGCGCCTGCTCGATCTCGACGTCTACCGGCGGATGGCCCAGGCGGCGAACCAACGAGCGGCGACCGCCGCCGCGCTCGCGCAGGCGGCGTCGGAGCAGCTGGCGGGCTTGGACGGCGCCACCCCGCAGGCCGTCGCCGAAGCCGAGGCCCACCTCGCGCGCCTCGGGGACCTGCGCGAGCGGATCGTCGCGGTCCAACCCGAGCTCAACGCGCTGCGGGACGAGGGCACTCGGGTCGTCGCCGACGGTCGCGAGGCGGGGCGCCGCGCCACGCTGCTCGCCACCGTCGCCGCTCCCGCCGGGGTCGACGAGCTGGCCGAGGCGGCCGCCCGCGCCGCGGACGACGTCGAGCGATGCGAGGCGCGAGCGGAGCATGCCGACCACGCAATCACCTCGGCCGAGCACGCGCTGGCGGCGATGCCGGACCGCACGGCGCTGGAGCTCGTGGCCACGGCCCACGGGAACCGAGCGCGCCTCGCGGGCGGGCTCCCCGCACTGGAGGAGGCCGCGAGCGCCGCTGCCCGCGCCTGTACGGCAGCCGCCGCCACGTTGGACGCCGCCGAGGCCGCGGTCGGCGAGGCTGCCGCGCACGTCGAGGCCCTGCGACGCGAGCATGCCGCGCACGACCTCGCACGCCACCTCGTCGCCGGCGAGGCGTGCCCGGTCTGCCTCCAACAGGTGGCCGCTGTGCCGGGCAGGCCCCCGCCGCGGGCGCTCGCGGTCGCCGAGGAGGCCTTGGCGCTCGCGCGCTCGGCACGAACCGGCGCGGCGGCCGAGCACGCGCGGGGCGCTCGGGCGCAGGCACAAGCGGACAGCAGGTTGGCGGCCGCCCGTGAACAGCTCGCGGAGCTCGCGCGCGCGATCGAGGGATATCCCGACCCGGATGCGCTCGAAGAGCTCCGCGCCGCGGTCGCCGAGGCCGAACGGGGCCTGGGCGAGGCCCGGGCGGGCGCCCAAGCGGCACTCGCCGTCGCGAAGCGCGCCAGGGACGCGCACCGGGTCGCGGAGCGGCGGATGGCGGACGCCTGGCGCCAGTTCGACATCGCCCGCGACGCCGTCGCGACCCTGGAGCCGCCAGCGCCGGACCGTGACGACCTGGCGGGGACCTGGAAGACCCTCGTCGCATGGGCGGCGGAGCGTGAGCCCGCTGAGCGCGCCCGCGCCGACCAGGCAGAGCAGCGCGCCGCCGCGCTGCGCGACGCCTACCGGCGCCGGCACGACGAGCTGGTCGTCGCGTGCGCGGAGTGCGGCGTTGCGGGACACGACGGCCCGGCCGACGCGGTCATCCGTGCGATGGCGCGAGCCGAGGCGGACCTCGAGCGCCTCCGCTCCGACGTGGCACGGGCTGAAGGCCTTCGCGCGCAGATCGCGGAGCAGACGGCCGTCCAGCGGGTCTCGCACGAGCTCGGCCAGCACCTGAAGGCGAACCGGTTCGAGAAGTGGCTGCTTGACGAGGCCCTCCAGCGGCTGGTCGACGGGGCGAGCGGCCTGCTGCGGCAGCTCTCGTCAGGGCAGTACTCGCTAGCGCTGGATCCCGCGCACCACTTCATGGTCGTCGACCACCGCAACGCCGACGAGCAGCGGCCGGCGCGGACGTTGTCGGGCGGCGAGACGTTCCTCACCTCCCTCGCGCTCGCCCTCACCCTGTCCGACCACCTCGCTGAGATGGCCGGCGGGCACGGTGCCCGCCTCGAGTCCATCTTCCTGGACGAGGGCTTCGGCACGCTCGACGACGAGACTCTTGACGTCGCGACCACCGCGGTCGAGGAGCTCGGCGCCCGTGGGCGGACCGTCGGCCTGATCACCCATGTGCGCGAGCTGGCCGAGCGGGTGCCCGTGCGCTTCGAGGTCAACCGGACCCCCGCGACGTCGACGGTCACGCGCGTGGAGCGCTAGCCATGCGGTTCGCCGTCGAGCCATGGGCCCCCGACTACGGTGCCCCCGCGCCCATCGAGCCATCCCGCGCGCAGGTCGACGTCGCCGTGGAGCTGCCTGCCGGCCTCTGGCGTCCGCTCGGTTCGGCGGAGTCCCGCGCCGAGGCGGTCGCCTTCGTCGACGGGGTCCGCCGGGTCGACGCGCAGGTGTGGGTGACCGGCGCCGACGGCCAGACCCGCCCCGGGCTGTGCGCGAGCTACGCGGCCGGGGTCGTGCACTGCGACGGCGCCGCCACCATCGAGCACGTCGAGGTGCGGCGCGAGGTGCTCGCACCCGTAGGCGACCTGGAGGCGATCCACACCCGTCATGTGACCTACTCGCCCCGGGTGCGGCCGGGCGACACGCCCGAGCTGCTCGCGCAGATGGTCCAACAGCGCATGCGTGACCTGGAGGTCGACGTCACGGCTCGGGCATCCTCGGCAGATCTGCTCGTCGTGGACGGGCCGTTGCGGGGCCGGCAGGACCTCGCGAACATCGTCGGCCTCGTGAAGACACACCAGGTGGCCTACCTGCCCGCCGAGGTCGCCAGCGTCGTGGGCAGGCTCGCCCCGGGCGAGCGGACCCCGCTGTTCGTGATGGCCACCTCGTGGAGCCGGTTCTCGACGTACCTGCGCCTGCCCGGCCCGGAAGGCCACCCCTGGGCCGGCATCGTCAGGGTCGAGATCTCGGCCAACCTGCCGGTCGGCGAAGCGCGCCGCCTCGCGGACCTGGCCGCCGCCACCCTGCCCGCGTTCGCGTCCAAGCCGCACAAGGACCCCCGAGCGCCGCAGAACCTCTACCCGATCGGCGGCCTGGAGCGGCTCCTCCGCCTCCGCCTCGGCGACCCCGCCCTCCTCTTCCGCTCACTCCAAGCCGCCGCCCCCGGCTCCGGCCGGCTGGCGCTCGCCCGGGCCGGCTAGCGCTCGACATCCGTCGTTCGATGCCGTCAACGTTCGGCGCCGTTCGTGAGCCAACCCTAATCACGCAAGGTATCCGGGTCGTTGCCAGGGGACGGCGCGCCTCGATGTGATGGGCCGCTCTCCAAGCCGTCGAGCGTGAGGTCAAGCGCGCCCGCGATCCCGGCCACGGTGAAGAAGCCGGGCTCAGCTGTCGCGCCGGACTCGATCTTCCTCACGGTGCTGACCGCGGTTCCCGCTCGCCTCGCGAGTTCCTCCTGGGTAAGACCCTGCTCCTGGCGTGCCTCAGCCAGCCTGCGGCCCAGGTTATGCGCCCTCTGCCTCACGGCGTCTGTACAGGGACGTCGTCCAGTCACCGCTATTAAAATAGCGCTATTAAAATACCGACGGATAGACGCTAGGCGCCGAGGTCCTCAGGCCGTACAGTTGGTCCCGCGAGCGCCTGTCGTTTGGCACAGCGGTGGGAGGGAGCCATGGCGACCGCTGAGCAAGTCAAGGCACTAGTCCGCAGCCACGCTGAGGGCGACGATTCGCGGTTCTACTCAATTGCGATCCAGGTCGCCGCGCAGGCCGCGCGGAGGGGACAGCACCGGCTGGCACAAGAGCTACGAGATCTGGTCGACGAGCTCCGAGCAGGGACCCCAGATCGTCCTATGTCGCCGGTGCCGGTGGTACGACCCAAGGGCGAGCTGGCGGAGTTGCTGTCCGCCTACTTCCCTCAAACGCGGCTTTCGGAGATGACGCTGTCTGAGCGAGTGCGGGCGCAGCTCGAGCGCGTACTCACCGAGCAACGGCAGCGAGACAAGCTCCGCCACCACGGCTTTTCCCCGCTGCGACGATTGCTCTTCATCGGCCCGCCTGGGACCGGCAAGACCATGGCGGCGTCCGCGCTCGCGGGTGAACTCAGGCTGCCCCTGTTCACCACCAGGCTCGACGGGCTGATTACCAAATTTATGGGGGAGACCGCCGCGAAGCTGCGGGTGGTCTTCGACGCGATCGCGGAGACGCGTGGAGTCTATTTCTTCGACGAGGTCGATGCCGTCGCCAGCGATCGGCTCGCGGGAAACGACGTAGGGGAGATCCGCCGCGTCTTGAACTCATTCCTGCAGTTCCTGGAGCAGGATGCGTCGGACAGCTTGGTGCTCGCGGCAACCAATCATCCGGGGCTCCTCGACCCCGCCGTCTTCCGCCGGTTCGACGAGGTTATTCGTTTTTCCCTTCCCCAGCCCGCCGAGGTGCAGCGGGTAGTGGCAAATAGGCTTGCAGCGCTCGATATCAGCGAAATCGATTGGCCATCCGTACAGCACGCAGGGGACGGCTTGAGCCACGCCGACGTTAGCGTCGCCTGTGAGAACGCGGCCAAAGACGCTATCCTGCTGGGCCACGATCGGGTTACGACTTCTGGTCTGGTCGGTGCCTTGAGGGCCCGCCACACGACGACGGAATAGGCGCTCATGGCGGCGAGGGACCGCTCGCACATCCTCTTGCGTGGACGGGCGAGGGCTGAGGCGTACACCTCTCACGGCGTAGGCGACTCGCGTCGGGGTCTACCGCAGCGTGATCCCGATCTGCACAGCGCGGCGCTCCGGCAGTCTCTCGACCGGGCCGTCCAGGAAGGCCTGGCACGACGCGAGCGAGTCTCCGTCGAGGTCGACGAACGGGCATCCGGCCTGCTCCTCGAGTTCGAGTCCTTCCCGGGCATCGAACTCGCGCTCAAGTCGCTGGAGAACCACCAGCTGAAGCGCCCGATCGAACTCCGCGCCGTCAACAGGACCCATATTGATCCTGACGAAGTCCAGCGGGCGGTCGTGTTCGTCCCAGATGAGGCGCGGGGGGTGTTCTTCAGGAGGCTCGATCAGTACGCCTCGGAACAAACGCTAAGCGGGGCGCCCAAGCATCGCAATCTCTTCGACCGGCTCCAAGATATCCGGCTGGCGACGCTGGAGTCATTCTGGACGGAAGCGACGCTGCCGTTTCCCCCGGCTGACGAGCCGTTCTGGTGGGAGGTTTGGCTTCGAAGGGACGAGGGACGGGAGATAGAGAGGTTCCTCCGCTTTGCCGTAGCTGTAGGAGCCGAGGTTCACGACCGACGGCTTGCCTTCGACGAGCGCACGGTGGTGTTGAGCCGAGCGACGCCGCGACAGTTGTCGGAGAGCATAGACGTTCTTGACGACCTCGCTGAGCTCCGGCAAGCAAGAGTTTTGGCCGGTTTCTTCGAGGCTCTCGAGCCACACGAGCAGGCGGACTGGATCGAAGAGCTATTGGATCGAGCGAGCTTCTCTCGGGAGAGCCACGCCCCTGCGGTATGCATCCTGGATACGGGAGTGCGAGCGGAGCACCCGCTTCTGCGACCCGCACTCGACGCCGCGGATCTCCACAGCGTCGAGCCGGGATGGGGAACCGCGGACCACGATGGTCACGGCACGGAGATGGCCGGGCTCGCGCTTTACGGCTGCACGTTGGCGGATCGCCTTGCTGACAGCGAGCCGCTGGTAGTTCCTCATCTCCTCGAGTCCGTCAAGATCTTGCCACCTCCTCCCCAAGCGAATGACCCTGAGCTTTACGGAGCGATCACCGCTGAGGCGGTCAGCCGGGTGGAGATCCAGGCGCCGCATCGTCGCCGAGCATTCTCGATGGCCGTGACGTGCGTCACCGGAGAAGCCATCCAGCCCCGAGCATACGGGCAGCCAACGTCATGGTCCGCGGCAGTGGATGCCTTGGCCGCGGGAAGAAGCTTCGTCACGCTGCCTGCTGGCTTGGACTACCTGGATCCCGGCGATCCACAATCGAGCCGTTTGATCGTCGTGGCAGCCGGCAACGTCCCTCCCCAGCGTCGGCAACGAAACCACCTCGACCGAAGCGACGAAGCCCGACATCCTTATGGAAGGCGGCAACGTTACCGAGTCCCCGACCGGTGAGTTCGACACGCCGGACCACTTTCAGCTGCTTACGACAGACGGCAGCGCCAGCTCACGTCTCTTCACCGTCTCGAACGCCACCAGCGCGGCGACGGGTCAGGCCGCGGGGATTGCCGCGCGTGTATGGGCTATCTATCCGAACCTCTGGCCCGAGACCGTGCGGGGTTTGATCGTTCATGGAGCCCGCTGGACAACCCGGATGAATGCAAGATTTGGCGACGCCAAAACTCGATCGGCCAAGGAGAACCTCGTGCGCCGGTACGGCATAGGCGTTCCCACGTTGGAGCGGGTCCAGAGGAGCGCCGCGAACGAACTGGTGCTCGTCGCCGAGGACACCATTCATCCCTTCGCGGGCGGCAAGCTCCGCGAGATGCACCTCCACCAGCTACCGTGGCCCCTCGAGGAACTGGAGCGCCTTGGTGAGACACCTGCTCGGTTGCGCGTTGCGCTTTCTTACTTCGTTCATCCCAACCCCAGCCGCCGGGGGTGGGCACCTCGATTTCGATATGCCTCCCACGGCCTTCGCTTCGACGTGAAACAACCCACCGAGTCAATTCGCGAGTTCCGCAAACGGCTGAACAAGCAAGCCCTCGCCGAGGACGAAACGCGCCCGAAGAAAGATTCCGACTCGGATCGCTGGCTACTCGGACCCACCCTGCGTTCGCGAGGGTCACTGCATTGCGACCTCTGGGAAGGAACGGCAGCGGATCTCGCAGCGCGCGGAGTCCTTGCCGTCTTCCCAGTCTCAGGCTGGTGGAAGGAGCTTCCCACCCGAGATCGGAGCGATCAAGGGGTCCGCTACGCGTTGATCGTCGCCATAGAGACACCCGAGGTAGAAGTCGATCTCTGGACGCCCGTCAGCGCCAAGGCCGCAGCCGCAGTCAGCATCGTTGAGGCGTGAGAAGGGTCCAAGACCAGCCGGCCGGAGCCGGGCAGCAGGATAGCGTCGCGGCGCAAGGGCGCTACACCGGTCTGCCCTCGATCAGGCTTATTGGCGATCGCGTCGCGATGATCTGAGTCAGCTCGAAGCTGGCATCCCGAAAGAGTTGCCGGTATTCCGAGGCGGTACGCTCGCACCCGCCCGTGACCACAAGCATGTTGATGTCGAGGAGCTTCGCCTCCGACGGCGCGTTCCCCGGCGCGATCACGCGTTCCGCCAAAAGGATGCGGCCATGGTCGCCCATCGCCTGGCGGCAGTTGCGGAGGATCGTGAGGCTGGATGCGTCGTCCCAGTGGTGGATGACGCTCTTCAGCAGGTAGAGATCGCCGCCGGAGGGGACGGACGTGAAGAAGTCCCCGGCGACGCGATCACACCGTGCCTCCATTCCCTCTCCTGCCAGGAGTGCTTGTGCACGCGCGACGACGGCGCCTACATCGAACAGAACCCCTCGCATCCCCTGGTTCGACTTCAAGATCGCGGTCAACAGCGCGCCCTGCCCCCCGCCGACATCGACCAGCGTGGCGACCTCGGAGAAGTCGTACGCCGCGACCAATGCGGCCGCTTCTTGCCCCGTATAAGAGCTCATAGCCTGGTCGAACGTGGCGCCAGCTTCGGGATGCTCACCAAGATATTCAAATAGCTCCTTGCCGTGAACATCATTAAACGCAGGCGATCCGGTCCGCACGCTGTAGAGCGTGGCGCCATATGCGTGCCAGAGCCATTCGTCTCCGTAGAGCAGCGCGAGGCCCCGCACAGACTCTGGACTGTCGCGCAGGAGCGGTCGCGCCAGAGGTGTCAATTGAAAATCTCCCGCTTCGGTCTCGGCAAAGATGCCCATGCTGGCAAGGGCGCGGAGCACACGGTGCAGCGCTCGGGCATCGACACCGGCCGCCGATGCCAGCGATTGCGGGCTCTTCGGTCCGTCCTCCAGCAAATCAGCGATGCCAAGTCGCGCCGCCACATAGATAAGCTGCGTGGTGCGAAAGCCCATTATGGATTGGCGCAACGTTTGGGAGGGCTGATCTTCTTTATTCATCATGTACCCTTCGCTGTCCATCTCATGGTGGTTCCGCCAGATTGGCGCTTGCGCCGCCGGGTAGCATCGCCTCATGGAGATCGAGCGTAGCCAACTCGTCGAGGCCTTCCTCGAGCGTGGCGAGCTTTGCCTCGCCGAGCAAGCCGAGCGCGACCTCCCCAAGCGCATCGATCCCCTACTCCACGGCGACGCCCTCCGCGCCCTGGGTATCGACCCCGGCCTGCTCCTCACCCAGGCGGACAACCTGGAGGCCTGACAGAGATAATGTCATAGGGCTACCATGGGGCTATGGCGCGAACGCAGACCATGGTGCAGCTGAACGACGAGCTCCTCGCTCTTCTCGACCGGCGCGCCGCGAGAGAGGGTGTATCCAGATCGCAGATGATCCGCGAGGCGATCACGACCTTCCTGGCCGAGGACAGAGAGCGCGAGATCGATCGTCAGATCGTGGAGGGCTACACCCGCATGCCGCAGGGAGGTGAGTTCGACGTCGACGAGTGGGGTGATCTGGCCGGTATGGTGACGGCGCTCACGGCGGATGCCCTCCACCGGGTCGACGAAGAGGAGCGTGCCGCGGGGTTCGACCCGTGGTGAGGCGCGGCGAGGTCTACTTCATGGAACACGCCGAATGGGGTCGCCGCCCGGTTCTCGTACTGACTCGAGATGCGGCGATTCCCGCGCTCAAACGGGTGACCATCGCGTCGATCTCGCGACAGGTCAGAGGCATTCCCACCGAGGTGTTGCTCGACGAGAAGGACGGCATGCCCGCACCGTGCGCCGTTAGCCTCGACAACATTAACGAGGCGTGGAAGGCTCTGCTCGTCGATCGCGTCACCACACTGCCCTACGAGCGAATGCAAGAGGTCTGCCGAGCGCTCAACTGGGCGCTCGGCTGTTGATCCTATGGAACCCCTTGGTCGGCGAGCGCGTCTGTCCAAGCATGGAAACCCTGAGCGAGATCGCGGCGACTGACCAGTTCTTCGTGCAGCAGAGGTTCGCGCCGCTGGTGAACCTGTACCGGATCTCCACGGTCGGTGCGGACGGGCGGAGCGAGGGTCGGCCGCTCGCCTACGTACGGCAGAAGCGGATGAGGATCCGCGAGGAGATCAACCTGTTCGCCGACGAGGCGCAGACCGTGCCGCTGCTGCGCCTGCGGGCTCGGAAGGTGTTCGAGTTCCGCGGCCGCAGCGAGGTGCAGCTCCCGGACGGGCAGGTCATCGGGCAGTTCCAGAAGATGTTCGGCGCGTCGCTGCTCCGGTCGGCGTGGCAGATCATGGACGCCGAGGGCGCTGTCGTCGCGACCGCGCGGGAGAGCAGCATGGCGATGGCGGTCCTGCGCCGGGTCTGGGGATTCCTCCCGATCCTCGAGAACATCCCGTTCAAGCCGCCGTTCCACTTCGACGTGTACGTCGGCGACCGCAACGTCGGCCGGTACACCCGCCTTATCGCGTTCCGCGACCGCTACGTGATGGACCTGTCCGGGGACGCCGAGCGCGTCATCGACCGCCGCGTCGCGATGGCCTTTTGCATCGCGCTGGACGCCCTGCAGGACCGCTAACGCTCCACACGACCTCCGTCTAGGTGACCGCCAGCGTCCCATCCGCCGCGACGTCGACCTTCACCGTAGAACCTTCCCCCAACCGGCCGTCCAGTAGCGCGAGCGCCACGCGGTCTTCCAGCTCCTTGCGGAGGACGCGCTTGAGGGGGCGTGCGCCGTAGACGGGGTCGTAGCCACGGTCGGCGAGCCAGTCCTTCGCCGCGTCGGTCAGCTCGAGGTCGAGGTCGCGCTGGGCGAACCGCCCGCGGACGCGGCGGAGCTGGACGTCGACGATGCGGCGTAGCTCCTGGCGGCCGAGCCGGTGGAAGATCAAGATCTCGTCCAGCCGGTTGAGGAACTCGGGCCGGAAGTGGGTGCGCACGGCGGCGAGGACCCGCTCACGCATGGTGTTCTCGGTTTCGGTCGGGTCCAAGATGAACTGGGACCCGAGGTTCGAGGTCATGATCACCACGGTGTTGCGGAAGTCGACCGTGTGGCCTTGCCCGTCGGTCAGGCGGCCGTCGTCGAGCACCTGGAGTAACGCGTTGAACACGTCGGCGTGTGCCTTCTCGACCTCGTCGAGCAGCACGACGGCGTACGGGCGGCGGCGGACCGGCTCGGTCAGCTGGCCGCCCTCCTCGTAGCCGACATACCCCGGCGGGGCGCCGACCAGCCGTGACACGGTGTGGCGCTCGCTGAACTCGCCCATGTCGAGGCGGACCATCGCGCGCTCGTCGTCGAACAGGAACTCCGCGAGCGCCCGGGCGAGCTCGGTCTTGCCGACCCCCGTCGGCCCGAGGAACAGGAACGACCCGAGTGGCCGGTCCGGGTCCGCCAACCCCGCCCGCGAGCGGCGCACCGCGTCGGCGACCGCGGCGACGGCCTCGTCCTGGCCGACGACGCGCTCGCGCAGCGTGTCCTCCAGCCGGACAAGCTTTACGCGCTCGCCCTCCATCAGCCGCGCCACGGGGATGCCGGTCCAGCGGGCGACGACCTCGGCGACGTCCGAAGCGTCGACCTCCTCCTTCAGCATCCGCTGGTCGGCCTGCAGCTCGGCGAGGTGGCCGCTGGCCCGCTCCAGCTCACGCTCGAGCGCGGGGATGCGGCCGTAGCGCAGCTCGGCGGCGGCTTGCAGATCTCCGTCGCGCTCCGCGCGCTCGGCCCGCTCGCGTGCCTCCTCGATCCGTTGCTTGCAGTCTTGGACCGCGGCGATCGCGGCCTTCTCGGCCTCCCACCGGCCTGTCAGCGTGCCCAGCTCGCCGCGCAACGTCTCCAGCTCGTCGGCGATCTCGGCGCGCCGTGTGGCGGCGTCGGGGTCCTCGTCGCCTTCTAAGGCGGCCTTCTCGATCTCGAGCTGCTTGGCGCGCCGGTCGAGCGTGTCGATCTCGGTCGGCATCGAGTCGATCTCGATGCGCAGGCGCGAGGTGGCCTCGTCGATCAGGTCGATCGCCTTGTCGGGGAGAAAGCGGTCGGTGAGGTAGCGGTCGGACAGGCGCGCGGCGGCGACGAGCGCCCCGTCGGTGATGCGCACGCCGTGGTGGACCTCGTAGCGCTCCTTGAGGCCGCGGAGGATGGCGATGGTGTCGCTGACGCTCGGCTCGCCGACATGGATGGGCTGGAACCGGCGCTCCAGCGCCTTGTCCTTCTCGACCTGCCGGTACTCGTCCAGGGTGGTCGCCCCGATCAGGCGGAGCTGGCCGCGCGCGAGCATCGGCTTGAGCATGTTGCCCGCGTCCATCGCGCCCTCGGCCTTCCCAGCGCCGACGACGGTGTGCAGCTCGTCGAGGAACGTGATGATCTGGCCCTCGGCGGCCTCGATCTCTTTGAGCACGGCCTTGAGCCGCTCTTCGAACTCGCCGCGATACTTCGAGCCGGCGATCATCGCGCCGAGGTCGAGGCTGACGATGCGCTTGTCCGCAAGGCCGGTCGGGACGTCGCCGGCGACGACGCGCTGGGCGAGCCCTTCGACGATCGCGGTCTTGCCGACGCCGGGGTCACCGATCAGGACGGGGTTGTTCTTCGTGCGCCGGGACAGGACCTGGATGACTCGCCGGATCTCCTCGTCCCGACCGATCACGGGGTCGAGCTTCCCGTCCCGCGCGGCGGCCGTGAGGTCCGTGGTGTAGCGCTCCAGCGCCTCGTAGGTCCCCTCGGGGGTCTGGCTGGTCACGCGCTGGTTACCACGTACCTGCCGCAGCGCGTCGAGCAGCGCGTCGCCGACGATCCCCTGATCGCGCAGCAGCCGTCCCGCGGCGCCGTCGTCGGAGGCCAGCGCGAGCAGGAGGTGCTCGGTCGACGTGTAATCGTCGCCGAGCGTGGAGGCACGCTTCTGCGCGTCGTCGAGCACGCGGGCGAGCGCGGCCGACAACGACGGCTGCCCGGTCGCGCCATGCGCGACGGGGAGCGTGCGACGCGACGCCTCCTCGACGGCCCTGCGCAGCGCCGTCGGCGTCGTCCCGAGCCGGCTGACCGTCGGGAACACCGGTCCCTCCGACTGGCCGAGCAGCGCAAGCAGCAGGTGCAGTGGCACGACATCCGGCTGCCCGTTGCGGACCGCCAGCGCCACGGCGGCCTGGACCGCCTCCTGCGCCTTCAACGTGAAGCGGTTGAGATCCATGACCGCCAGGCTAGCAATCCTGGGGGAGGAAATCTGTGCGTATGGCTAGCAGATCTTGAGATCCGACTGTTCGGGGCGCCTTCGGCGGCCGGCGAGCTTGCCGAGCAAAGGAATGCCCCAGCCCATCAGCGGCCAGATCGGCCAGAAGTACCCGCGATCGCCGATCGCCCACAGCGCAATCATGCTCACCGCGAACACGAGGTACGGAATGAGCGGGGTTGCCATGTGGCCACCCCGCCCAGTGGATCGTGCGGAGGGCGCCGGTGTTACCGGTAACTCACGCAAGGCCTGCCGCAGATCGCGACGTGTCTTGGCGGCGTACGTCTCGTCGAGGCGCTCGAGGAACTCCTCGAGGGTCAGCCGCCCGTCATCCGTATGCTGCCGGAGCTCGGTAAGCACTGCTTCCCGCTCCGCGTCAGATGCCCGTACATCTAGGTTCGTGTCCATGACCGCCTCTCGAACGCGCCACTAACACTCCTAGACGTACCATCCGAAGTAAACTATTGCAACACCTTGGTCAGTCTTCGATCAGCCGCTCCCAAGCCGCGCGCCCGACAATGGCGTTGTCCCGCAAGCCGTTGTCCCTCTTGAAGTTGATAACGGCTCGCCTCGTCCTGCCACCGGCGACGCCGTCGATCGGTCCGGGGTCGTACCGAGGATTGTCGTCGTCGTCGACGCTCGCGGCGGTGAGCAATCCTTGCAGGTTGGCGATAAGGCGCCCCCTCACCGGCCTGTCGCCGGCGTTGGTGAGATCCAGGCGGGCCAGCTGAACGGTGACCTGTATGGATCCTTGAAGCTCTCCCTCTACCTCGGCAGTTGACATCTCCAGCCTCCATTGCATCGTCGTTGCCCGTTCACCAACGGGCTGCTAGGTAACCAGAGGCTGAACATGTCCGAGAAATACCTGGGCCTCGGATCGGAGCCAACTCATGCCGGCGCGCATCGCGGCCACCTTGTCCCGCTATCCATGGCTCGTCGACGAGACGGACGGGGTGGTGGCCGGCTACGCCTACGCCGGCATCGCGCTGCCGAACCCCGCCAGCGGTCTGGATCGCCCCGGGCACGAGGCGGCCGGTTTCGAGCCGATCGGCGTCTGCCACGGTGAGGGCTTCAAGCACGGCCACTGGATCGACGTGTCCTGGTGGCACCTCCTCCTTCAACCACCGCCCCCAGACCCAGCGCCTCCGATCCCGTTCCCAGAGCTGGACGGCTGAGCTACACATGCTACGCTCAGCGGCATGGCCACCATGACCCGCCGCCTCCAGATCCTCATCGATGAGGAGCGCTACCAGCTGCTCGAACGCGAGTCTCAGCGCTTGGGCAAGCCAATCGCTGAGCTGATCCGCGACGCTCTTGACCAAATCTACGTGACGGATATGGCCAGCCGGCGCGCCGCGGCAGAACGACTACTTGCAGCGGAGCCCATGCCCGTCGAGGACTGGGACGTCATGAAACAGGATCTGCGTGACAGCCTCTACGCGGCGGACCGTCCGTGAGTCTCGGCCGAGTTCTGCTCGACACGTCGGTGTTCATCTATTTCGTCGGGGTAGACCACCCGTACCGCGACCCTTGCCGCAAGCTGATCGTGGGGCTTGCCGAGCGCAAGTTCCGGGGCGAAGCGAGCGTTCAGGCTATACAAGAACTCGTCCACCAGCGCACACGTCGGACCGGGGACCGGGTTGCGGCAGCTCGCGTTGCCGACGACTTTGTAGCGCTTTGTCCCCTCCATGACCTCACGATCGAAGACCTCCATCTTGGCCTACGCCTCTTTCGAGAGGCGCCGCGACTCAACTCGGCCGACGCGTTGCATGCCGCCACCGCCCTCAACCGGGGGATCCCCACGATAGTCAGTCCCGACCCGGCGTTCGACGACGTCACGGGGTTGCAGCGGATCGACCCGATCGAGGCCGCGGCGCTGGTCTAGCGGCGGCGGCGGAGGGGTTCGATCTCGCCAGCGCGGTATAGGACCATGTCGGTGCCGGTGCGGCGCATCGCATCGGCGAGGGCGGCGCGGGCGTCGGCGCGGATGCGCTCGTTGGCGCGGTGCGCCTCGACCAGCTGGGCCTGCAGCTCCTCGACCTCTTCGGTCAGCGCGAGGATGCGCATGACCCCCGCGAGGTTGATGCCCTCGCCTTGGGTCAGCTGTTGGATCAACCGTACGCGAGCGACGTCCCGGTCGGAGTAGCGGCGGGTGCCGCCGGCGGTGCGGGCGGGCTTGATCAGCCCTCTCCGCTCGTAGGTCCGCAGGGTCTGGGGGTGCACGCCGGCCAGCTCGGCGGCCACCGAGATGATGTACACCGCACCCACGCGCATCGCCTGTTACACCCCCTCACCGGCCACGATGTGCTGCTCAAGGTGATCACGGACGTGGCTGTCGTCCGTGGCGGCGAAGTCCTCCAGCATCCTACGCTGAGTCTTCGTCAACCGCCTGGGGACGGCGATCTCGACCGTGACGAGCAGGTCCCCACGCTCGCCGTTCGCCGGCTCCACCCCGCGGCCGCGGACCCGGAACGTCTTGCCCGTCTCGGTTCCGGCGGGAATCTTCAAGGTCACCGGCGGCCCGTCGAGTGTCGGCACGGTGATGCGCGCGCCCAGCGCGGCCTCGGCGAACGTGATCGGCGCGGTCAGGGTGAGATCGTCGCCTCGCCGGCCGAACACCGGATGAGACGCGACGTGCACACGGACGAACACGTCACCCGCGGGCCCACCGCCCACACCCGACTCACCCTTGCCCTTCAGCTTGACCGTCGCGCCGTCCTTGACCCCGGGGGGGATGCGGGCGTGGATCGTGCGGCGACGGCGGACGACCCCCACGCCATGGCAGGTGGGGCACTCCTCGACGATCTTCCTGCCGGTGCCTCCGCAGGTAGTGCACGGTTGCGAGAAGCTGAAGAGCCCCTGGTTCTCGGCGAGCAGCCCCGTCCCGTTGCAGGTCGGGCACGTGATCGGGCTCGTGCCAGGCTTGGCGCCCGAGCCGCCGCAGGTCTCGCAGCCCGCCTGCCCGTCGATGCGGAGGGTCACCGTGACGCCGGCCACCGCATCCTCGAACGACAGGGTCACGTCGGTCTCGACATCCCGCCCTCGCCGGCCGCGGGTCGCACTCGTCCGCCGCCGCCCGGCCCCGAACGGGCTGTCGCCCTGGCCTTGGTTGAAGATGCCGCCGATGATGTCGCCCAGGTCGAACAAGCCCTCGGTGTTGCCGCGCGCGCCGCCCCCGCCGGTGCCCGGGTACCCGAACCCCCCGCGGAACGCGCCAGAACCGACCATGTCACGAACCTGGTCGTACTCCTTGCGCTTCTCGGCGTTCGAGAGGACCGCGTAGGCCTCGCTGACCTGCTTGAAACGGTCCTCGGCCTGCTTGTCGCCAGGGCGGGCGTCAGGATGCAGCTCGCGGGCCAGCTTGCGGTACGCCTTGCTGATGTCGGCCTGGCTCGCGTCCTTCGTCACGCCCAGCGTGCCGTAGTAGTCCTTCTCGAAGTAGTCCCGCTGAGACACGGGCTATATCACCCCGTCACCGAGACGGAGGCGGGGCGAAGCACCCGCCCCTTGAAGCGGTAGCCGCTGCGCAGGACCTCCGCGACGGTCGGCTCTTCGACCGGCTCTTCCGACTCGACCTGCGTCAGCGCTTCGTGCCAGCGGGGGTCGAACGGCTCGCCGCTCCCCGGCACCTGCTCCAGCCCGGCCTGTTGCAGCACGTCGAGAAGGCCCGTGTGGACCATGCCGACACCCTTCACCAGCCGCTCGTCGTCGCTGCTCCGCGCCGAGTCGAGCGCCATGTCGAAGATGTCGAGGATTGGCAGCAGCGCCGAGAGGAGCTGAGCGGCGCCACGGTCGAGCGCGTCCATCAGCTCGCGGGTCTTGCGCCGGTTCAGGTTCTCGTAGTCGGCGCGCGCGCGGCGGAGCTGGTCGAGATAGTCGTCCCGGAGGCGTTCTGCCTCGGCCAGCGCCGCCTTCAGCTCCTCCACGTCGCGGGTGTCCTCTGGCTCGGCGACCACCTCGGCGGTCTCCTCCGGCTCGACGACCTCCGCCTCGACGACCTCGACAACCTCAGGCTCGTCAGAGATCGGCCCGACCGGCTGTCCGGCCGGGCCCTGCGGGTCGCGTGTGTCAGCAGTCACTATGCGGCACCCTTGTCGTCGCCCTCGTCGACGACCTCGGCATCGACGATGTCGTCGTCTGAGCTTGTGCTGTCGGTGAACCCGCCTGAGGTCTGCTGCCCGGCCTGCTCACTCGCGCCGGCGGCGTACAGCGCCTGGCCGACCTCTTGGCTCACGCGCATCAGCTCGTCCGTCGCGTTGCGGATGGCGTCGGTGTCGGTGCCATTCAGCGCCTCGCGGACCTTGCCTTGGGACTCCTCGAGCTTGGCCTTGTGCTCGGCCGAGATCTTGTCCCCGCTGTCACGCAAGAGCTTCTCGGTCTGGTACAGCAGCGTGTCCGCCTGGTTGCGGGCGTCCGCCTCCGCGCGCCGGCGGCGGTCCTCCTCGGCGAACTGCTCGGCGTCGTGGATCATCCGGTCGATGTCTTCCTTGGGAAGGGAGGACTGGCCGGTGATGGTCATCGACTGCTCCTTGCCCGTCCCACGGTCCCTCGCGGACACGTTGACGATCCCGTTCGCGTCGATGTCGAAGGTGACCTCGATCTGAGGGACGCCACGGGGCGCGGGGGGGATGTCGACGAGCTGGAACTTGCCGAGCGTCTTGTTGTACGCGGCCATCTCGCGCTCGCCCTGCAGGACGTGGATCTCCACCTGCGGCTGGTTGTCGTCGGCGGTCGTGAACACCTCGGACTTGCGCGTGGGGATGGTCGTGTTGCGCTCGATGAGCCTGGTCATCACGCCGCCCTTCGTCTCGATGCCCAGCGAGAGGGGCGTGACGTCGAGAAGCAGGACATCTTTGACCTCGCCCTTGAGCACGCCGGCCTGCAGCGCGGCGCCGACCGCGACGACCTCGTCGGGGTTCACGCCCTTGTGCGGGTCCTTGCCGCCCGTCAGGTCGCGCACCAGGTCGACGACGGCGGGCATGCGGGTCGAGCCACCAACGAGAATGACGTGGTCGACGCTCGACGGCGCGATCGAGGCGTCGCGGATCGCGTTGTTGAACGGCGGCTTGGTGCGGTCGAGCAGGTCGCTCGTCATCTGCTGGAACTGCGCCCGTGTGAGCGTCTGCTCCAGGTGCAGCGGGCCCTCGCTCGTCGCCGTGATGAACGGCAGGTTGATCGAGGTCTCCGCGGTGGTCGACAGCTCCTTCTTGGCCTTCTCGGCGGCCTCGCGGAGGCGCTGGAGGGCCATCTTGTCCTTGGAGAGGTCGACGCCGTGGTTCGCCTTGAAGCCCTTGGCCAACCACTCGATGACCTTCTGGTCCCAGTCGTCACCGCCGAGGTGGGTGTCGCCGGACGTCGACTTCACGTCGAAGACGCCCTCGGCGATCTCCAGGATCGACACGTCGAACGTGCCGCCTCCCAGGTCGTAGACGAGCACCGTCTGCTCGTCCTCCTTGTCCAACCCGTAGGCGAGCGCGGCCGCGGTCGGCTCGTTGATGATCCGCAGGACCTCGAGGCCCGCGATCTGGCCGGCCTCCTTCGTCGCCGTCCGCTCGGCGTCGCCGAAGTAGGCGGGGACGGTGATCACGGCCTGCGTGACCTCCTCACCCAGGTACGCCTCGGCATCCCGCTTCAGCTTCTGCAGGATCCGGGCGCTGATCTCTTGGGCGGTGTACGACTTGCCGTCGATCGAGGTCTTCCATGACGTGCCCATGTGCCGCTTGACCGACTGGATCGTCCGGTCGGGGTTCGTGACCGCCTGCCGCTTCGCTACCTCGCCGACCAGCACCTCGCCGGACTTCGAGAAGCCCACGACCGACGGGGTGGTACGGGAACCCTCGGCGTTCGCGATGACGGTGGGCTCTCCGCCCTCCAAGACGGCCACCACGCTGTTGGTGGTACCGAGGTCGATCCCGACTGCCTTTGCCATGTAGCTGTCACCTCCACGCTTGACGTTGCCCGTCAGGGTAGCTGTCCACGCGAACATCGGCAATCTTGTTTGAGCCTGAGACGCTCAGATTTGTTACGTGTGCCAGCGTCTGCTGATCCGCCGCCCTCGCCCGTCTGCCTCATCCGTCCCGTTGAACGCGATCATCAGCACAAACGGCAGGGCGACCACGACCACCCCGATCGCCCACATCAGCCACAGCGCCATACGAGCGAGCGTATAGTCCCCCGGTGACCAGTTCGACGTTCAGCGCGACGGTGGGATCGTTCGCGGAGCTGCGGGACGACTTTCTGCGATTGACGAGCGAGATCGTCTGGTGCACGGTGGCCACCGTCGACCGCCAGGACCGGCCCCGGGCCCGTATCCTCCACCCGTACTGGGAGATCGGCGACGGCTGTCCGATCGGGTGGGTCAACACCTTCAGGTCACCCGCCAAGGCCGCTCATCTCGCGCGGAACCCGTACGTATCTTGCTCGTACTGGACACCAGCGCACGACGCTGTCTTCGCGGACTGCCGGGCCGGTTGGGTCGACGATGCGAGCGCCAAGCGCAGGGTGTGGGACCTGTTCGCCAACGCACCCCCACCGCTTGGCTACGACCCGCGCCTGGGTGGGTGGAGCGACCCAGGCGACCCGATGTTCGAGGTCCTACGCCTCGACCCGTGGCGCGTGCAGGTCACCCTCAAGGATCGCGCAAGCGGCAGCGTCATCGGGTCCTCGCGCGTCTGGCACGCGCCTGATTAGGGCGTCGCCGGTGGCAGGTCTTCGGGCAGCTCGATGGTCCAGGTCTCGCCAAGGCCGACCTCGTCGAAGAAGCCCTGGTTGACCTCGAGTGCGCCCGTGAACGCGACGCCTGGGTCGTAGAGGGGGCACGGCTCAGCCTCACAGGGCTCCATGTCGAGAACGCGGAGGACGCGCCCGCCCTCGCCGTAGAAGGCGATCGAGAGCGGGATCAGCGTGTTCTTCATGTAGAAGGCTCCGGTGCGCGCCCCCGGAAATATGAAGACCATGCCGGTCCCGGGAGGTAGATCCTCGCGGAACATCAGCCCCCGCCCGCGCTCGCCAGCATCGTCGGCGACATAGACCGGCACCTCGACCGACTCACCGCCCGGACCGCTCAGCACGACCTGCGCCACCGTGAACGGCTCCGAAGGCGGCAAGGGCCCAGGCTCATTCGTAGCCGCTCCGCCGCAGGCGGCCACACACAGCAGAAGGACCATGGCACGGATCATGACCCTGCAGCATAGGACAACTCCTACGTCCAGCGGTGCGCGACGTCGATCACCAGGCGTGAGCCGGCGCCGGGTCCCGATGCGTCGACAGCATCGAGGCCTTCCTCCCCAGCTCCTGCGGGGGCCCCGGGCAACGTGAACACCCGGAACGGGAGCTGTGCCCGTACCCCGAGACCGATCGTCGTCTGCCCCTCGAACGATCCCGCTCCCGCGACCTGCCGGAATGTCCGGAAGCCCTTGACGTTCGCGAGCTCTCGGTCGCCGGTTGGGAACGTCGGCCTGCCCTTGGTGTCGTAGGCGGGCGCCAGCACGACGACCTGCAGCTTCGCGCCGCCTCGCAGCATGACCTCCTCGCCCGACCCATCCTGGGTGACCTCGGGGACGTAACTCACCCGATACCCCGGCGCCGGTCCCTTCAGGTCGATGACGAGGCGGTCATAGCAACGGTGCTGACCGGTCCGGACGCCGGTGATCGGCGATGTCACCATCGGCTCAGCGTTGGAAGCCCTCGATCCCCACGTGATCCCGCAGTACGGCGCGGCCGTTGCCCCCGCGGGCATCGGAGCCAGCACCAGCAGCGCCCCCGCCACCACGAGTGTACCGATCCCCGCAAACCCCTTACGCGTGCGCATCTCTCCGCCCTTTCCCTTGCGCCTCACCAGCAAGAACGTCGCACGCGGCCGGCGGGTTGCTGTATCGATCGGGCGGGCGCCGGCGTACCATTTCCTGGATGGCAGCCGAGGGGGAGGCGCGGACGGGGATGCGTGGGCATCGCGCGAACAAGGCTGCGCTGGTGGGGTTCTTCCTGATCGGGCTCGCCGTCAGCGCCGGCGTCACCGTCTGGGCGCCATCCGTCGAGGTGGGATCGCGGCCCGCGGCCGAGTCCACAGGTCAGCTATCGCAGCAGATGCTTGCCAGCAGCGCGTTACCGAGCGGACAGGTCCAGATCACCGGCTTGGAGGTCGCCTCCGCACCCGGGTCACGGGAAGAGCCCTTGCGGCTCGCGATGGTCTACAGCGGCGGCCGCGTCGGCGCGATACTGCAGGCCAGCTGGACGGTCGACGGGCGCCCGTTCCGGTCGCTCCGCGTGATCCTCGCGAGCGCCGGCGGCGAGCATGTGATCACATCGGTCCCCCCGCCGCGGGGCTGGCCGCCGGGGGAGCACCGTATCGTGATGTCGAGCGGAGGCGTACCGATGAGCGAGACGTCCTTCCGCATCGGCTAGACCCAGCGGCGCTTAGGTTCCGAAAATCCACTACAAAACCCGTCAACCGTGGTAACGTCCGCTTCACCCCTGGTTCAAGGAGGCTTGATGGCCAATCAGACCCCCTCAGATCGTGACCTTCCCACTGTGCTCGACGCAGCTCAGGTTGCTCGCCTCCTCAACCTGAACCTTGACTACGTGCGGAAGTTGTCACGTGAGGGCGTTCTCCCCGCGCACCGCCTCCCCGGGGGCCGCACATTTCGCTACTTCAAGGACGAGGTGCTCGACTGGCTGCGCGCTCAACCAGTTCACAGCGACGACGAGCTCAGTGAGGAGCCGAGCGGCCGCGACACCCTCCGCTAGCGCTAATGACCAGGCTTTCTCACGTATACGTGAGAAAGCCTGGCCACAAGACCTCTACCGCGCGCCGCGGACGAGCGCGATGTAGTCGACGGTCGTGAGCGGCACGTAGCATCCAGGGCCCGAACCGGCTTCCACGATGAGGTGGTCGAGCGCGACCGCGCGGATCCGGCCCGTCAACTCGCTCGCGTGCTGGCGGCGGCCGATCGTGACCTCGTCGCCTGAGGCCTCGTGTTCGCAGAGCCGGGCTTTGAAGCTTGACGGTCCCGGCGTCCGGCTTCGGCCACCGTCAGGTACCCGCTCGAGCACGTGGAGGGTCAGCGGCGCCTCGAGCCAGACGTCGACCCGCGCGGTCCTCGTCCGGAGGCACAGCAGATCGGCGACCGCGTAGACCACCGTTCCGGTGAAGGTCCGGCGCGCGAGCTCCACGGCCGTGACGTCGCCGCGGTGAAGCAGCTCGAGCGCGACGTCGGGCAGCCTCCGGTTCCGCAGGTGGTCCAAGGCGGCCAAGCGCTCGTACTCGCGAGCCTCGGCCCGGAATTCTTCCGTCAGCTCGGCGTCGAGCCGCCGGAGCTCGGGGTGCCAGTCGAAGGGATCGGGGTCTTGGGGCACGGCGCAGGATACCCATGCAGGAGTGCCGGTGGAGGGCTCGGCTGCGATGCTGGCCCAATGGCGATCGGTGACCAGGGAATCTACGGGCCGGCTAGCGTGACGTGGCGGGTGCATGCGGATCCCGCCATGGCGCTGGGCGGCTTGAGAGCGGTGATGTTGCAGGCGCTCCACCCGCTGGCGATGGCCGCCGTGGCGCAGCATTCCGACTACCGTACCGATCCTTGGGGACGGCTACGCCGGACGGCCCAGTACGTCTCCACGGTCACGTACGGCACAACCTCGGAGGCCGAGCGAGCCGCGGCGCGAGTCCGTGCGGTGCACGCCCGGCTGTCCGGAACCGAACCTGAGTCCGGGACCCCCTACCGGGTCGATGACCCCGCATTGCTCCTGTGGGTGCACTGCGCCGAGATTGACTCCTTCCTCACGGCGTATGTTCGATGTGGCGGCAGGCTGGGGCGTGGGGAGGGTGATCAGTACGTCGCGGAGCAGGTTCGAGGCGCGGAGCTCGTCGGCATCGACACGCGCGACTGCCCCACCTCGAGCCCCGAGCTGCGGGACTACTTCCGCGCGATACGGCCGCAGCTGCGCGCGACCGCCGAGGCTCGGACAGCGCTACGCTTTGTCCTCTTCCCACCCATGCCGTTGCCGGCGCGCCCGGCCTGGATGGCGCTGGCGAGCACAGGCTTCGGGTTGATGCCGGCGTGGGCCAGAGCCCGCTACGGCCTCCCCGGCGTGATCAGCGCCAATCCCTGCGCAGGTCACGCCGCGACCGCGAGCGCACGGTCCTTGCGTGCCCTCAGCCGTCTCGTGCCCGAGCATGTCCGTGCTTCGCCAGCGCGGCGAGCGGCAATGGAACGCATCGCGTCATGACGTCGCCCGCCGTTACCAAGGTCCATACCATCTGCATCTACGCCGCGAGCAGCGAGGCCGTGAGCGCCGCCCACCGCCGGACGGCGGCCGAGCTGGGGCGGGCGATCGCCCGGCAAGGATGGGGCATTGTGTTCGGCGGAGGATCGATCGGGTTGATGGGAGAGGTCGCCCGCGCCGCGCTGGCCGCTCACGCGACCGTCACCGGGGTCATCCCGCACCGGCTCGCCCGCAGTGACATCGTGTTCGACGGCGTGACCGAGCTGATCCGCACCGAGACGATGCGCGAGCGCAAGCGGATCATGGACGAGCGCAGTGACGCGTTCGTCGTGCTACCGGGCGGGATCGGAACTCTGGAAGAGTGCGTCGAGATCATCACCCTGAAGCAGCTCGGCTATCATCGCCGGGCGATCGTGATCCTGGACGCCGCTGGCTATTGGGATCCGCTGCTCGCCTTACTCGACCGCATGATCACCGAGCGGTTCGCCTACCCCACCCTCGCGGGCATGTGGGAGGTAACCACCAGTGTGGACGGCACGATCGAGGCGTTGAGAAGCTACGAGCCTCCCCACCCGTACCCGGATGGACCGGTGCTGCTGGAAGCCGTCGAGGCTCGGCCGGACGAGTGATGCGATCATCGAGTACGCGAATGGACTTTGTCATCCTGCAGCACGACGAGTATCTCCCCGCCGGCGCGCTCGACCAGGTGCTGGCGCAACGGCGACGGGCCGTACGGACCGTCCGGCTGTGGCAGGGCGAGCCCGTCCCCGCCTCCTCCTCCAGCGTGCGAGCGCTCGTGGCGCTCGGCGGCCGCGGGATGCCCGCATCAGACCAACGTGACGCCGAGCTGGCGTTGCTCGCTGCCTGTGTCGCCGACGGCGTCCCTGTACTGGGAATCTGCCTTGGCGCGCAGCTGCTGGCCGAGGCCACCGGCGGGGCGGCAAAGGCGGCGGCAGGCTCCGTCGGTTACGTCCCGATCACGCGGACGAAGGAGGGCGTGGACGACCCGGTCTTCGACGCCTACCCAGACGGGATGGCGGCCCTGCGCCTGGATCCCGACGCGCTCGTGCCCGGTCCGGCGGCTGCCGTGCTCGCCCTCGCCGCCGACGGGACCGCGGCGGGCTTCCGGGTCGGTGAGACCGCGTATGGCGTCGGCTTTCACCCCGAGCTGGACGCCGGCGCGATCGCGACCCTGATCCCGCTGGTCGAGGTCGAGGACCCTGATGAGCTGGCAGCCGAAGCCCGCCGCAGGGACGCGTTCCACCTCGGCATGGGCGCAAGCTTGCTCGGGAGGTGGGTCGATGCCGTCGTCGGTCGCACCCCCGACGAGCAGCCGTGGGGCCGCCGCGGCCCCCAGCCCGTCCCCGCCCCCGGCCTGTCCCTGCACCCAGCGCCCGCTGCCGGTTAGGCGGTCGTTGTGTGTGGAGGATCCGCGCGGTATACCGCGCGGATCCTCCACACAAAAACCACTTGGCGGCGCCGTGTGCGGTCGCGGGCGCATGTGCTCGGCCTTGCTCACCGAGGCGGGGATGTGGGGGACGGGGCCGCCAGCCGATCACACTCCAGCGGTACCGTCTGGGCTGCCGGATGGAGTGGCGAGGCTGGGGGTGGTACCGTGCTATCTCGATTCACCGTCCTGCTCCTGGCGGGGTGCCGAGGCCTTCGCGCACCTGGCGGCGGGAGCCGCCCAAGACCATGGGATGGGTATGCGCACATACGAGTTGATGATGATTTCCCGGGGTTCGCTCGACGAGCCCGGGGTTCAAGCGAACGTCGGCCGCTTCACGAAGCTGATCACCGATCGAGGTGGCAGGATCGAGCGGATCGACCATTGGGGCAAGCGGGAATTCGCATACGAGATCGACCACATGCGTGAGGGGTACTACACGGTCATCGACCTGCAGATCACCCCCGATGGACTGGCTGAGCTCGAGCGGCAGCTGCGGCTCGCCGACGACGTCGTCCGCCACAAGGTGGTCCGTCCCGGCCCGCGCACGAAGCGGATCCCGACCTCGTAGCCGTGCCCTAACGAGCGCCTCTTCCCCGACCGGTCCCGCACACGCGAGATCGGGACTGCCTGAGCCGGCGTGGCGCTGCCGGCCGTCCGGCGCCTATCAGTCGAGGAATGAGCGAGAAGGAGGTCCCCAGTGGCCAACGACAACACCATCACGATCATCGGTAACCTGACCGACGACCCCGAGCTGCGCTACACCCCCGCCGGGGTGCCAGTCGCGAACTGCCGGGTGGCGGTGAACCGGCGTACCTTCAACCGCGAGACCAACTCGTGGGACGACCGGCTCGACGGCTACTTCACCGTCAACGTGTGGCGGGGATACGCCGAAAACGCCGCGGAATCGCTGCGTCGCGGAAGCCGCGTCATGGTCATGGGACGGCTCATCAGCCGTTCATATGAGGACAAAGAGGGTCAAACCCGGTGGGTCACCGAGATCGAAGCCGACGAGATCTGTCCTAGCCTGCGTTGGGCAACCGCCAAGCTTACGAAGGTCAACCGAGACGCCAGCGGCCGCGGGAACGGCGACGCCTCCTTCGGGGCAGCGCCGCCACCCGCCGCGCCGCCCGAGTCGGACGACGTTCCCTTCTAGACCGAACACCACAGGAGCACGACATGCCTTCCCCAAACCGTCCTGCCCGACCGAACCGCCCCGGCAGGACACCAAAGCGGAAAGAGGACTACTTCCGCAAGAACAAGGTCGAGTACGTCGACTACAAGGACGTGGCGCTGCTGAGAAAGTTCATCAGCGACCGAGGCAAGATCCGCTCGGCGCGTGTCACCGGGACGAACAGCCAATACCAGCGGCTCCTCTCCGAGGCGATCAAGAACGCTCGTGAGATGGCGCTGCTGCCCTACACCAACCGTTAACCCGCGCGGTGCGAAGGGATCAGCGATGAAGGTCATCCTGAAACAGGACGTCGAGGCGCTCGGCGACGCGGGGGACGTCGTCGAGGTCGCCGACGGCTACGGCAACAACTATCTCGTCCCCCGCGGCCTCGCGATGCGCGCATCCAAGGGCGTCGTGGCCGACGCAGAGGCGATCCGCCAAGCGCGACTCAAGCGCGCCGCTCGCAACCTCGCGGAGGCGCAGGAGCAGAAGCAGCGGCTCGAGGCCAGGCCGGTACGGATCACGGCTCGAGCGGGTGAAGACGGGACGCTCTACGGGTCGGTAGGGAACGCCGGGATCGCCGCGGCCGTGACCGCGCAGCTCGGGATGCCGGTCGACCGTCGGCGCATCCCGATCGAGCGCCCGCTGAAGACCCTCGGCGAGCACGAGGTGACGATCAGGTTGCACCCTGAGCTCACCGCGACGATCCGAGTGGAGGTCGTGAGGGGAGGCTGACAACCCGATGAACCCCTTCCAGGACCCGAGCGCACCCGAATACCTGGGAGGGACGTAGCGAACGCTGACAGGAGACGCTCGTGGCCGCACAGCCCGACGTCGGCGTGTCACCTTCCCCCGCGTCGTACGACCGAGTCCCACCGCATAACCTGGACGCCGAGATCAGCGTCTTGGGCAGCATGCTGCTGTCCAGAGACGCGATCGCGGAGGTCTCGGAGTTCGTCGGCCCCGAAGACTTCTACCGGGGTGCCCACCGGACGATCTACGAGTCCGCGCGGGACCTTTACGACCGCGGGGAGCCCGTCGACCCCATCACGCTCACGGACGAGCTCGATCGCCGTGGCATGCTCAGTGACGTCGGCGGCGTCGTCGCGGTCGCCGATCTCGTCGCCAGGGTTCCGACGGCGGCCAACGCGCTGTACTACGCGCGAATCGTCGCCGAGCACGCGCTCCGGCGCCGCCTGATCGACGCGGGCACGCAGATCACTCGCCTCGGGTACCAGGCCGAGGGCGCCGACGATGCCGTCGACTCCGCCGAGGCGCTCGTCTACCAGGTCGCGCAGCGCAACCGGGGACGTGAGTTCACCTCGATGAAGCAGCTGCTGACCGCCAGCTTCGAGCTGATCGAACGCCTGCACGACAACGCGTCGGCGGTCACCGGGCTCTCGACGGGCTTCCGGGATTTCGACCAGTGCACGGCCGGGCTTCAACCGGCGAACCTCGTCATCTTGGCCGCCAGGCCGGCGATGGGGAAATGCCTCGCCGGTGACGCGATGGTCATCCGGCCTGATACGGGAGCGCTCCAGCGTCTCGACGAGATCGTCAGGGACGCGGGCCCCGCGCCACTGGGGATCGCATCCCTCGGCCCGGACGGCACGCTCCGCCGCCGGCAAGCGGTACAAACGCACGACAACGGCATGCGAACGGTATGGAGGCTTTGCACTAGCCTCGGGCGGGAGATCGTCGCGACGGCCAACCACCCTCTTCTCACCGCCACTGGATGGGTTCCGCTCGCTCGGCTCGCCACGGGAGATCGCATCGCCACTCCACGAGCGCTGCCCTTCTTCGGCACCGACGAGCGCCCAGACGGTGAGGTCATCCACGCTGCCCAGGCATTGCGGTCCAGCCCAGGCGCGCAGGTGCCCGATGCCATCTTCCGGCTGCCGCGCCGCCAGGTCGCGCTCTTCCTCAACCGGCTCCTCGTGACCGACTGCTGTGGCGCATCGGGCCTGTCGGCCGGGGCCCGCAGCGGGAGCTGCGGAGGAGGGCCTCGATGCTGTGGACGCATCGGGGCCCGCAGCGGGAGCTGCGGAGGAGGGCCTCGATGCTGTGGACGCATCGGGGCCCGCAGCGGGAGCTGCGGAGGAGGGCCTCGATGCTGTGGACGCATCGGGGCCCGCAGCACCCATGGGTCCCTATCGAAGACCCTGGCCGCGCAGCTCCAGCATCTTCTCTTGCGGTTCGGGATTGTCACGACCCGTACGGCGGACCTCGACCTTCAACTCGCCGATCGCGACAGCGCCGAGCGCTTCTCGACCCAGATCGTCGCGCGCGACGGCGTACACCAGAGCGCAAGCAGCCCCGGACCCGGCATTCATTGGGACGAGATCGTCTCGATCGAGCCCGCCGGCGAGCAGCGCGTCTACGACCTGACGGTCCCAGGCGATCACAACTTCGTCGCCCAGGACATCATCGTCCACAACAGCACCTTAGTCACGAACATCGCCGCGCACGTGGCCGTCAACGAGCGCAAGCCGGTGGTGCTGTTCTCGCTCGAGATGTCACAGATGGAGCTCGTCCTCCGCATCTTGGCTGGCGAGGCGCGGGTCGACTCCGAGCGGCTAAGGACGGGCCGCCTGCAGGAGGCCGACTGGCCGAAGCTGTCCCAAGCCATGGGCCGGCTCGCCGAGGCACCACTCTTCATCGACGACACGGCCGGCATCAATTTGATGGAGATCAGGTCGAAGTGCCGGCGGCTCAAGCAGAAGCACGGTCTGGACCTCGTCGTTCTCGACTACCTCCAGCTGATGCAGCCAACCCGCCGCGTCGACAACCGGGTCCAAGAGGTCGCCGAGCTCAGCCGGGGCCTCAAGATCCTGGCCAAGGAGCTGAACATCCCCGTCATCGCCCTCTCCCAGCTCTCCCGAAAGCCCGAGGACCGCTCCGACCGTCGCCCTCAATTATCGGATCTGAGAGATTCGGGATGCCTCACCGAGGACACGCGTATCGCCCGGGCAGATACCGGGGCTGAGGTCACCATGGGAGAATTGCTGCGCTCAGGGGTACGGAACATCCCAGTCTGGAGCCTCGATGAAGATTGGCAGTTCGTGCAGGCGACGATGACCCATGTCTTCCCTAGCGGGGTGAAACCTGTCTACGAAGTCCGCTTGGCTTCCGGCAGGAGGGTCAAGGCGACCGCGAACCATCCATTCAGGACGGTCAATGGGTGGATTCCTCTCGCCCAGATCGGTGAAGGATCGAGGATTGCGGTTCCACGGTCGATCCCCGGCCCGAGTTCGATCACCTCTTGGCCTGAAGCCGAGCTTGTGATGCTGGCGCATCTCATCGGTGATGGATGTGTGGCGCCAAGACAACCGGTGCACTACACGAACCAAGACCCCGACAATCTGTGCGCCGTAGAAGAAGCGGCGGCGCACTTCGGTATTGCGCCGCGCCGTGTCAAACAAGGGCGTTGGTGGCACGTCTACCTTCCCGCTCCATACCGGTTGGCTCGTGGAATACGAAATCCGATCGCGGCATGGTTGGATCAGTTTGGGCTCTACGGGAAGCGCAGCCATGAGAAGTTTGTGCCTGACCCGGTATTCTCCCTATCCCGCGATCAGCTGCGGTTGTTCCTACGGCACCTTTGGGCCACAGACGGATGTCTTTACCTCTCGTCCAACGGCTGTGGACAGCCCAGAATCTACTACTCGTCCACGAGCAAACACCTGGTGGAAGGCATTCAGCAATTACTCCTCCGCTTCGAGATTAAGGGTAGGCTCAAGGAGGCCCCCAATGGTAGCCACCGATCGAGCTTTACCATTGATGTAACGGGTGTCGAGGATCAACGGCGGTTCCTACAGGAGATCGGAGTTCATGGCGCTCGTGGTGATCGGGTAGCTGCGGCACTCTCCCATCTGTCCACGAAGAAGCCTAACCCGAACGTGGACACTATTCCGGTGGAAGTCTATGGACACGTTAAAGCGCTCATGGCTGCTCAAGGGGTTACGCACCGTCGGTTCGCGCAACTTCTGAACGAACCGTATGCCGGCTCGTATGTGTTCGGACGGGCGTCGAGGCGCGCTCGGATCCGAGCGATGGGATCGGTGCTGCATGACCAGGAGCTCATGCGAGTTGCCGAGTCCGCGATCTTTTGGGACAAGGTGGTTAGCGTGACGCCACTCGGCAACGAGCCCGTTTATGACGCTACTGTGCTTAGCACGCATAACTTCCTGGCCAACGGGATAGTCGTCCATAACTCCATCGAGCAGGATGCGGACATTGTGTGCTTTATCTACCGGGATGAGGTATATGACAAGGAGTCGGCCGCGAAGGGTGAGGCTGAGCTCATCATCGCGAAACACCGCAACGGGCCGCTCTCGACCATTCACCTGGCCTTCCTCGGTCAGCACTCACTGTTCAAGGACATGGCGCGCGGCCCCGCGCACGGCAACGGGCGCCCGAGTGGTCCCCGCCCCGAAGGTGCCCTCTAGCGCTCGCCTCCCGAACTTCGACTTCGGGCGATATCGATCCCCAAGTCGAAGTTGGGGACGTGAGCCGCCATCAGGGGTATCGGGGAATAGCTGGGGGGATCCCCGATGGCTCGGGGCACCTAGGGTGCGGATGCTGGTGGCATGAACGATCACGCACAGACTGACGAGAGCCCGCGCCCGTTGGCGTTGCCGGTGGGAGCCGAGACCGGTTCGCGCAAGGCGCCGCGTGTGACGAGGCGAACCAACCGGCGTATGGTCGCGGGGGTCGCCGGCGGGCTCGGCGACTACTTCGGGGTGGACCCGCTCATCCCAAGATTGGTGTTCGTCGGGCTCAGCTTCGCCAACGGCCTCGGCCTGTTCTTGTACGCGCTCCTGTGGATACTCGTGCCTCGCGACGATTCGGCTTAAAGCGCTCAAACATCTGGAGGATGGTACATCGTATGTATCCCACTTTGGGATGATCCCGAGTTCGTTATCGGGACGGATGTATCTCACGCCCAAGTGCGCCATCCTGCTCATGAACAGCCCAGACTCCGTAGGCAGCGATTCAAGCCAGGCCGCGGGATCTGGAGCGCTCCAGCCACCTCGGGGGCCCGTTGCCGGCGGGCTAGCCGCCCGCTCCCGCCGGCAACAGGGGTGCCCTCGTCGCCGATGAGCCGCGGTATCAGCTCAGCACGCGCCGCGCCGCCCGTACGATCGATTGCGTGTCGAGGCCATGGTGGCGGTACACGTCGGAAAGGTCACCGGACTGGCCGAACTCGGTGACACCCAGGCTGATCACCGGCGTGTTGCGGATCGTGCCGAGAAACGCCAGCGTGTGGGGATGGCCGTCGAGCACGGTGACGACGGGGAGGCGCTCGTCCGGAGGGAACAGCTCATCGAGGACGCCCTCCGGCGGTTCGGCCGCGAGGTCGCGAGCGCGTAGATGGCGGTAGAGCAGGTCGGCGCTCGTGACACACACCACTCGGGCAGGGACGCCGTCCTCGGCGAGCTCGCTGGCGGCGGCGAGCGTCTCGGGAACAACCGAGCCCATCACGGCCAGGACGACACGCGCGCCGGAGGTGTCGCGCAGGATGTAGCCACCCGCCAGGACCTGCCGGCGGCGGCGTTCGCGCGCGTCGCCCTCAGCCGGGACGCGGGCAAGATCCTGGTCGATGAGCCGGGTTGAAAGCCGGAAGTAGGCGGACTCGCCACTGGCACGCCCCAGCCTGGACAGCGCGTGGAGGAAGCACCACTCGAAGTCCTGGTTGAACGCGGGCTCGTAGGCAACCACCCCTGGTTGCTCCAGGCCGATCGACGGGGTCGTGACGGATTGGTGCGCTCCTCCCTCCGGCGCCAGCGTGACTCCGGATGGTGTGCCGACGAGGATCGACTGCCCGCCGGCGTAGACGCCGTAGCTCCAGGGCTCCAACGCGCGGCTCACGAACGGGTCGTAGAGCGTCCCGATCGGGAGCAGCGGCTGGCCCCAGCGAGACCACGCGACCCCCAGCTCGCCGAGCAAGCCGACCATGTTGACCTCGGCGATACCCAGCTCGATGTGCTGGCCCTCGGGATGCTCACGCCACCGGAGCAGGGTCTTGTCGTCGTCGGCGAACCAGTCCACCCGCTCCCTTGGCGACCAAACCCCGACCTTGTTCAGCCACCCACCGAGGTTCGTCGAGGTCGCGACGTCCGGGCTGACCGTCACGATCCGCCCGGCGAGCGCCGGGCACTCGCGGGTCAGGTCGAGCAGCAGCCGCCCGAGCGCCGCCTGCGTCGATGCCTTGCCCGTGTGATGGCGCTTCACGTCTGGGGGCGGCAGGGGGATGTCGACCGGAGGGATTCGAGGCCGCGCGAGCCGGGCGGCGGTCTGCCGGCAGAGCTCGGACTCGGGGGTGCCCGCCGGGAACGGTGCCCAGGGCCGGTCGGCCTCCGCGCCCAATGTCTCGGCCAGCCGCTGGTACTGCGCGCTGGTGAGCAGGGCGGCGTGGTTACGGGGATGACCCTCGATCGGCAGGCCGTACCCCTTGATCGTGTACGCGATGATGGCGGTGGGCCGGTCGGGGTCGACCGTTCCGAACGCCTCGATCAGGTCGCCCAGGTCGTGACCGCCAAGGTCGCGGATGGCGGCGTGAAGGGATGCGTCGTCCAGCTCACCGACAAGGGAGGTGAGCGGCTCGCGGAGCGGCCCTTCGCCGGGAAGCCGAGCCCGCAGCTCGGCTGGCCCTGAGCGGAGGAGGCGCTGGTACTCGGGGTTGCTCATCTCGTCGATGCGCGCTTGGAGCGCGTCACCGCCGGGAAGCGCGAACAGCTCCCGCAGCCTCCTCCCGTACTTCAACGTGAGCACCTGCCAGTCCGCGGCCTCGAACATCCGCGCGAGGCGCCGCGCCGCGATCAGGGGAACGACGCGGTCGAGCGACTGGCGGTTGAGGTCGACGACCCAGAGCACCTCGCCGAGCTGCGCGACGGTCGGGTCGATGATCGCCTCCCAGCACGCACCTTCGTCAAGCTCGGCATCGCCGAGCAACGAGATCTGCCGCCCCGCGCTGGACCCGTCCCCACTGAAGTGCGTATCGAGGTAGCGCCTGGCCAGCGCACCCCAGATCGGCGCCGTCGCGCCGATCCCGACCGACGCGGTCGAGTAGTCGACGGTGTCGGGGTCCTTGGTGCGGCTCGGGTAGGCCTGTAACCCCTTATACGCCCGGAGCGTCCCGAGATACCGCTCGTCCAGGTCGCCGAGCAGGTAGTTGATCGCGTGGAGCACCGGCGATGCGTGCGGCTTGACCGAGACCCGGTCGTCGGGCCGGAGCGCGCCGAACCACAGCGCGGTCATGATGCTCGTGATCGACGCGCTGGAGGCGGGATGCCCACCGACCTTCATCCCAGAAGGGTTGGCCCGGACCTTGTTCGCGTGAAAGATGATCGCGTTGGCCAGCCATAACACCCTGCGCTCTACCGCGCGAAGGACGTCCAGCTCGACCTTTATCTCCCGCTCGATCGCCTCCATCGCACCTGCCCTCCTCGTCGATCGATTATGTCCACGAGGAGCGGCCGAACACTAGAGCCCCGCGATCAGGGCGTTGCGTACGCCGTCGATTAGCGCGTGGGCGAGGGCTGGCGCCACCAGCAGTCCTGTCCGCCGCCAGGCGAAGGACAACGGGACGCCGACGATGGTGTGAACCAGCAGGAGCTGGGCCACGGTGATCGCGATGCCTTGGCTCATGTCGGCGATCGGAAGGTGCCACAGGCCCCACAGCGCCGACAGGAACACTGCCGAGAGCCAGGCACGGGGATCGCCCGGCTGGTGAACGTGCGCGTCGAGCGCTCCACGGAAGCTCACCTCCTCAAGCACGAATGTCACCGAGAGGTAGAGAAGGGCGGATTGCAGGCCGGCCACGATCATGCTCAGCGGTTGCGGTGCCTGTGGCGACGCGATGACCGCGGGCACGATGAGCGCGCCGAGGACCACCACGCCCGTGATCGCCGGGATCGCCGTCCAGCGCAGCGTGTTCCCCACCTCGTCGCGGCGCAGCCGGCGCAGCGCGTAGGCTGCCGCCACGGCACCTGCCAGGCAGGCGACGAGCCAGGCGGCGGGGATCCATTGCCGGGCTCCCAACGCCTGGACCAGCAGGATCGCGGGGAGAATCGCGAGCGCCGCGGCGAGGATCACCCCTTTGCGATCGAGGCGGAAGCGCGGCCCGCTGCGTACCCACAGCTCCCGAAGCGGCCGGCGGCGCACGACCAGCTGGAACGCGACCGTCAGCGGCACTCCTACCAGCAGGTACAGGTTCGGGTCGTTCGGCAGGAGATAGCCGAGCGCCATCCACACGCCGACAAAGACCGTGACCTCCGCGAACCGGCGGGCATATCCGGCCTGCGCGCGGACCTGAGCGGCATCTTTGGTCGTTACCATCTCGGCTCCTCTCTCAAAGAGATCAGGTATGACCGTAGACGCGGCCGGAGACGGTGTGATCCGGCGCTCGCCGGATTTCATGCCTTGCCGTATTCCTCCCCCAGAAGGAGGGCCACTTCCTCCACCTGAACGAGGACGCGCCGCCGCGGCGTCGTTACGCTCGCCTCGATGGACTTGATCAGGCACGTCTTGGATAGCCTCCGGCGGAGACCTTTGGTCGCTGATGCCGCGCTCGCGGCCTCGCTCGCCGCGCTGGCGGTGGTCACGGCCCTGGTGCTGGTTGTACCGATCGCGTCAATCGGCACACCCCCGCCATTCGTGATCGTCCTTTGGGCGGTCGCCCTTATGGCGCCGCTGACCCTGCGCCGGCCCTACCCGCTCGCCGTGTTGGCGCTCATGACCGCGCACTTCCCGTTCTACTGGGCGGTGGGGCAAGTCAACGAGATCGCGTCCTGGCTGGCCCTTGGTGTGGCGGTCTACAGCGCGGCCTCCTATGGGGCGCGGCCACGTGCCGGCTGGGTATCCGGGTCCTGCTTGGTCCTGCTGACCGGGGTCGTCGCGGTCCTGAACGTCGTCTTCGGTGCGGTGAACCCGCTCGTGTTGGTGACGGTCAGCCTCTTCAACGCGCTTCCCTTCCTCCTCGGCTGGCCGCTCGGCGCGATGACGCGACGGCTACGCGATTACCGGGCTGAGCTGGAGCAACGCAACCGGCAGCTCGACCGCGAGCGCGAGGCCAACGCCCGCCGCGCGGTCCTGGAGGAGCGGGTCCGCATCGCTCGGGAGCTTCACGACGTGGTCGCGCACCATGTCAGCGTGATCGCGATCCAGGCCGGCGTGGCGCGGCGGCTCTTCCACTCACGCCCTTCGGAGGCGACCGAGGCGATCGCCTCGGTCGAGACGGCGAGCCGGCAGGCGGTCGCTGACCTCCAGCAGTTGGTGGGCGTCCTCCGCCGGCGCTTCGCATGTCCTATTGTTTTTCGCTAGATTCATTGTATCTAGCGCTGTACCATGTTATCATTGGAACATGAGTTCGGTACGGGATCAGCGGATCGTCGCGGCGGTCGCCGAGTATGGCACGGCGGCGTTGGCGATGGCCTGCGGCGTCCTGGCTGGGCGTGACCTGAGTGCGCTGGACGAGGCCGGATTGCGTGTGGACGTCGAGACCCTGACTCGCGTGGTCTCGCAGGTGACGGCCGAGCGGCTGCGCTGCGCGGCCGCGGTCGCTGGTCGGGCAACGGATCCGGCGGCTGGGACGGATGCGGCGCAGCGGTTGTTGCGAACCGCCGGGCGGCTGTCCGGCAAGCAGGCAGCGCGCGAGACGCGGACGAGGAGCGGCGCACGCCCGAACAGCGCAACGCCGACGCGCTCGTGCAGCTGGCCCGCGGCGCGCTGGCCCACAAGGACGACCTGCCGACGGTGGCGGGGCTGCAACCGCGGGCGACGGTGTTCCTCACCCCCGAGACGCTGGCCGGTGAGCCCGGCTCCCCGGCTGCGCAGTTGGACTGGGCTGGGCGGATCTGCGGGGCCACGGCCAGGCTGATCGCCTGTGACGCCGACATCGCGCGCCGCAAGATCACCCTCCATGGGCGGACCTTGTGGCTGGATGTGCGGCGGCATCCCAGCCCCGCGCAGCGGTTGGCGGTGATCGAGCGGGACCGGACCTGCCGGTTCACCTATCCGGATGGGGTGCGCTGCCAGCGGCCGTGGCAGTGGAGCGACATTCACCATATCGAGCACCATGGGCACGGGGGGCCGACGCTCACTCCGAATCTGGCATTGCTGTGCACGCATCACCACCACGCGGTGCACGAAGGCGGTTGGACCATCACCGGCGACGCCGACGCGACATTGACCTTCCACCCGCCGTTGGGTTGGCCACACAGGCACGCGCCGGGCCGACCTGCGCGAGCGGCTCCGCGAAAAACACCGGCGACTGACGCCGCTGGCCGCGACGCGCAACGACCGCAGCCCCACCGGACCCGACCGCGGCCATGCTCGTAACTCCGGCACGTCACAACCAGCCTTGATCGAATGACGGTGGCAAGCAGCGTCATTGGGGCGTCAGGTGCACGGGCCCGTGTAGGGCTGGGTCAGGGTGGGTTGGCCGTGGGAGGCGATGATGGCGGGGATCAAGCAGGCGGCCATCGAGCCGTCTGGGCGGACGACGAACTCGGCGACGGCGGTTACCGATCCGGCGGGGGAGAGGCGGGGCCATACGAAGTTGCCGAGGCCCCAAGCGATCGGGCGGTCACGGTACCAGCCGAGCGGCTGGAGGCGATGGGAGTGGTGCCCGAAGATGCCGTCCGCGCCGGCATCGATCATCGCCTGCGCGCGGGCGACGTCCTCGGCCCTGGGTTGGGTATCCAGCTCGCGACCCCAGTGGATGGTGACGAACACGAGGTCGGCGACCTCGCCGGCCGCGCGGATCGCGGCGGTCATGCTGTCGATGTCGTCCCCGTCGGCCATGCCAGGATGCTCAGGCCCGGCCAGCCAGCTGCTATGAGGTACCACGCCCCCGAACCCGAGCACGGCGATCCTCCAGCCGTTGCGCTCGATGATCGCCGGGGCGTTCGCGGTGGCACTGTCCGGACCGACGCCGACGGGTGCGATGCCCGCCTCCCCCAGCTGCCCGCGCGAGTCCAACAAGGCTTCAGCGCCGTAGTCACCCCCGTGGTTGTTCGCCAGGTTGGCCACATCGACACCAGCAGCCCGCGCGGCGGGCAGCGCCGCGGGGTCGCAGCGGAAGTTGAACTCCTTCGGCACCGGTTCCCCCAGGTGGGACACCGCGCATTCCAGGTTGATGATCGTCAGGTCGTCACCCAAGAACAGCCCGCCGAGCTTGTCCCACGCATGCGCGTAGCCGTTCGACGCCAGGGCGGGGATGTACCCAGGGTCGAGGTTGACGTCACCGGTCCCATGGATCACCAGCGGTCCCCGCTCAGGTGCCTGTGCGAGCGACCGGCCAGCCGCGCACGAGATCGCGAAGACAGCCGCCCATACGAGCGCCGCCACCGCCCGCGCCGCCATCGCTCTCACCGAGATGATGGTGCGGCAAGACCTCGCCCGCTTCAAGGGTCTCGCGGTAGGATGTGCGTATGCCAATGGTCATGGTGCGCCGCCGTGGGTCGCGCGCGGCCCAGCCCAAGGCGTACGCCGCGCGATCAGCGACGACGTAGCCTCGGACAGAACTTCCTGATCGATTCGCCGCTGGTCCGGCGTCTCGTCGCCGACGTCCAATCCGGCGACCTCGTGTTCGACATCGGAGCAGGTACTGGACCGGTCACGCTCGCGGCCGCCGAGGCGGGCGCACGGGTTGTGGCGATCGAGCGGGACGAGGTCTGGTCGGCTCGCCTTCACGAACGGGTTCGTGAAGCGGGCTTTGGCGGCCGCGTCCGTGTCGTCTGTGGTGACCTTCGGGACCTTCACGCTCCCGAAGGACCATGGCGGGTGATCGCCAACCCGCCGTTCAACCTCACGACGGCGTTGTTGAGGCTCCTGCTCGACGATCCCAGCCGGGGTCCCTGCGCTGCCGACCTCGTGATCCAGTGGGAGGTCGCGCGCAAGTTCGCGGCCGCTCCCCCGGCGACCCTCCTCGGGTCGTCTTGGGCGCCCTGGTGGAGCATGACGCTCGTCGAGCGCGTCCCCCGAACGTCGTTCAGGCCGATCCCCGATGTGGACGGGGGATGGCTGCGCATCCGCCGGCGCCAGCCCGATCTGTTGACACCCGGGCTCGCCCCGGTGTGGGAGGCCTTTCTCCGCGAGGCCTGGCCCGCCGGGGGAGCATCACGGGGCCGGGGCCGCCGGCAACACTCATGACGCGCACATTTCCGCATCGTTTTGTTCCTTTTCGTCGTACTCTTCGTGTATGACGGTCGTCAAGCTTGATCCGCAAGCCGTCCGAGCGATCGCGGATCGACTAGAGGGTGCCGCCGACCGCCTCGCGGTCCGGCGCCGGCGTATCGAGCGGCTGCTTGAAGAGGCGGGAGCGAGCTCGCCAGCTTCCGCCCGGATCCGCGAGTTCGAGGAGTTGGTCGCCCAGCTTGCTCCACAGATCCGGCTCCGGGCTGATATGGTCGCCACCGCCGACCAGCTGCTCACGGCAGGCGTGGACCCCGGGTTCCTCGCCGAGGCGCCGCTCACGCCTGGCTCGCCCGAGCGCCTGTGGGTGGTGCGTGACCTGCTGAACCTCCTCACGCGTCCCAAGTCGACCCACGCGTCGGCCGTGCGAGGGTGGGCGCAGGGGCTTGACCCGGAAGACTGGGAGGCGTTGCTGAGAACCGCGCCCGAGCTGGTCGGCCCGGTCGGGGGGATGCCGCTGGAGCGCCGTTACCAGGCGAACCGCCTGCTGATCCAGCGCGCACTCGCGGCGACATCGGCGGAGGTGGCTCGCCTGGCAGGTACCGGCGGCGACCGAGCGGCGGCACTACGCCGGCGTGAGCAGACCTTGCGCGGCCTCCTGGCCGACCCGACCCGTCAGTTCTTGCTGTTCGACAACACCGGCGACGGCCGCGTCGCGGAGGTCATCGGCGACCTCGTGAACGCCAGCAACGTCGCCTTCGTCATCCCTGGCATCACCAACACCCTCGACAACTTCGACGCGAACGTCGCCACTCATGGGCAGCGTCTCCATGACGAGGCGTCTCTCCGCGCCCCGCACTCTCCAACGGCGGTGGTCGCGTGGCTCGGCTACGACGCTCCAGGCATCCCGGACGCCATCCTGAGGGCCAAGGCGGAGGTCGGAGGGACGGCGTTGCATGACTTCGTCGACGGGCTGCTCCTCGAAGAGCCGGTCGTGACGACGGTGGTCGGCCACAGCTATGGGTCGCTGGTCGCGGGGAAGGCGCTGCGGAGCGGGCTCGAGGTCGACAACGTCGCCGTGATCGGCAGCCCCGGCATGGGCGTCGAGGCCGTCGAGGAGCTGGGCCTTCCCGAGGGCACGGGCTTCTTCGCCGCGGGCGCGCCGATGGACGGCATTGCCTGGTCGCAGTGGCATGGCGCCGATCCCCGCGACCCACGCTTTGGCGGGACCCCGTTCGAGACAGGGAGCGCGGCCAGCGGCGTGTACCCGCTGGGGCACTCCCGCTACTACGAGCAGGGCTCCGAGTCGTTGAGGAACCTCGCGCTCATCGTCACCGGCCAACGGCATATCGTGACGGTCGAGCCGCCGACGGTGCTGGACCGAGCGCTCGTCGGGGTCGACCGGTTGCAGGAGGCCGCGGGCCCACTTGGCTGGGTGGTGCGGTCGCCGATCGACAAGGCTCAATCCAGGATCGACACCATGGGGGACATCGCCGGTGACGTTGCCGAGCTCGGTGGGAGGATCGTGAGGAGGCAGCAATGATCGCACGCAGCTGGGCAGCCCTCGTGGCGTTGATCGCGCTCACGACTGCCTCGTGCGCTGGGCCGGGGGGAAGCCGCATCCGGGAGGACCTCACGCTCGACGAGGCGTTGGACCAGCTGCAGCGGATCATCAGCGACACCGCGCAGGCCGCGTCTCCTCGCGATGCGTGGAAGGTGGCGATCGACATCGGCCCGAGCGGCTGTGAGGACGCGGAGGTGTCTCCGCACCTGTTCTATACGTGGGGGGTCACGATTCCCGTCGCACCTGGGCGTCAGCCCGCCGAGCTGCTCCCGGCCGTCGAGGCGCACTGGGTGGAGCGGGGTTACGAGGTCGTCCGGGACCGGCTGGACGATCTCCAGCCAGAGCTCCTCGGGCACATCCGGGGGTTCGGGTTTCGGGCGCTTGCGGTCCCCGACTCTGGTCAGCTCGTGATCTCGGGTGACACTGCCTGTGTCCCTCGTTAGCGGCGGAACAGCGCGAGCAAGAGGCTGAGCACGACAGACAAGAGGATCATCGAGGTGATCGGGATGAAGACGCGGGTGCGTTCGCCCTGGATGCGGATATCGCCAGGGAGCCGGCCGAACCAGGACAGCGCACCGGTGGTGGCGAGGACGCCGACCACCACCAGCACGAGCCCGATGCCGATGATGAGCAGCCCCGTGGATCGATCCATGGAGTCGAGTGTATGAACCCGGCGGGCGATCAGCTGATCACGTTCCTCACCGACTACGGGCTCGGGGACCCCTTCGTCGGGCTCTGCCATGCGGTCCTCGCGGTTGGAGCACCGCGGGCGCGGGTCGTGGACCTCACGCACGGCATCGAGCCCCAAGACGTCAGGGGCGGCGCGGTCATCCTGGCGGACTGCGTGGGGTATCTCCCTCCCGCGATCCATCTCGCGGTCGTCGACCCAGGAGTGGGCACGGACCGGCGCCCGGTGATCGTGACCTGCGGCGAGGCGCTCTTTGTCGGGCCCGACAACGGGTTGCTCTGGCCGGCGGTGTCGCGGCTCGGCGTGGATGGGGCGTACGAGATCCGGGACCGCGCTCCTGGCCCCGCGCGGACGTTCGACGGCCGTGACGTGTTCGCGCCGGCGGCGGCGCGGCTGGCGGCCGGTGAGCCGCCGCCGCGGCTGGGGCCGAGGGTCGAGGTCGGCTCCTTGACCCGTCTCGACCTGCCGGCGGCGCGGGTAGCGGCGGGAGTGCTGGAGGCGGAGGTCTTGACCGTCGACCGCTTCGGCAATCTTGCGCTCGGCGCGGGACCGGCTGAGCTTGACGCGGCGGGCTTCCTGCCGGGCCAGCCGCTGACCGTCAACGGCCACGCGGCCACGCGTTGCGCGACATTCGCCGAGATCGCGGAGCTGGGAGTATTGCCCGACGCGTTCGGGCGGGCTCAGCTCGCCGTGAACCGGGGCAGCGCCGCCCGCGCCTTGGGGCTGCGGCCCGGTGACGTGGTGAGGGTCGAGCGGTAGTGGCCCGCCGGGTGATGGAGAATCCGCGGGCGCGGGTGCTCGTGACGGGTATCGCGGGGAACCTCGCGGGGCGGCTCGCTGCCCGATTGGAGGCGGACGACCGGGTCAGGTCCATCACGGGGATCGACCTGCGAAGGCCTCGCCACCAGCTGAAACGCACTGACCTGGTGCGAGCCGACCTGCGCAGCCCACTCATCGCGCGTGTCATAGAGTCTGCCGGCATCGACACGATCGTCCACCTGAGCACTGGGGCGGCCGTCGGGTCGCTGCAGCTCTTCGGCGCCGCGCGGAAGGCTCCGCGGCTGCGCAAGGTCGTGGCGCGGTCGACGACGGCCGTCTACGGCGGCAGCTCTGCGGCCCCCGCCTTCTGGAGGGAAGACGCCACGCCAGGCGACGCGCGACCGCCGGGATACTCCAAGGATGCCGTTGAGGTCGAGGGCTACGCTCGCGCGTTCGGTCGCCGCAGGACCGAGGTGACCCTCACGATCCTCCGATTCGCGGACATCGCCGGGGCCGGCGTGGACACTCCGTTGGCGCGGTATCTCAGCCTGCCGGTGGTTCCTACGGTGCTCGGCTACGACCCCAGGCTCCAACTTTGCCACCAGGACGACGCGGTTGAGGTGCTGGTGCGGGCCACGTTGGAGGAGCATCCCGGCGTCTACAACGTTGCCGGCCCAGGAATCCTGTACCTCTCGCAAGCGATCCGAAGGGTAGGCAAGATGCCGGTACCGGTCCCCCTCCCGCTGGTCAACGGCCTGGAGCGCGTCTTGCGGCACGTCGGCGTTCCAGCTCTCCCCGCCAACCTGTTGTACGGATGTGTCGGTGACATCACGAGCCTGCGGGAGCGGTTCGGGTACGAGCCTAAGTTCTCGACCGGCGCCGCCCTGGACGGCTGGCGCGCGGCGAGATGAGCCAAGACTTCCTCCGGCGGCGGCTGGCGGGGCAGTATGAGGTCGACGCGTACGGCTTCGACCGCGAGCTGACCGAGCAGGTGCTGCTACCCCTCTTCCGGCCGCTCTACCAGCGGTACTGGCGGGTTCGCACGGTCGGGATCGAGAACGTGCCAGAGACGGGTGGTGCGCTGGTGGTCGCGAACCATTCGGGGACGTTGCCGTTCGACGCGATCATGACGAAGGTGGCGCTCCACGACGAGCATCCCGCTCACCGTCACCTGCGCGCGCTTGCCGCCGACGTCGCGCTGCGCCTTCCGGTCATTGGCCCACTCGCGCGAAAGAGTGGCAACACCCTGGCCCATCACGACGACGCGCGCCGGCTGCTTGAGGCCGGTGAGCTGGTGGGCGTGTGGCCCGAGGGGTTCAAAGGCATCGGCAAGCGGTATCGCGACCGGTACACGCTGCAGCGGTTCGGCAGGGGCGGGTTCGTCGAGGTTGCGCTCCGCGCGGGGGCACCCATCGTTCCCGTCGCGATCCTCGGCGCCGAGGAGATCTACCCGATGCTCGCCAACGCGAGCGTCCTCGCCCGCATCCTCGGGCTGCCATATTTCCCGATCACGTTGCAGTTCCCGGCCCTCGGTCCCTTGGGTCTGCTCCCGCTGCCGTCGAGGTGGGTCATCGAGTTCGGCCCGCTCATCGACACCAGCGGCTACGGTCCCGACGGCGCGGACGACCCGATGCTCGTCTTCGAGCTGACGGACCAGGTCCGCGAGGAGATCCAACGGATGCTCGATCGCAATCTCATCCAGCGACGCTCCATCTTCCTATAGGGCTAGTCCCGTGTTCCGCACATGGGGTTCGTTCGGCGGGTGGCAGTGGGTGGTTGACCATTCAGTTTTTGCGCGCACACGCGCAAAGACTCCAGACGCGCTCCTGCGACCGCCCGCCACCAACCACGGTTTTCCCGCGTCCACGCGGGAAAACGGGGGCTAGGTCAAACGAGCTTTGGCTCGGCTATGACCGATAGCTCCACGCTGCCTTCCCTGTCTGGGCAACGCCGTAACACCTACGGCCCACCATGTGCGAAACGCCCGGCTAGGGCTCCTCTGTCGTTGAGATCTTTACAGTTGTGACAAGTTCACACACTGTGACAAGCCTCGCGTAGCGTCAGCAAGGCGCAAGTTGTGTGGAGGATCCACGCGGTATTCCGCGTGGATCCTCCACACTACGTCCGGCTTGGGGGTCCGAGGGCGCAGCCCTCACTGGTGGCCCGTCACCAAGGTTCCTTTGGCGAACGGACCACTACCCCCAATGGTTAAAAGGGACGTTCCGGTTGACGCCTGGCATGCGCGGTAGTACCGTCCAGACGTCACTTTGGGGCGATATCGCAGGTTTATGCGAGGGCTGGGGGGTTCCAGGGTCGTGCTCGTTTCGATTGCGCATCCCAGTGAGCTGGCGGCTGCGGAGCTGCACAGCTGGCAGGCCATGCAACGCGCGACAGCCACACTCCAAAACCCGTTCCTCTCCGCAGACTTCACCCTTGCTGTCGGCCGGGTACGCCCGAACGCTCGTGTGGCCGTGCTGGAGCAAGATCAAGGGGTTGCGGGCTTCTTGCCCTACGAGGTCAAAGGTTTGGGGATCGGGAAGGCGATCGGCTCCGGGCTCTCCGACTGCCAAGGGCTGATCCACCAACCCGACCTCGAATGGGAGCCCAAGGCGTTCCTCCGCGCGTCTGGCCTCGCGGTCTGGGAGTTCGACCACCTCGCCGGGAGCCAGCTTGGCTGGTTTCCTGAGCATGCACGTCGGTCCCCCTCGCCCATCATGGACCTCTCGGATGGGTACGAGGCGTACCTCGAACGCAGGCGGCAAGCGTCGAAGAAGATCGTGAAGACGACGTTCGCGAAGCAACGGAAGATGGCGCGCGAGGTCGGCGAGGTCCGGTTCGACTTCGACGTCCGTGACCTCGACGTGCTCCACACGCTGATGGACTGGAAGTCCGGCCAGTACGCCCGGCTGTTGGAGTACGACCGGTTCGACGACCCTCGCACGGTGCGGCTCGTGGAAGACCTCTTCGCCACGCGGACCCCGGAATGCTCGGGCACGTTGTCGGTCCTCTACGTCTGTGACCGGCCCATCGCGGCGCATTTCGGTCTTCGCTCGGCCTCAGTCCTCGCCTGCTGGTTCCCGGCCTACGACGCGGCGTTGGCAAGGTACTCACCCGGCCTCCTGCTGCACTTCATGATGGCCGAGGCGGCCGCCGCCCGTGGCATCCGCTACCTCGACCTGGGCAAGGGGCACTCGGAGTACAAAGAGTCGATCAAGAGCGGGGATCTAGAGGTCGCGGAAGGCTGGATCGAGCGGCCCTTACCGTTCGCGCTGATCCGCCGCCTCCAGCGCGCTCCCCGCCGTCACGTCGGTCCCTTGATCAAGAGCCATCCTCGTCTCGCTCAGCAGGTACGCCGCACCCGGTGGCATCTGAGGCAGTTCGGGCGGGCGACGTGCGCGCGGATGAGCTAAGTGCTTCCTGACGCCTCGGGCCAGATCGCCGCTTTCATGGCCCGGCGGTTCGGTCGCGACTGCCTGCTCGTGCCGTCGGGGCGGCTGGCGTTGTTCCTCGCGCTTCGCCGGTTCCTCACCCCCGGCGACCGGATCCTCATGTCCGGCGTGAACGACGACGTGATCTTCTTCGTCGTGCTCGCCGCCGGGCTGCGCCCCGTCATCGCGCCGCTGTCCCCGCTCGACGGGAACATCGATGTCGAGGCGGTACCGGCCGAGACATGGCCAAGCCTGTCCGCGGTCCTGACGACCAACCTGTATGGCCTTCCCGACCGGATGCCGGAGCTTCGCGCCCGGTGCGCTCGCCATCGGCTTATGCTGATCGAGGACTGTGCCCACGCGATCCTGACCGACGTCGAAAACGCTCCCGTCGGGACCTTTGGGACCGCCGCGGCGCTCAGCCTGTCGAAGCACGTTGACGCGAAGATCGGCGGCGTGCTGCTCCTGGAGCAGGGCGAGCTGAAACAGGAGCTCGAGCGCGTGCGCGATGGCCTGATCGTTCCGAGAAGCGCTCGGCAGCGGATCCGCGAGCGGGCGAGGTACGCGCTGGACATGATGGGGCTCATGGGCGCCGCGCGTCGAGCGCGGCGGCTGATGGTCGCCCCCGACCGGGAGGGGTCCTACCGGATGCCGCTGCGCCCATCGCTCTTGGGCGAGGCGGTGGCCGGTCAGGGCGGGATGCTCGACCCGTTCGAGACCTGGGTGCGCGTCGACCGGCACGACTACCGCGCGGAGCTGACCGCCGGCCACCTGGACCGCATCGCGCGGCACCTTGACGACCTCGAGGCCCAGCGCGTGCGCCGCATCGAGGGCGTGCGGCTGTTGCGAGAGCTGGACGCCGCCGCCCCCGCGGTGCGGCGTGGCCCGGCCCAACCCCTGTTCCGTGTCCCGCTGCTCGTGGAGAACCGGGACGAGGTCCGGGCTGACCTGGACCGCCGGGGCATCCCGACGCACTACATCTACGACTCGCCGCTGGACGACTACGCCGGACCCGAGTTCGCCGAGCCCTCGCCCAGCCCCAACACCGCCCGCTGGTGGGCGAGCCACGTGCTGCCCGTCGACCCGCTCCGTGCCGCCGAGGTACTCGACGCGCTCCAGGCCTACAAGCCGGGTCTGCGGCCGGCCACCATGGTTACCTCGAGGCCAGCAGCTGGACGATGAGCGCGCCGACGATGAGGAGCATCAGCAGGGCGATCGTGACGGTCGTGGCCGGCCTCATGGGCGCACGGGTCTGGGCTCGAACTCGCCGGCCAGGAGCTGCTCGGCCTTGACGCGCTCCTCGCGCAGGAACGACACGAGCGACTCGCGGCTGTCGAGGTAGGAGCGGCAGTCCAGCTCCAACGTACAGGTCCCGTTCCAGCCCGACGCGCCGACGTGGGCGAGGAACTTCTCGAGGGGCAGGACGCCGGTGCCGATGGGAGCGTGGCTGTCCTTGCCGTTGCCGAAGTTGTCGGAGATGTGCAGGTGGACGACCTTCTCGTGGAGGGTCTCCCAGGCCTCGAACAGGTCGATGCCGGCAACTCCGAAGTGGCTCGTGTCGAACACGATGTGCGAGAACGGGCTGAGCTGCTCAGGTGTGACGACGCACGAGAAGCTCATGTTCCGGACCGGGAACAGGTTCTCCATCGCGAACGTCGTGCCGAACTCGGCGGCCTCCGCGTCGGCCTCCGCATGAATCCAGTCGCGTGCCTGCCGCTCCCAGCGGAATGGGGCGTGCGCGACCATCACCTCGGCGCCGATCTGGGCCGCGAACTCCAGCGACCGGCGGCTCTTCTCGATGTACTCGGACCCAAAGACGTTGCGGAGGAGCAGCATGTAGGGCCCATGAATGACCGGGACCTCCAACCCTGACTCCTTCGCGCACTCCAGCACCCGGTCGGGGTCGCGGGTCTCGGGGTTGTGGGCGAGCAGCACCTCGACCCCGCTGAAACCTGCCTCCGCGATGGCATCCATCACCCAGTCGAGGGGGCTGAGGAGCAGCGGGCCCGTTGCGGCGAGAAGACGGTTCATGCGCCCAGGGTACCCAGAGGGAGTTCTGTGGAGGATCCGCGCGGTATACCGCGCGGATCCTCCACGACCCACCCGCTAGGCTTGCCGCCGTGGCGTTTCCACTGTTTGCTGCCCTGGTGGCCGCCGTGTTCGCTGGTCAGCTGGCGCTCCAGTACAAGGCGCGGCGGCGGCCGCATGCGCTCGCGTGGGCGATGTCGCTCGCGCTGTTCGGGCTCGCGGCCATGGCGGTAGGGATAGGGACTGGGATAGGGGCGGGGTGGTCGCCGGCGGTGTTCCGGCTGTACTGGATCGCGGGCGCGCTGTTGAACGTGCCGCTGTTGGCCACCGGTCAGCTGCTGCTCTCCGACCCGAAGCGGTCGGCGCTGTGGTGGACCGTGGCGGGGGTCTGCGCGGCATGGGCGGTGCTGTTCACGATGATGGCCGAGGTCGACCCGGGCGCGCTCGCGCGGGCGAACCAGGCGGGCGCCATCCCGCTGGGTAGGGAGGCGATCGGCGGGCAGGCGGCCTACGCGCTGGTCGGGCCGTTCAACGCGACCTTCCTCGTCGTCGTCGTCGGCTCCATCCTGTCGGCGGTCCGGCTACGGCGCCCGGCTGTCGGGCTGATCGCGCTGGGCGTGTGCCTGGTGGCGGCGGCGTCCTCGTTCGTGAGCAGCGGCCGGGGGCAGGCCTTTTCGATCCTGCTCGCCTTGGGCGTCGCCGTCATGTACGGCGGGTTCCTGGCAACGGCGAGAGCGAGGCCGAGATCGACTTGAGACGCCGCCGGCCAGTCGTCACGGTATACACGCGGCAACAGTGTGGGTTGTGCCGCCAGGCGGAGGCGGTGGTGGCCCGCGTGGCGGGGAGGACCGCTGACGTCGAGCTGGTGGACATCGACGACGACCCCACCATCACCGAGCGTTACACGGTACGGGTGCCGGTCGTCGCGGTCGACGGCGTCGAGGTCGCGGAGTTTCAGGTCGATGCCCGGGCATTACGGGCCAAACTTCGCGCCGCACGTCGCGTGGCACGTTGAGAAATCAGTTTGTGGGCGTTTTGAGCGACCCCTCTTCACGCACGTACCATTGTGAACGGACGGCGTTGTTGAGTAAGGCGATCGGAGACTCCGTGACGCCCCGTGCGATTCCTGAGGCCAGCATCGGCCGGCTACCGCTCTACCTCCGTGCCTTGGTGGATATGGCGGAGCACGACATCCACACGGTGTCGAGCGAGACGCTCGCCGCCGCTTCGGGGGTGAACTCGGCGAAGATCCGGAAGGACCTGTCCTACCTCGGCTCGTACGGCACGCGGGGCGTCGGCTACGACGTCGAGTACCTCATCCACCAGATCAGCCGTGAGCTGGGGCTGACCCAAGACTGGTCGGTAGTGATTGTCGGGATCGGCCACCTGGGGAAGGCCCTCGCGAACTACGGCGGGTTCGCCGAGCGAGGCTTTCGTATCGCCTCGCTGCTCGACTCGGACCCGAGCAAGGTCGGCCAGGTGTTCGGTGACGTCACCGTCGTGCACATCGACGAGGTCGAGCGCATCGTGAAGGAGGAGGAGGTCTCCATCGCGATCCTCGCCGTGCCCGCGGCGGCCGCGCAAGAGGCCTGCGACCGCCTCTGCTCCGCCGGGATCACGTCGATCATGAACTTCGCGCCAGTCGTGCTCCAGGTCCCCCCCGGTGTCAGCCTGCGCAAAGTGGACCTGTCGATCGAGCTGCAGATCCTCTCGTTCTACGAGCAGCGCAAGGTCGCCGAGGAGTCGGTCCGCCACGGCACCGCGCGCAGACGCCTGCAGCAGGTGGAGGGCGGTTGAGCGTCACGCCGTTGGTCGTCGACCTCGCGGGTGAGCGGGTCGTCTGCGCGGGCGCGGGTCCGGTGGCGGCGGCGAAGGCGCTACCGCTCCTCGACGCCGGCGCCGACCTCGTGGTCGTGGCCCCTGAGGCGAGCTCCGCGCTCCGCGCCGCCCCGCTGACATGGCACCAGCGCGCGTACCAGCCGAGCGACCTCGACGGCGCGATCCTCGCCATCGCGGCTACCGGCACGACCAGCGTGAACGACCAGGTCGCGCGGGATGCCGCGGCCCGGCGCATCTTTTGCGTGCGCACGGATGGCCATGGCACCGCCGCGCTTCCCGCCGCCGTCCGGCGCGGGCCGCTGCTGCTGACCGTCTCCACCAGCGGTCAGGCGCCGGCGCTCGCGCGCCGGGTTCGCGAGCGGTTGGAGGACGAGTACGGGCGGGAATGGGGAGAGCTGGCTACGCTGCTGGGGGAGCTGAGAGCATCAGCGGGGGTAACGGCGGCGTTGAAGGGAATAGGCCATGCCGAGCGGCGTCGGAGGTGGCATGCGGCGCTCGACGCGTTGCTGGCCGATGGGCGTCCCAACGCCGACCGGCACGCCGCCCTCGCCGCGCTCGGAGCCTTTGAAGAGCAGTCGTTATCCTGAGTATCAATATCGTGAGTGTGAGCATCAACCATTCGTGCGTGCCGACCTGCAACGCTAGGGTTCCCGTGTGTCCGTCCTCGTCCTTGGCCTGAGCCACAAGACCGCGCCGGTCGGTCTCCTCGAACGGGTAGCCGTACCAGCGGAGCGCCTCGGGAAGGCCCTCGCCTCGCTGCTGAGGCGAGACCACGTCACCGAGGCGGTCGTGCTCTCGACCTGTAACCGTGTCGAGGTCTACGCGAGCGTCTCGCGGTACCACGGCGGCATGGGAGACCTGCGGAACTTCTTCTCCGAGTGGGGAGGGCTCGCGCCGGAGGACTTCGCCGACCTGGCCTACGACTACTACGACGAGGCCGCCGCCGCCCACCTGTTCGCGGTGGCGAGCGGGCTCGACTCGATGGTCGTCGGCGAGCGGCAGGTGCACCTGCAGGTCCGCGAGGCGTTGAAGGCGGCCGAGCGCGAAGGCAGCTGTGGCCGCATCCTACAAGCGCTGTTCCGCCAGGCCCTGCGCGTCGGCAAGCGCGCCCGCGCCGAGACCGGTATCGCCTCGGGTGGGGCGTCGATGGTCGACGTCGGGCTCGACCTGGCAACCCGCGTGCTCGGCGGGTTGGATCACCGGACCGTCCTGCTCCTCGGCGCCGGCAAGATGGGCGGCATGGGGGCGGCCCGCGTCGCGGGGCGCGCCAGCCGCGTCCTGATCGCGAACCGCACACCCGACAAGGCCGAGCGCCTCGCCCAGCGCGTAGGTGGTGAGGTCCTGCGGCTGGGGCACCTGGACGACGGGCTCCGCGCCGCCGATCTGGTCATCGCGTCGACCGGCTCGTCCACCCCGTTGGTCGAGGCGGAGGTCGTGGCGTCTGTCATGGAGCGCCGCGCCGACCGGCCGCTCGTGCTCCTCGACCTCGCGATGCCGCGTGACGTCGACCCCGCCGCGAGCGCCGTCAAGGGCGTGACGCTGCTCGACATCGACGACATCGACCGGCTCACCCGAGGTGGCCCGGCCGGGGTGGAGGTCGCGCAGGCCCGCGCGATCGTCGAAGAGGAGACCCGCAAGTTTGTGGCGTGGACGCGAGCGGTCCGCGTCGAGCCTACAATCGCAGCGCTTCGCGAGCGCGCTGAGGCGGTGCGGCTCTCCGAGCTGGAGCGGTACCGCGCGAAGCTCGGCGAACTCGACGAGCGGCAAGCACACGCACTCGAGGCCTTGACGAAGGGGATCGTGAACACGCTCCTGCACTCTCCGACTGTCCGGCTCAAGGCCTTGGCCGACGTGCGCGGCGCCGATCTGTACGCCGCCGCGCTCCGCGAGCTGTTCGACCTGCCCGAATGATCCGGATCGCAACGCGCCGCTCCGCCCTCGCCCGAGCGCAGGCCTTCCAGACCGGCCAGCTCATCTCGCGGCGCACCGGCGAGGACTTCGAGCTCGTCCCGATGGCGACGGCCGGCGACAGGGATCCCCTGCGGCCAGTCGGCGCGTTCGAGACGAAGGGCCTGTTCGTCGACGCGCTCCGCGACGCGTTGCTGGACGGCTACTGCGACATCGCCGTCCACTCCTACAAGGACCTCCCCACGCAGGCGGCGCCGGGCATCACCATCGGCGCCGTTCCCCCGCGTGAGGACCCGCGGGACGTGCTGATCACCCGTGGCGGCGATCGGCTGTCGACCCTCGCGCCGACCGCTACCGTCGGCACGTCGTCGGAGCGGCGGCGTCTCGAGCTGCTCCGCTCGCGCCCGTCACTCCAGGTGCTGCCCTTGCGCGGGAACCTCGACACTCGCCTGCGGAAGGTCGCCGAGGGCGAGTTCGACGCGGTCGTCGTCGCGCTCGCCGGGTTGCGGCGCCTGTACGTCCCGGAGGAGCTGGGCGGTGTGGGCGCGCTCGGGTTGCCGCTGGCCGCGGTGCCGCTCGAGCCCGGGGAGTGCCTCCCCGCGCCGGCGCAGGGCGCGCTGGCCGTCGAGTGCCGCGCCGAGGACACTCGCGTGCGCGCGCTGTGCGAGGGCATCGACGACCTCGCGACCCACCAAGCCGTCCGCGCCGAGCGGGCCTACCTGCAGCGGCTGGGTGGTGGCTGCCTCGCGCCGGTGGGAGCGTTCGGCCGACTCGTCTCGCCGGCCCAGATCGAGCTGGTGGGCATGCTCGCCTGCCCGGTGACGCGCAAGGTGATCCGCCGGAGCCTCACCGGCCCCATCGGCGACCCCGAGAAGCTGGGCATCGCGCTGGCCGAGGACATCGACGCCGCCGGGGGGGCGGCGATGCTGGAGATGATCGCGGAGCTGCGGGCCCAGCGGGACCGCGCGACCCTTTGATTCCTTTTGGGGGGCCGCCAGCACGGCGGGGAACGGTTTATCTCGTCGGCGGTGGTCCCGGGGACCCTGGCCTGCTCGGGCTCCGGGCGGCTCGGTTGCTCCAGACGGCGACATTCGTCGCATACGACCGATTGTCCCCACCCGAGGTGCTCAGCCTCTGCCCTGACGGCTGCGAGCGGGTCTACGTGGGGAAGCTGCCCGACCGCCACGCGCTCGCGCAGCCCGAGCTTTCGGCGTTGCTCGTCAAGCGCGCCCTGGCCGGTGACGCCGTCGTGCGGTTGAAGGGCGGCGACCCGTTCGTGCTGGGTAGGGGCTCCGAGGAGGCCGCCGCCTGCGCGGCGGGCGGGGTGCCCTTCGAGGTCGTTCCCGCGGTGACGTCGGCCGTGGCGGTGCCCGCCTACGCGGGGATCCCCGTCACGCACCGGGGCCTGTCGACCGGCTTCGCGGTGGTCACCGGCCACGAGGACCCGACCAAGGGCGGCGGATCGCAGGTGGACTACGAGGCCTTGGCGCGGTTTCCCGGGACGTTGGTGCTGCTCATGGGCGTGGGGCGTATCACGGAGATCGCGCGGGCGTTGGTGGCCGCGGGGCGGGACGCCGCCACCCCGGTCGCCCTGGTCCGCTGGGGCTCCACCCCCCGGCAGGAGACGCTGGTCGCGACGCTCGAGGACGTGGGTGCGCGCGTGGCCGAGGCCTCGTTCGGCCCGCCGGCGGTCGCGGTCGTAGGCGAGGTGGTCGGCCTCCGGGAAGAGCTGCGCTGGTTCGACCACCGGCCGTTGCACGGCGTCTCCGTCCTGGTCCCACGCACCCGCCACCAGGCCAGCGAGCTGTCGGACCGGCTGCGAGCGCTAGGCGCCGAGCCGGTCGAGGCACCCACCATCGCGATCGAGCCGACCCGAGACCCCGGCGGGCTCCGCGACACGCTCGCGATGGTCGCCGACGGCGCCTACGACTGGGTCGCGTTCACGTCCGCGAACGGCGTCGACGCCGTGTGGGAGCAGCTGGATCGTTTGGGGTTGGACGCGCGCGCGTTCGCCGGGACGCGGCTGGCGGTCGTGGGACCGGGCACGGGTGAGGCGCTGGCTGCCCGCGGGTTGCGCGCCGACCTGGTGCCACCGCGGTACACGACGCGCGGTCTCGCGGAGGCGCTGTTGGCGAAAGGAGGCAAGCGGGTTCTGCTGCCCCGCGCCGACATCGCCACCCCGGTGCTCACGCAGATGCTGGCCGAGGCGGGCTGGGAGACCGTGGAGGTCGAGGCGTACCGGACCGTGCGGGCCCCGGCCCTGCCTCCGGCCGTCGCGGACCGCTTGGCCGGCGGCGACATCGACGTGCTGGCCTTCGCCTCGTCTTCGACCGTCCGCAACTTCGTCGAGCTGCTCGGTGGACCTCCGGATGCGCGCATGCGGGTGGCCTCGATCGGCCCGGTCACCACCGAGACCTGCCGAGCGCTCGGCCTGCGCGTCGACGCCGAGGCCGACCCCCACGACCTCGACGGCCTCGTCAACGCCGTCCGCGCCGCCTTTTCCTGCACTGTGCAGAGTTAGTCCGATATACCGGACTAACTCTGCACGATACGGCGAGGAGTCGTTCAAGAGGGCTTCAGTCGCTCGGTGGCTATGCGTTCTGCGCTGCGACTTTGACATCGGGCGGCGCAGGATCTGATACTGACGCGTTTTCGAGCCGCCGCTTCCCCGCTTCCCCGACCCGAAGGAGCCTTCCCCATGGGCCTCCGCCCAACCCTTCCTTTGGCTGCCCTCACCGCCGCACTCGCCATCGCCGCCTGCGGGCCCAGCTCCACACCCGCAGAGAACGCCCAGGTCGCCGGCTGGTATGTGAGCACGACCGCCAGCCTGGAGGACGCGCGCCTGCTCGCCGACGGCGACCCGTTGCGGGCCAACATCCCGGTCATCGTGACCTACGTGCCGAGCGGCACGGTCGCCGGCATGGACGCCGTCAACGTTCGGCTGAACGGCCAGACGATCAACGACGACCACGATGGGCCTCCCTACACGATGAAGGCCGCCGCCGCCCCGTGGAACCCGGACGCCGGCGAGTACACCCTCACCGCCTTCGAGATGGTCGGCGACCAAACCATGCACCAGCACACGATCACCATCACCCGCATGGCCGGGACCGCGGCGGCGTAGGGCTCGCACCCTAGTCGATGCGTCCGCTTTGGTTACGAGGCGAGGCTGTCCACTCTTGCCAGGCTTTCATGGCGGCGTCCTTGCTCATGCCAGCGATGGACTGCTCCGAAAGACCGGCCTTGTGCACCAGGGCATGGACCAGCCAGCCGGGCAGTGTGGGGCCCTGAGGGGATCGTGGATCGTCGTCTGTGCGGATGGGCGGCTTGCCCTCGTCGACGGCCTTCCAGAACTGTGCCTCGGTCACGCGAAGCTGGTCTCGGAGAATGTGGCGGGCCAGATCACCGGCGATCTCCTTGTTGCCGCGAGAGGCTTTAGTGCGCAATACCGAGCCGTCTGGCAATGTCTTGAAGAATCGATCATGATCACGACGCTTCTTGCCGGCCTTTGCGTCCTTGCTCTCCCAATCATCGACCTCGCAGAAGCGTCGGATGTCGTCGGGACGGATTGGCCTCATGCGGCAGTGACAGAGCTGCCGGAATCCTCTGCGGATGCAGGTGGCTCGAGGAGCATATCGCGCAATTCCGTACGGTCCTCCGCCAACTCGATCCGACGAACCCAGCCGATTCGGCCCGCGTGGTTGGGTGCGTGCCGCAGGCGGCCGTACCAGTCCTCGACATAGTCCTCGACCTCATCGACCAGGTCGTCGACTGCATCGTCGAGATCGCCGCCCCGCCCGTAGACAGCGAACTCTGGGAGCCACACGGACACCGATCCGTCTTCCTCGAACAACACTTCGGATGCGAACGGATAAAGCGTCGCGAGATCCGCTCGGAGCCGGTCCAGTGGCACCACGGCGACAGCAGGGGATCCCCGCCTCTGTACCACCACGACCGCTCCGTCCCTGGATACCCGGTTGTAGACGGATGAGAACTCACGCCTGGCGTCAGAAAACTGGAATCGATCGCTCATGCGCCCAGGATATCTGACGTGCACAAGTTGATCAACTTGTGCACATGGGGAGAGATGTTCGCGCACTTCTGATGAGGCCGTGCGGGGTGGAGGTTCGAGGCCGGTAGTGAGGTGGGCGTGGGTGGCGAGGTGCCTTGGCGGTCCTTGGGCGCGGGGTCGAGCCGGTCGAAGACCACGTCGGGCATGCCGAGCGGGGAGCCGAGCGTGACGAGCAGCTCCACACGCAGGTCGGGATGCGCCCACAGCGCCTCGTAGGCGGCGACGGATCCCAGGGAGTGCGCGAGCACGGCGCGCGCGCGGCGATCAGATCGGCGACGCAGTCCCGGGGCGGCGACGGGGCGGTCGGGCTGGCGGAAGAACCTGGCGACGAGCGCGAAAAGGTCCTCCACCGGCGCGGCGAGCGACAGCGGGTGATGCGCGTAGAGCACGGCGACCAGGAAGGCGCCCTCGACCCTGCCACCGGCGAGCACCTCCGCGACCGTACCGGCGGCATCTTCACGCAGCGCGCGCTGACCCGCCCGGTCGTACAGCCGGGACGTTCCAAGCAGCCGCAGGACGTACTCGGCGAGGTCCCGCTCCAGCTCGCCGCCGAGACGCGGTCCAGGTCGACGAGCCCATCCCCGGCAGAGCGGAGCAGCGGGGCGAACTCGGGCCACGGCCGGGTCCCCCGACCAGCAGCCGGCACCCGCCCGAGCCCGCCAAGGGCACCAGCAGCAGGTCTTGCAGGTCTCTGGGGTTGTCGGCCTCGTCCAGCGCGTCCACGACGATCACCGGGGGCTCGGGGCGGCGGCCGATCGCCTCCACCAGGCCCGCAGCGGTCCACGCGCCATCCTCCGGAGGCGCCAGATCCAGCTGGCGGGCCAGCGAAGCGACCACCTCGTCGAGGCGGCGGCCCCGCGCGTGCACAGCCGCGAGCTGGTCGTTGCGGCCGGGCAGGCAGCGGTCGGGCACGCGGTCACGGACCGTCCTGGCAGCCTCCTGTAGCTGCGGGTGGGCCGCACACACGAGCACGCCGAGCAGCGCGGACTTGCCTGCCCCCGGGCCGCCGGTCACGACGCGCAGCCCCAGGCCCTCTTCGCCGTCCAGCCACCGAGCGAGCGAGACAAGCTCGCGCTCCCGGCCGCTGAAGCAGCACCCCCCCCGCCAGGCCGGCGTGGTCGATCCGACCGAGCGCGCGGCCGAGGTAGTGGGCCGGGTCGAGCACCGCGTCGAAGTTGTCCAGGTAGTCGCGCAGATCCTGCTCGCGGACCATCAGGAACCGTTCCCGAGCCTCGGGCGAGTAGTGCGGGTTGCGGAAGAACCGTGGCGTAGCCTCCCTCGCGGGGTCGACCAGGTCTGCCACCAGGTCCTGTGGCAACGCGCCGCCCGCGCGGCAGCGGCGCCACAGCTCCTGGTGGACAAGCCTGGCGAGCAGCGAGATTGACGCCCACTCCTGCGACGGGTCGACGCCCAACCCGCCGGAACGCAGGTCCCGCGGGACGGCGGCGACGGCCTGGCTGAACCGCCCTTGGTACGCATCCTCGTCGGCGCGGGTGGCGGCCAGGACCGTGGCGGCCAGGACCCAGGTCTTGCGCCGCTCTCCAAGCCGCTGCCGCCACGCCGCGTCCAGCGCCGCGCCCGCGTGGCAGTTGTCCAGCAGCATCAGCACCGGCGGGAGGCCCTCGACGTCCTCGACCTTGCGGAGCCCACGCCTCCACGTCGAGGCTGTCCGCCGCGCCGTCGCTGCCGGCCGCGACAACGTACAACGCACCGGTGTTCCCCCGGAACCCATGACTGAGCAGGTGCACCACCAGCGCCCCGCCCGCCCCAGCGCGCCCTCCAACCGGCCCAGATCGGGATCGGCGAGGACACCGCCCTCATACAAAGCGACGCCCAGTGCGGCGAGCGCGTCACCCCACCTCCACCGCCCGCCGCACGGCAAACGGTCTCACCCCTGCGCGAAGGCGCCGACGACCAGCCCCCGCCGCCCCTCCCTCAACCCATCGTGATCCGCCACAGTCTGGCGGATTGTACGGCGTCAGAACCTGACTAGTTGCCCGCCAGCGCGCCGTCGGTGAGAAGCTCAACTCGGCCATTCCGGTCGCGCCCATATCCCACAAGGCGCTTCTCTACGTACCCGCGGTGGTTGCGATACTCCTCGTGGACCGGGCGAAGCAGGGGTGTGTGCGGGGCGATCTCGCCGATGACCTTGCGGTACTCGAGGGGTGCGGAGGTGATGACCACCGCGTCAGGGGCAGCGGCTCGCACCTCGTGAGCGAGCTGCTCGGGCGTGAAGTCCAGGTGCGACAGCTCGATGACGTCTACCGGGCAGGCAAAGATGCGTTCCAGCTCAACCCGTCTGTTGTCCTCGATGCGGGTGAGTGGGGCGGGAACCGGACTGATGAGCAGGACCTTGGGTGGCACCGCGAGGGTCTCAATGGCGACGTGCCACATCGGCCTCCAGCGCGCGGGCGGCCAGCTCGAAGACGACCCGTGGGTTGAAGGGTCGTCCCTGATCGCAGTCGAGCTCAAGCATCTCGACAAGGGTTGAGGTGTCGGAATCTTGGTAGGGCCGGCTCTTGCGGTTCTCGACGGTGGTGGCTTGCGGCGCATCTGCGGTGGGAGTCCTCATAGCGAGAGGGTAGATGATGGGGCGCGTGGGCCGAAGCACCGGCGACCTGTTCGGGTAGGCGGACGGTGTGGGACTGTATGTCTCCTGAACAGGGATTTAGGGGCACATACGCCCCGAAATCCCTGTTCGGGGAGCTTGCGCCAGAGGTCCTGTCCTCCGACTTCTGCCGCGGGCTGATCGCCGACGACGAGAACGACCTCGCCGCGACGCCTGACGCATTCGACGTGCTCCACTACATCGCGGGCAAGCGGCTCGCGAGGCGGCGGCTCACCGTCGTGGACGCGACCAGCGTGCGCGCCGAGGACCGGCGGTCGCTCGTTCAGGTCGCCCGTTCTCAGCATGCGCTCGCGGTCGCGATCGTGCTGAACATACCGGCGCGGCTGTGCTTGGAGCGCAACGCGGCGCGCGCGGACCGCCAGGTTCCCGACCACGCGATCCGCCGGCATGTGACCTGCTGCGCAAGTCGCTGGGCGGCATCGAGCGCGAGGGCTTCCACTACGTCTGGCGGCTGTCGAGCCCTGAAGAGGCCGCCGCCGTCACCCTCGAGCGCGTGCCGCTGTGGTGCGATCGCCGCGCCGCCAGCCCGGTGTGTGGAGCATTCGCGACGCCTACGTCGTTGATGCTCCACAGATGCTTTCGCCTCTAGGCTCAGGGGCGCATCGTGCGATCCAACGCGATCGGCGCTGGCGCCGCCATGGAGCTAGCCCCATCCTCGGCAGGCCGGGCAGCCGGCTTCCCCCGGCGGTCTCCGCATCGGAGGATGGGGTGCGATGAAGCGTGCGAGCAAGCGGGCGAAGCGGACGCTGGACTTCTTCCATTACGTCACGTCGGTCGGTTGGCTCGGCGTCGGCTTCTGCCAGTTGACCCTCAACGTCATCGCGTTGACCAGCGAAGATCCATCCCTGCGGCACGCCGCCCATGCGATCACGCACATCTTCGACCGGGTGCTGTTGATCGCGCTGGGAACGGGCTCGCTCATCAGTGGCGCCCTGTTGGGCCTGAAGACGAAGTGGGGGCTGGTCCGGTACTGGTGGGTGCTGGCGAAGCTCGTGCTCACCGTGGCTGCGCTGGTGTTCGGGGGTGTCTGGATGGGCGGGTGGATCGGTGAGGCGTGCTAGCCATACCGCGTCGGCGCCAGCTTGGACGCCCGCACGCGCGAGCACCTCTGAGAGGGCGACTCCCTCCCAGACCACGTTGCTCACGCGCCGGGTCGGCACGTCTGGCTCGAGGGGGTTCC
>Ga0187893_10000567_pt1 | contig 95842 bp, 90 predicted proteins | sample MA1701074metaG_FD_139574 | JGI IMG/M metagenome (GOLD analysis project Ga0187893, IMG submission 139574) | White microbial mat communities from a basaltic lava cave in the Kipuka Kanohina Cave System on the Island of Hawaii, USA - MA170107-4 metaG ... | reverse complement strand
CGCGGTGCCCGTGTTGAGAAGCCTCGACCTCGAGGTGATCGTGCCGGCCGAGCGGGTCAAGCAGGTGTGCGCCGCCGAGGGCGCGGTGGCTCCCGGCGCGTCGTGGCTCACCGAGTTCTGGGCGGGCGGGCGGAGCCGCGCGTGGGTGCTGGCCCAGACGTCGCTGCTGCACGTCTACGGCCACTACTTCGAGGGGCTCGCGACGAAGGGGCTCTGGGGAGCCCGCAGCCGATGACCTCGGAAGGGGGGCTGCGCCCCCCTTCCGAACCTCCCCCCAGAAACAGGATAGCGCGGGCGGAGCCCGCGCTCGAAGCGGAACCTGTCCTGCTAGAGTTTCGCCACCACCTCGTCGGCGAAGAGGCGTAGGACTTGTTCCCGCTCCACGAAGGCCTGGCCGGGCACCTGCGGCAGCAGGATGATCCGCCCGATGCCCGCGACGCCCTTGATCGCGCGCACCTGCTCGCGTACCTCCTCGGGGCGGCCCGCGAGCGCCATCAGGTCCACGAAGCGGTCCGTGACCAGCAGCCGATGCTTCGACGTGGCGCGGGCGTGCTCGTAGGAGTCGTAGGCGGCGCGGACCTGATCGATGACGGCCTGATCCTCGGGGCTCCACGTCACCGGGAAGGCGTGACGGAGCGCGGAGGCCACGCGGCCCCGCACGTGATCGCGGGCGAGCGCGCGGTCGGCCGCGATGGAGGTCGGGGCCCAGATGGCGACGTCCAGCTCGCCGGGTTGCCCGCCGGGCGAGCGCCCGCGCGCGCGCGCGCCGGCCGCCACACAGGCGAGCGCGGCCTCCACCAGCCACGGGGCCACCCCCGAGTACATGATGGCGCCGTCACCCAGGCGGCCGGCGGCGTCCAGCATGCGCGGGCCCGACCCGGCGAGGTACAGCGGGATGGCGGCCGGGTGCTCGAGCCAGGCCAGCCGCGCGTCGGTCCCGTTCTCGAGCCGGATCGAGTCGCCGGCGAGCAGCCGCCGCAGGGCCGTGGCCATGCCTTCGAGGGTGGCGACGCGCGCCACCTTGGCGACGGACAGGCCCATGGTCTCGGCCGCGCTGCCGCCGGTGCCGATGCCGAGCACCAGGCGCCCCTCGGCCAGCTCGTGCAGGGTGGCGATGGCGCTCGCGGTCACCGAGACGTGGCGCGTGTGGGGGACGGTGATGCCGGGACCGAGGCGGATGCGCGACGTCTGCTGGGCGCAAGCGGCTAGGGTCACCCACAGCTCGCGACAGACGAGATGAGTGTCGGTGATCCACGCGGTGTCGAAGCCGAGCGACTCGGCCAGGCGCACCTGGCGCACGATGACGGGCAGGGGCTGGCTCGCCAGGATGCCGATGTCGAACTTCATGGCCCGCGGCCGAGAATCGATCCAAAGCGTCGTCGCGTCAAGGAGTATCCTGGGGAACCGAGATGGGACTCGAGGCGACGGGCGCGCGGCGGTTCGACGTGGCGGTCATCGGCGGAGGCCCCGGCGGCTCCAGCACCGCCACCGCGCTGGCCCGTCGCGGGCGGAGCGTGCTCTTGCTCGAGCGCGACCGCTTCCCGCGCTTTCACATCGGCGAATCGCAGCTGCCCTGGATCAACGGGGTGCTGGAGACCCTGGGAGCCCACGACGCGGTGGCCAAGGCCGGCTTCGTCGAGAAGTGGGGCGCGAGCTTCTGGGAGATCGACGGCACGCCCGCCGCGTACGTCGACTTCACGGCGGCGGTCGAGACGTCGGCGCCCCAGACCTTCCAGGTCCCGCGGGCGCGGTTCGACGAATTGCTGCTGCGCCACGCGGAGCGCTCGGGGGTGATGGCTTGCGAGGGGCACCGCGCGGTAGACGCGACCTTCGACGCCGCCGGCGTGACGCTGCGTTACGCGGGGCCCGACGGCCTCGAGCAGATCGCGCGCGTGGCGGCGGTGGTGGACGCCTCCGGCCGCGCCGGCTTCCTGGCCCGCAAGATCGGCCGCTACGAGACCGACGCGATGCTCCAGCACGTCGCGGTGCACGCCCAGTACGAGGGCATCCCGCGGGCCGAGGGCCGCGCCGCGGGTGACATCCGCGTGCTCACGCGCGCGGACGTCGGCTGGATCTGGCTGATCCCGCTCTCGGAGACGGTCACGAGCGTGGGCGCGGTCGTGCCGCAGGCGCTTCACCGGCGGGAGTCGAAGGCCACCGCGGGCGAGAGCCTCGATTACTATCTTCAGAGCACTCCGGCCGCGCCGGACCTGCTGCGGGAGGCCCGGCGCGTGTCATCCGCGCGCTTCGACGCCGACTACTCGTATCTCGCCACGAAGATGGCGGGCGATCGCTGGGTCGCGGTGGGGGATTCGGGCTCGTTCCTCGACCCCATCTTCTCCACCGGGGTGCTCCTGGCGATGCAGGGCGGGCTCGAGGCCGCGGAGGCCATCGACGCGGGGCTCCGGGCGGGCGATCTCTCCGCCCGCCGCTTCGCGCGCTATGAGCGGGTGGTGCGGCGGCGCTACCACTACTTCCGCCGCTTCGTGGTGGGCTTCTACGACCCCTACTTCCGCCGGCTCTTGTTCCGGCGCTCGCGGCGGCTCGGAATCTACGAGGCGGTGCTCTCCGCGCTCGCCGGCAACTGGCGCCCCTCGCTCGGCACCCGCCTGCGCATCCAGCTCTTCTTCGCGATCGTCGGCATCAAGCGCCTCTTCCGCGTCGCCCCGCCCGGCGACGCGGTCTGGCGTCGCTAGGGCAGGTAGACGGGGTCAGGTCTTGAATTACGACATTTTCTTGCGCTCAGAGACTCGCTCCCGGCCTGAAAATGTCGTAATTCAAGACCTGACCCCAAAGTACCAAAGTAGCGGCGCGAGGCGTCCGACTGGTTCTCGTAGATCGAGCCCTGGTGGAGCGCGGGGGGCAGCGGCATGCGCACCGGGGCCGGGACCACGCGCGGCTCGATGGTGGGCGCGCCGGCGACCAGGCGCGCGTCGAAGTCGTGGAAGTCCTTCACGCCCAGGAGGGGCCAGGCGTCCGCGGCACCGTACTCGTAGAGCAGGAGCGTGCGGGGCAGGCTCGAGACGTTCTGAGCCGAGCCGTGGACGAGCCGCACGTGGTGGAAGCTCATGGAGCCGGCGCGCCCGGTGAGCGGCACCGCGCGCGCGATCTCGTCTTGGATCGCAGCGGGATCGATGGCCCCGCAGAAGTAGCCGCCCGCGTGGTGGTCGAACATCGGCCCACGGTGACTGCCCGGCACCACCAGCAGCGGGCCGTTGTCGCTCGTGCAATCGTCGAGCATCACGCCCACCGCGAGGAGATCGTCGTTGGTGTGGGGGTAGAAGGCCCAGTCCTGATGCCATTCCACCGGCGAGCCGTAGCGCGGCGACTTGAGATTGATCTTGGAGCTGTGTAGGCGGACGGCCTCTCCGAGGAAATCTCGGAGAATCACCACGAGCCGCGTATGACGCATGAGCTTCTGGAACACCGGAAAGAAGCGATGCGGGGTCTTTACCCGCCGCACCCGGGGATCGTCGGCGCGGTGGCCCGGCTCGAGATCGTAGACGTCGGTGTGCGCGGTCACCAGGCGCGCGCCGTCGAGGATGCGCGTCATCTCCCGGTGCACCGTGTCGAGCGTGGGCGCGTCGAGTACATCGGGAACCACCAGATAGCCCTGCTGGAGAGCATGAGCCAAGCGTAGCACGGAGGGAAGGCACCCGGCCCTTGACAGCGCGGCGGGGGTGACCGACATTCGGGGCGCGTCGGATCAAAGACGATCAAGGGGGACACACCATGCTCAAGACGCGCATCAGCCGCCGCTCACTCCTCGCCGGGGCCGCCTCCACCTCCGCGCTGCTCGGCCTCCCGAGGCCGGCCGCGCCCCAGGTCAAGAAGGGCACCAGTCTCCGGCTCTGGAGCCTCAAGACCTACGTGGAGCCGACCAACAAGGCCATCGAGGCGAGCGCCCAGCGCTGGGCCCAGAAGCACGGGGCCAGCGTGACGGTCGAGTACTTCACCTTCGAGGACATGCAGACGAAGTACGTGGCGGCCATCGAGAACAAGAGCACGCCCGACGTGGGTCAGCTCGAGACGAGCGCCCCCGCGCGCTTCGCTGGCATGGGCCAGCTCATGGATCTCACCGCCTTCGCCCGGCAGATCGAGGGGCAGGTGGGCAAGCCGCCCGCCAACGTGGTCCCGGTCACCATGGTGGGCGACAAAGTCTACGCGCTGCCCTGGTACATCATGGCCGGCTTCTGGTACTGCTGGCGCGACGTCTTCGAAAAGGCGAAGGTGAAGCTGCCCGGCACCTTCGAGGAAGCGCGGCAGGCCGCCGCGGCCCTCAATCGCCCGAAGGAGAACTTCTACGGGATGGGCCAGAGCTGGAACCGCACCGCCGACGGCTATGGCGTGATGCAGAGCCTGATGTACTCCTACGGCGCGGGCTGGGCGGGCAAGGACGGCAAGTACAAGTCGATCAAGACGCCGCAGATGCAGGCGGCCATGAAGTGGGCCACCGACATCTACAAGGAAGGGATCCAGCCCGCCGACACCCTGACCTGGACCGGCTCGGGCAACAACGAGAACTTCATCGCCAAGAACATCGCGCAGACTTCCAACGGGCCCAGCATCACCTTCGCGCTCGAGAACGCGCTGGCCAAGGCCACCGACGCCAAGGACCGCAAGGCCAGGGAGGAGGCGCTCGCCAACCACGTGGCCCTGCCGCATCCGGGCGGGCCCGACGGCCGGCGCATGTGGGCCATCGCCATGAGCTTCGGCATCTTCAAGGGCAGCCGCGACCCCGAGGCGGCCATGAGCCTGGTCGCGCACCTGCTCTCGTCCGAGGAGACGGTGGCGGTCATGAAGGACTCCTACGGCCAGTTCGCGCCGGTGCTGGACAAGGCGCGCGCCGCGTCCAAGGACTACTTCAACAAGAACGAGAACTACCGCACCTTCGGCCGCGCGGCCGAGTGGTTCGTGCCGACCGGCTACCCGGGCCCGGTCACCGCGGCGGCCGCCGAGGTGCAGGCGAGCAACGTGCTCACCGACGCGCCGGCCAAGGTCATCGTGGACAAGTGGTCGGTGGATCAGGCCATCGACTGGGAGGACAAGAAGATCAAGGAAATCTACGACACGCTCCGCGGGTGACGTGTCGCTCCCTGCAGCATCCCGCATTCCCGTGATGCGGCCGCACGCCTCCGTCTGGAGGCGCGCGCGCATCCGGGAGGCGGGCACCGCCCTCCTGTTCCTGCTGCCCCTGCTCGTCCTGGTGGTGGCCCTGATCGTGTACCCCGTGTACCGGGCGGTCTGGCTCTCCCTCACCGACAAGCTCGTTGGCTATCCGGAGCGATTCGTCGGCCTCAAGAACTACGCCTACCTCATCGAGGATGACGCCTTTCACGCGGTCGTCCGGAACAGCTTCGTCTTCACGGTAGGCTCGGTGGGGCTCAAGGTCGTCACCGGCGTGCTCATGGCCCTCGTGCTCAACAACGTCATCCGGGGCCGCAACTTCTTCCGCGGGCTCTTCCTCCTGCCGTGGATCACCTCCACCGTGATCATCGCGCTGACCTGGCGTTGGATGTTCGACGCGTTCCCCGGCCGCGGGTTCTTCAACAGCGTGCTGCTCGACCTGGGGCTCCTGAGCCGGCCGGTCGCGTTCATGGCCACCCCGGAGGGCGCCATGATGGCGGTGATCGTGGCCAACTGGTGGCGCGGCTTCCCGTTCTTCGGGGTGTCGTTCCTGGCCGGTATGCAGTCCATCCCGCGCGAGCTGTACGAGGCGGCCTCGGTGGACGGGGCCGCCAGCTGGCGGCGGTTCTGGCACATCACGCTGCCCGGGCTCAAGCACGTGATGATCGTCACCACGCTGCTGAGCTTCATCCTGACCATCAACGACTTCAACATCATCTACGTGATGACCCGCGGCGGGCCCGGCACCGCCACCCAGATCTTCGCGACCTACTCGTACCAGGTGGCGTTCAACCAGCTCCGCTGGGGGCGCGGCGTCACCATCTGTCTCTTCGTGGTGCCGATCCTGGTGATCGGCATCATCCTGATCAGCCGCTACCTGCTCCGGGACCGGAAATAGCCATGCACGCGTCCATGAAGATCGCGACCGGTGCCGGCATGCTCCTCTTCCTCCTGGTTATTCTCGTGCCGTTCTGGTGGATCGCCAGCATGTCGTTCAAGACCTACGAGCAGATCCAGTTCGCCACCAGCATCTACGTTCCGAACCCCTTCACCTGGGAGAACTACACTGGCCTCTGGACCGACACGCGCTTTCCGCTCTGGCTCCGCAACAGCCTGGTCACCGCGCTCGTGGTGACCGCCACCACCACGGTGGTCGCGAGCCTGGGCGGCTACGCGGTCGCGCGCCTGCGCTTTCCCGGGCGCGAGTCGGTGGCGAGCCTGATCCTGATCCTCTATCTGATCCCGCCCGCCCTGCTCTTCATCCCGCTCTACCGGGTGCTGGCCGAGCTGGGCGCCACCAATAGCCTCTCCTCGCTGTTCCTTTCGTACCCGACCTTCACGGTGCCGTTCTGTACCTGGCTCCTCATCGGTTTCTTCAAGGCGCTCCCGGAAGAGCTGGAGGAGGCGGCCCTCATCGATGGGGCCGGCCGGGTCACCGCGTTCCTGCGGGTGCTCCTGCCGCTGGCCGCCCCGGGTCTCGTGGCCTCGGCCATCTTCGCCTTCACGCTCTCTTGGAACGAGTTCCTCTATGCCCTCGTCTTCATCCAGGACGAGACCGCCATCACGGTGCCGGTGGGGCTCAACCTCCTCATCTACGGCGACGTCTTCCATTGGGGCCAGCTCATGGCCGCCTCCGTCATCACCACCATTCCGGTGGTTGCCCTCTACGTCTTCATCCACCGCTGGATGGTGGAGGGGCTGGTAGCGGGCTCGGTGAAGGGCTAGAATTCCGGGCGAGGAGGCGTCCATGGCGACCATCGCGAGCCCGCTGACGATCACAACCGTCCATCCCGTGTTCGCCGCCGAGATCGGCGGCGTGGACCTCACCCGGCTCGACGACGCCACCTTCGAGCGTATCGCGGTGGCGTTCGACGACTTCTCGGTGCTGGTCTTCCGCGGTCAGGCGCTCAGCGACGAGCAGCAGATGGCCTTCAGCGAGCGGTTCGGGCCCCTCGAGACCACGGTGCGCACCCTGGGGGGCGAGGACCGCCTGGGCGCCCACATCGTGGACCTCTCCAACACCGACGCGGACGGCAAGCTGATGGGCTGGGACGACCGCCGGATGCTCTACCAGTCCGGCAACCAGCTCTGGCACAGCGACAGCTCGTTCAAGCCGGTGCCTGCCCACTCCTCGGCGCTCTCCGCCCGCGTGATCCCGCCCGAGGCGGCGAGACCGAGTTCGCCAGTATGCGGGTCGCCTACGAAACTCTCGACGAGAACGTGCGCCGCGACTTGGATCGTCTAATAGTCGTGCACAGCTTCGGCTTCTCGCGCAGCCTGATCGATCCGGGCATCGGCACCGAGATCGGGCGCGACTACCCGCCGGTGCGCCACGCTCTGGTGCGGGCCAACCCGCGGAACGGCCGCAAGTCGCTCTACATCGGCTCGCACGCCTGGTACATCGAGGGGCTCGGCCTCGACGAGAGCCGCATGCTCATCGCCAAGCTGCTCGAGCACACCGTGCGGGCCGACCGCGTCTACCGGCACCGCTGGCAGGTGGGCGATCTGGTGATGTGGGACAACCGCTGCGTCCTCCACCGCGGCCGCCTCTGGGACAGCGCGCGCTACCGGCGCGTCATGCACCGCACCACGGTGGCCGGCGACGGCGCCACCGCAGATCCCGCGTACCTCTAGGTGGGGTCAGGTCTCACATTCCTACATTGTCGTAATGTAAGACCTGACCCCGACCAGCTAGCCGGAAGTAGCGGCGGGCTGCTGGCTGCCCTCCTCGGGCGCCATGCCCCGCATCCCCGGGCCGGGCTGGGGCCCGCGGTGCTGCCATCGCTGGCTGAGGAGCGTGCGGAGCTTCTCGCGCTGCTCGGGCGTCAGCACCTGGCGGCTCTGCTCCAGGCTGCGTAGGCGCGCCACGCGGTCGTCCCCGCGGAGCCGCGCGATCTCGCGCACCTTGGCTTCCGCCCTGGCCAGGTCCAGCGGCTTGTTGGGGTCGGCCGCGTCCGGGGTCAGCAGCGTGCGCAGATCCAGCTCGGCCAGGCGCCGCTCGGCTTGCCGCTTGATGGCGTCACGCCGGGCGTCCGTGCCGAGCTTGCGCAGCCCCTCGACCTGGGCCGGGGTCAGCGCCAGCTCCTGCCGGTGGCGGAGGGCCACCGCGGCCAGCGAGAAGCGGTGCGCCCGCGCCCGCCGCTGCCAGCCGTGATGCCCGTGCCTGGGCCCGGCGCCCTCCTGCCGGTGGCCCCACTGCGGCCGCGCGCCCGGCCCGGGGGCCGGCTGTGCCTGCGCCACCTGGACGTCGGGCGCCTCGGCGGCCGCCGGCAGGGCCGCGCCCAGTACCAGTGCCAATCCTCCCAGTGCGGTTCGTGCCTTCATGGTCATCCTCCTGGTCCTCGAGAGCGGGGTCCGCGTGGACCCCGATTGGGTTCCGTGCCTCTGCCCCTACTGACGAACGAGCGGCCCGGATCGTTCACAGGGCGAGGAGGAGATCAGGACGCCACGGCGGCGGCGACCTGGCGGGAGACCAGGCGGGCGTAGAGGCCCCGGCGGCGCAGCAGCTCGTCGTGGCGGCCCTGCTCGACGACCTGCCCCTCGTCCAGCACCACGATCTGGTCGGCGGCGCGGACGGTGGAGAGGCGATGGGCGATCACGATGGTGGTGCGCGCGCGGGCGAGGCTCACGAGCGCCTCCTGCACCACCTGCTCGTTGACGGCGTCGAGATGGGAGGTGGCCTCATCTAGGATGAGAACCGGCGCGTCGCGCAGGAATGCCCGCGCGATGGCCACGCGCTGGCGCTGGCCGCCCGAGAGCTGCAGCCCGCGCTCGCCCACCGTCGTCGCGAGGCCGTCGGGCAGCGCGCGCACCAGCGGGGCGAGCGAGGCGCGCTCGATGGCCGCCGCGACCTCCGCGTCGGTCGCCTCCGGACGCGCGATGCGGATGTTGTCCCCGAGCGTGTCGTTGAACAGGTGGGTGTCCTGCGCGACCAGCGCGATGTGGCGGCGCAGGTCCTCGAGCGACCACTCACGGAGATCGTGGCCGCCGAGCGTGATGGCGCCCGCTTGCGGATCCCAGAAGCGGAGGAGCAGGCTCGCGATCGTGGTCTTGCCCGCGCCGGACGGGCCGACCAGCGCGACGGTGGCGCCCGCGGGGACCGTGAACGACACCTGGGCGAGGGCCGGGCGCGCGCGCCCCGGATAGGTGAAGGTGAGATCCCGCAGCGCGATGGCCGCGGCCTCCCCGCGGCGTGGGCCGGGGAGGGCCACCCCTCCGCCGTCGGCGATGCGGACGGGCTCGGCGTGGACCGCGTGCACGCGACGCGTGGCCGCAAGGGTGTCGGCGAGCTGCCGCCCGACCTGGGCGATCTCCCAGACCGGCACGAAGGCGGACATGGCGAGCAGCGTGAGCAGCGGCAGCATCGCGGGCTCGAGCCGTCCCGCCGTCACTAGCCACCCGCCCACGACGGTCACCGCGAGGCCGCCCAGTCCGGTGGCCACGTCCTGCATCGCGGTCTGCCGCGCGAGGTCGGCCAGGAACGGCATGCGGGCCTCGGCGTAGGCGCGGGCCCGCGCGGCGAGCGCTTCGCCGCGCCGCGCTTCCTCCTGGAAGGCCACGATCTCGGCCAGGCCCTGCACGGAATCGACCGCGTGGGCGTTCAGCTCGCCCGAGGCTTCGCGGGCCTGCGCGCTGAGCCGGTCGATGCGCGCGCGCCCGAGCACCGGACTCAGCGCCGCGTAGGCGAGGAAGGGGAGCACCGCCAGCGCCATCGGCCAGCCGAATGCGGCGAGCGTGGCCAGCACGACCGCGGGCACGAGCACCGCGACCAGGCCCGGCGTGATGGTGTGGGCGAAGAAGTATTCGATCAGCTCGATGTCGTGGGTGGCCACGCCCAGGAGATCACCCGTCCGGCGCGCGGAGAGGTAGGCCGGACCCAGCGCCACCAGCTTGCGGAAGAAGCGCACGCGCATGTCGGCGAGCAGGCGATAGGCCATGTCGTGGGCCAGCCACGACTCGACCCAGTGCAGCACGCCAGCGGCCGGGGCCACGATCAGCAGGGCCACGATCAGCGCGCGGGTGGATTCGCCGCGGCTCACCGCGCGGACGATCAGGGCGCTGAGCAGCCCGACCCCGATGAGCGCGGCGACGCGGGCCACGCCCAGCACGAAGGTCATGACGAGGCGCGCGTGATAGCCCGCGGCGAGGCGGAAGAGGATGCGGGCGACCGCCACCCAGCCGGGGCCCGTCGCCGGCAGCACCGCCGGTTCCTCGGTCGAGACGTCTGCGGGCGCGGCCTCGCGCGGGCCTGCGCCGTTGTCCTTCCCGGCGCCGTCGTCGTCGCCATCGTCGAGCATCCCGTCCCCGCCGCCCGCGGCCTGACCCGCCATCAGCCGCCGGTAGACACCGTCGCGCGCCATCAGCGCCGCGTGGGTGCCGCTCTCGGCCACCCGCCCCTCGTCGAGCACGAGGATGCGGTCGGCCGCGACGATGCTCGAGAGGCGGTGCGCGAAGATCAGGGTGGTGCGCCCGCGCATCAGCCGATCGAGCGCGTCCTGGATCGCCGCCTCGCTCTCCGCGTCTACCGAGGACAGCGCCTCGTCGAGGATGAGGATCGGGGCGTCGCGCAGCAGCGCGCGGGCGATCGCGATGCGCTGGCGCTGGCCCCCGGAGAGGCGAACGCCGCGCTCCCCCACCACGGTCTGGTAGCCCCGCGGCAGCGCCGCGATCGCCTCGTGGATGTTGGCGGTCCGCGCGGCCGCTTCCAGCTCGTCCTGGCTCGCGTCGGGTCGCCCCATGCGTAGGTTGTCCTCGACGGTGCCGTGGAAGAGATAGGTGTCCTGGCTCACCACCGCGATCAGCCGCCGCAGGTCGTGGAGCGACAGCTCGCGCAGGTCCCGCCCACCGATGGTGACGCGCCCCGCGGTCGGGTCCGCGAAGCGGAGCAGGAGCCGCGAGATCGTCGACTTGCCCGCGCCGCTCGCGCCCACGACGCCGACGCGCTCGCCCGCGGCCACGCGGAGCGAGAGGTCCTGGAGGGCCGCCCGGCGCCCGCCCGGGTAGCTGAAGGTCACGCGCTCGAAGGCGATGGAAGGCTCGAGCTTGTGGTCCTGGCTTTCCGCCTGGTCGGACACGGAGGGCTCGAGGGCGAGCAGCTCCAGGATGCCCTGGGCCGCGGAGAGGCCGAGCATGCCCTGGTGGAGTACTACGCGCAGCTCGCGCAGGGGCCGGAAGATCTCGACGCCCAGCATGAGCACGACGACCAGCGCGGTCAGCTCCATCGCCCCGCCCTGCACGCGGTACGCGCCCAGCGCGAGCGCGGCCGCGGCGCCCACCGAGATGCACACGTCGCTGATGCCGCGCGCCAGCGTGTTGGTGCCGAGCAGCCACATGGTGGCCCGGAAGAGCGAGTGGCCGCGCTCCTCGAGGAGGCGGGCGCGCGCCTGGCTCTGACCGAAGGCGGCCAGCGTGCGGAGTCCCTGGATCGCGTCGAGGAACTCGGCGCCGTAGGCCTTGTAGGCCTTCGACCGCTCGAGGCTGTGGTGGCTGTCCCAGCGGTGCCAGAGCGTGGGCAAGACGAACGTCAGCGCCGCCGCGAGCAGGAACACGCCGGCGAGCGGCCGATCAATGGCGAATACTACAGCAAAGATCAGGAGCGGGGTGAGCGCGGAGACGAAGAGCTGGGGCAGATACTGGCCGAAGTAGACCTCGAGCTGCTGCACGCCCTCGACCACGGAAAGGATGACGTCGCCGGTGCGCGTCTGCGTGAAATGGGCCGGGCCGAGGGCGGTGATCTGCGCGTAGATCCGCCCGCGCAGGCGTCCCTGCACGCGCGCCGCGGTGTGGTGGGCCACCATGGTGCGGCCGTACTCGGTGAGCCCGCGGAGGGCGATGAGGCCCGCCACTCCGGCCACCGGCCAGGCCAAGTGCGCGAGCGAGTCGCCGGCCAGCACCCGGCCCAGCACCCAGCCGAGCAGCGCCAGCCTCGCGGTGCCGGCCAGCACGGCCAGGAGGCCCGCCAGCGTGGCGCCCGCGATGCGCAGGCGTACGCCCTCGGTGAAGGCCCACAGCCGGCGGTTCAGGTACACGAGGCAGGATACCGCATCTGTGAGGGCTCAGGCGCGCGCGCAGGACCCCTCACCCTCGGGCGCTCAGCCTAAGCCCCCTCACCCTGCCCTCTCCCCGGAGGGGAGAGGGAAATGAGGATGGAAGGCTCATTAGACTCGACCGGCCACCGCGCGCACCTTGCGCGGCGCCGCGAGCCAGATGGCCGCCGCCGAGACCGCGCTGCACGCGATGGCGATCCAGAAGGCGAGGGTGTAGCTGCCGGTATGATCGTGGATCGCGCCGGTCAGCCAGGGGCCCGCCGCGCCGCCCACGATGGAGGAGAGCATCAGCGTGCCGAAGATCGAGCCGTAGTGCCGGCCCTGGAAGATCTCGGCGGGGATGGCGCCCACCACCGACGTCAGCCCGTAGCCGAGCATGCCCTGCGCGATCACCATCACGTACAGGAGCGACGTGGTGGGCGCGCCGGCCAGCAGGAGCAGGGCCGCGTAGCAGATCGCGAAGCCCAGGCTGCCCACCGTCCACACCCACTCGCGGCCGATGCGGTCCGAGAGATGACCGAGCCCGATCTGTCCGGGGATGCCGGCCAGGCTCACGATACCGAGGGCCCACGCCGCGTCGGTGGGGCCGAAGCCGATCTCGATCAGGTACCGGGTCTGGTGCACCTGGACCGCGTACCAGGCGAAGAGCCCCGTGAAGTAGCCGATCGCGATCCACCAGAAGCGGGCGGTGCGGGCGGCGCGGGGAAGCGTCCAGTCCACCGCGGCCCACGCGGGGTCCACCACGTTGGAGGGCCGGGCCGCCGCGACGCCGGTCGGGTCGCGGTCGCCGTCGGGCGCGAGGCCCATGTCCTCGGGGCGCCGGCGCAGCAGCAGATTGAGCGGGATCAGCAGGACCAGCACGAGGAGCCCCATCGCCCAGCACGCGCTGCGCCAGCCGGCGCGGCCGATGAGCGCTTGCACCCACGGCAGCAGGATCACGGAGCCCACGCCCACCCCGGAGAAGGCGAGGCTCATGGCCAGGCCACGGCGGCGCACGAACCAGTTCGGCAGGAAGAGCGACTGGCCGGTGTAGCCGAGGCACACGCTGCCGCCGCCCACCATCACGCCGAGAGTGGCGTAGAGATGCCACGGCCGGCTCGCCTGGGTGGCCAGGAGCAGGCCGGCCCCGATGAGGAGCACACCCAGCTCCATCACCACCCGCGGGCCGCGGCGATCCATGAGGCGGCCCAGCGACGGGCTCAGCACGGCGGAGACCAGGAAGCCGAAGGAGAATGCGCCCGCGGTGACGCCGCGCTCCCAGCCGAACTCGTCGAGGATGGGCGGAAAGAGGAGCGAGAAGGCGGTGCGGGCGTTGACGCCCACGCCCGTGGAGATGAACACGACGGCCACGATGATCCAGCCGTAGAAGAAGGGCAGGCGCACGAGGCGGAATTGTACCCGGTTTGACTCCGCGGTGGGGATTTGCCACGATGTGCCGGCCAGCGGGGCGCTCACTCACCGGGGAGGAACCGACCATGACGCCGACCACGGTCCTGGACATCACCCAGAACGACAACACCGCCGCGCGCGCGGGCGACAAGCTCAAGGGGCGTGTGGCCTTCGTCACCGGCGGCACCCGCGGGATCGGGGCCGCCATCTGCCGGAGCCTGGCCAGCCAGGGCGCGGTCCTGGCCGCGGGCTACGCGGGCAACGACGACGCGGCGAAGAAGTTTCGGGACGGGTTCTCCGGAACCTACGCGACCGCGGTGAGCATCCACAAGGGCAACGTGGGCGACGCCAACGATTGCCGGCGCACCATCGACGAGGTCATCGGAGCCCACGGGCGGCTCGACATCCTGGTCAACAACGCGGGCATCACCATCGACAAGACGGTGCTCAAGCTCTCCGACGAGGACTGGTTCAAGGTGCTCAACGTGAATCTCTCGGGGGCGTTCTTCCTGTCGCAGGCCGCCCTGAGGCACATGGCGGAGCGGGGCACCGGGCGCATCGTGAACGTCTCGAGCGTGATCGGCGAGATGGGCAATATCGGCCAGGCCAACTACGCGGCGTCGAAGTCGGGGCTCTTCGGCCTGACCAAGACGCTGGCCCGGGAGGCCGCCTTCCTGCTCGCCCGGGCGGGCAAGCTCGCGGATCCCGACGGGGTCGGGCTCACCGTCAACACGGTGACCCCCGGCTTCATCGCCACCGAGATGCTCGAGCACATCCCGGCCAAGGTGCTGGAGAAGATCATCGGCCAGATCCCGCTGGGCCGGCTCGGCAAGCCCGAAGAGGTCGCGCGCGTCGTGCACTTCCTGGCCGCCGACGCGTCCGGCTACGTCACCGGCCAGGTCTGGGGCGTCAACGGCGGTCTGGACATGTAGTGACTCTCTGAAAGGAGATCTCGATCATGTGCGTGGATGACGATTCCTTTCCTCCCATTCTGCCGATCGCGGGCGGCGCCGCCGGCTCGCGCGATCTGCACCTCGTCTCGAGCGACGGCACCCGCGTCATGGCGCACGCGGCCCGTGCGACCAAGCCCACCGGGGCGGGCATGGTCGTGATCCCGGACGTGCGGGGCCTGCACCCCTACTACAAGGAGCTGGCCGACCGCTTCGCCGAGATCGGGGTCGACGCGGTGGCGCTCGACTTCTTCGCGCGCACCGCGCCGTCGGAGGATCGCAGCGAGGCCTTCGACTTCATGTCACAAGTGCCGCTGACCAAGCCGGAGACGCTGCAGGCCGATATCGCGGCCGCGGCCGCGTATCTCCGCACCGCCGACGGCGGGCAGGTGAAGTCGCTCTACTCGGTCGGCTTCTGCTTCGGCGGGGCGCTCTCCTATCTGCAGGCGGCGAGCGGGCTCGGCTACGCGGGGGTGATCGGCTTCTACGGCTGGCCGTCGGGGCTCAAGCGCTGGCCGGACCGGCCCAAGCCGATCGACGCGGTGCCGCGCTACAAGTGTGCGGTGCAGTCGATCTTCGGCGGCGCCGACGAAGGCATTCCGCCGGCCGACGTGGAGGCGTTCGACGGCGCGTGCCGCAAGGCGGGGATCAAGCACGATTTGAAGGTGTATCCGGGCGCGCCGCACAGCTTCTTCGACCGGAAGTACACCGAGTTCGCGGAGGCGTCGGCGGACGCGTGGAAGCGCGTGCAGGCCTTCGTCACCGGAAAGTAGGGATCACCTCGCGGGTGAGGATGGCGAGCGTCCGCCGCATCTGATCGAGCGAGAGCAGGCCGGAGGGGTTCAGCTCGGCGACGATGCCGCTGAGCCCCAGGTCCTCCGCGATCTCGCCCAGGCGCTCCGTGAGCGAGGCCGCGGTGCCGAACGCGACGCGGGTCTTCAAGATCTCGTCGTACGGCATCGCGGCGATCCGCTCCGCCATCGCTTGCCGCCGATCCAGCGGTCCGGTGTCGCCGCGGCCGAGGCCGGATCGCACCAGCTCGACGTGGCGCTGGAAGAAATAGGTCATGGCCTCCCGCGGCTCCTCGCGCGCGGCCGCCTCGGTCGGAGCCGCGTAGACGGGGATGCGCAGGTAGATGTCCGCCTCGCCCGGATGCCCGGCCTCCCGCCAGGCCTCGCGGTACGCGCGCAGGTGCCCCCGCTGCGCCGGGATGTCCAGATCGCGCAGGCCGATGAAGAGCGGCAGGCCCAGGCGCGCGACCTGCGGGAAGGTCTCCGGCGAGTTGGCGGCCATGCGCAGCGGCGGGTGCGGGACCTGATAGGGCGTCGGTGACACCGTGACCTTGGGGAAGCGGTAGAACTTGCCCTCGTAGGCGAAGGGTTGACCCTTCCAGGCGAGGCGGATGATCTCGAGGGATTCGAGGAAGCGCGCCTGGCTCTCCCCGTAGGGCACGCCGAGGAGATCGTAGGTGCGGGCCGAGCCGCTTCGCCCGACGCCGAAGTCGAGGCGGCCCTCGCTGAGCTGATCCACCGTGGCCGCCTCCTCGGCGATGCGCAGCGGGTTGCCCAGCGGCAGCACCTGCACCGCGATCCCGACGCGGAGACGCCGGGTCCGGGCCGCGATGAAGCTCGCCAGCGCCAGCGGCGCCGACTGGATCGAGCGCCCGCCGTTGAAGTGGATCTCGCCGAGCCAGACGCCGTCGAGGCCGCCGGCCTCGGCCGCGTCCGCCAGCTCGATCGTCTCGCGCAGCGTGGCGCCTTCGCTGACGCCGCGGCGCCGCTCCTCCAGGAAGATCCCGAAGTGCATGGGTCCGGTCCCCTCCGCCCGCGCATCTTGCGCCGGCGGGCTGGCCTCGTCAAGTCATCCCGGCCAGCCACGCCTCCGCCTCGCGCGGCGAGCGCAGGCGGACCACGTCGAGGTGGGCGTGGGCCGGCTCGGCGAAGAGGACGGGCAGCTCGCGCCGATAGCTCCAGTGGGTCTTGAGGAGCCAGTGGAACAGGGACTTTTCCGACCAGAGTCGACAGTGCTCCCAGAGGTACTCGCGGTTACCGCTCCAGAGGACCTCGCGGGAGGGTCCGGGCAGCCAGTCGGCCGAAGACGAGGGGGAAGGAGTAGTCGAGCCAGACGATGCTCTGCGCCCGCGGCCACAGGAGGTCGCGGATCCGGCCGTAGTTGCCGGCCACGACCCACGCCGTCCCGGCGGTCGCGCCGTCGACGCGGGCCCGGAACACGTCCGGCGCCGCCTGCTTCCAGTCGGCCTCCCAGAACAGCGCGTCCAGCTCGACGTAGTCGGCGCCGAGCCGCGCGGCCAGCCGCTGGGCGAGGGTGGACTTACCCGATCCGGTCGCGCCGACCACCACGAGACGGCGGGGGCGGCGCTCAGGCGAGGCCAGGGATCAGCTCCCGCCCCGCGCGGAACTCGATGGTGGAGCCGGCGAAGTCGTCGCCCACCGGCTCGAAGCGGCCACCCAGGTGCGCGGCCAGGAAGGCCTCGGCCACCGCGGTGAACGAGCGCCGGTTCTCCGGCCGCCGGAAGCCGTGTCCCTCGTCCGGGTAGTAGACGTAGGTCACCGGGATCGAGCGCTGCCGCATGGCGGCCACGATCTGGTCGGACTCCGCGGGCTTCACGCGCACGTCGTTGGCGCCCTGGGCGATCAGGAGCGGGCGCACGATGCGGTCCACGCGGTTGAGCGGCGAGCGCTCCTCGAGGAAGCGCCGGCCGGCCGCGGTCGTGTAATCCCCCATCCGCTTCTTCCAGAGCGACTGGAATGGCTTCCAGTAGGGGGGCACCGTGTTCATCATCGTGACGAGGTTCGAGATGCCGAACAGATCCACCGCGCAGGCGAACTTCTCCGGCGTGAAGGTCAGGCCGACGAGAGCCGCGTAGCCGCCGTAGCTTCCCCCATAGATGGCCACGCGGCGGGGGTCGGCGATGCCACGCGCGGCCGCCCAGTCCACCCCGTCGATCAGGTCGTCGTGCATGCGGCCGCCCCATTCGAGATTGGCCGCGTTCACGAAGGCCTTGCCGAAGCCGGTCGACCCACGGAAGTTCACGCTCAGCACCGCGTAGCCCCGGTTGGCGAGCCACTGGTGCGCGGAGGAAAGCGCCCAGCTGTCACGCCACCACGGCCCGCCGTGCACCAGGAGCACCATGGGGCCCGGGCCGCCGCGCGCCGCATCGCGCGGGCGCGAGAGGTACGAGGGAAGCGCGAGCCCATCGCGGGCCCGGATCACCACCGGCTCCATCGGCACGAGCGACACCTTCTCGAGCCCGCGCCGCGCCGGGAAGAGCGCCCGTGTCGTCCGGGCCGGGCGGTCATAGTGGAAGTACTGCCCGGACCGGGCGTCGTGCTCGTAGTAGACGAGCCAGCTCCGCGTATCGTGCGAGACCGAGACGATCGTGAGATCGCCGGACGAAGCCTTCGCGAGCGCGGCGAGGTCGGCCGCGTAATGCGGATCGATCGCGTGCCAGCGCTTGCGTGCCGGCATCGCGGCGGCGGCCAGCGGGTGCTGGGTCCGCGGGTCGAGCGTCACCTCGGCGAGGTCGGCCTCGGGATCCTCGGCCAGCACGCGGGTGGCCTCGGTGGCCAGGTCCTGCGCGACGACGGCCACGCGGTCGCGCCCGCGCGAGTCGAGCCAGTAGAGCTCGGCCCCGTCGTCGCTCACCTCGAAGGGGCGGGTGGTCAGCTCGTCCGCCATGTCGACGCGGACGAACGGCTCCCACTCACTGGCCGCCGCGCGCCGCAGATACTCGACGCCGCCGTCGTCGGCCCGCCGGACCGCGAAGCGGACGCGGAAGTGGGAATCGGTGACGAGGAACGCGAAGCGGTCGTTCGCCTGGAGCAGCGTGGCCGCGCCGGTGATGGTGTTGACCCGGAAGATCTCGAAGTAGCGCGGATCGCGCTGGTTGTGGCCGAGCAGGAGCTCGTCCGGAAATCGGTAGGAGATCTCCTGGACGTGCGAGCGCACGCCGGGCCCCGGCGTGAGGGCCAGGACCGCCCCCGTGTCCACGTCCACGCGATGGGCCTGCCAGTTCTCGTCGCCGCCCTGCTCGCGGAAGAAGACCACGTGGCGGTTGTTGGGCATCCAGAAGAGCCACGGAGCGAGGTTGCGGTCGGTCACCCAGGTCAGCGGTCGCGCCCGGCTTACGTCGCGGATGGGCGCGACCCAGACGTTCAGCGCGCCGTTGGCCGGGGCCAGGAAGGCGAGGCGCCTGCCGTCCGGGCTCAGCCTCACGGCAGAGCGATCGGGGTCGGCGAAGAGGAGCCGTCGCGGGATGAGCGGCGTGGCGCGCTCGGCGGCCGCCGCCGCGGGCGCCACCCGGCCCAGGGCCATGCCGGCGCCGGTCGCCGCGGCCAGCAGGAGCTGGCGCCGGGTCAAGTCATCGCTGCACATCGCCGGGAGGCACCGCCCGCTAGATCTCCGAGTAGCCGCTGCCCCGGGTGTCGACGCCACGGCCCCGCGCATCCGCGATCCAGCCGAACTCGCGCAGGATCTGCTGGCTGTAGGTCACGCGGCCAGTGACGCGGTCCAGGGGTTCGGTGGCGAGGAGGAGCGCGGCCCGGGCCATCAGGATCGGCGGCTCGCCGCGCGGATCGTCGAGGCCGCTCACGAGACGGTGGTGCACGGTACCCGGTGTGGGCACGACCTGGGAGGGCGCGACCGACGTCACCGAGATGCCGTACTGGTAAACCTCGGAGGCCAGCCCCCGGGCGAAGCGCTCGAGCGCCGCCTTCTCGGATCCATAGCAGGTGCCACCGCGGGCCCCCACCGCCGGGTCCGGGTAGGGGCCGCGGCCGGGGCCGATGGCGGAGCCGGAGGAGATGTTGACGATGGCGCCGCGCCCGCGCGGGATCATGTCGGCGAGGACGATGCTGGCTCAGGATGAACGGGGCCTGGAAGTTCACGGCCCACGAGCGCAGCCACTTGCCCACCGGATAGTCCTTGATCGGGACGTAGTAGGTGAGCGCGGCGTTGTTCACCAGCACGTCGACCGGACCGCAGCGCGCGCGTCTGCTGGATCAGCCGCTCGCACTCGGCGGGCTCGGCGATGTTGGCCGCGACCGCGTGCGCCTCGCCGCCCGCTACCCGGATGCCGGCCACCGTGGTCTCCAGCGAGCCCGCGAACGGGTGCTGGCCTTCCTTGAGCGTGCGCGCCGCGCACACGATACGGCCACCTTCCGATGCAAAGACCCGGGCGACATCGGCCCCGATACCGCGGCTCGCGCCGGTGACCACCACGACCTTGCCGTCCAGTCGGCCCATGACACCCCCGGGCCGCTATTCTCCACGGTGACCGCCCCGGGTCAACCGGTCAGTCCATCAGAGAACCGATCGATCCGGGCCGGCCACGCGGCGGCGGAGCGGGCGCTACGAGGTGACGGAGGGCGGGACGGCGACCCGCAGCCGCTCGCCGGGGAAGATGCGGTCCGGCCGATCGAGACCGTTCCAGCGCACGAGCTGCTTCGGCGAGACACCGTAGTGCCGGGCGATGCGCCATACCGTGTCGCCCGCCTTCACGACGTGGACGCCGGCGAGCTGGACGGGAGCGATCTTGCGCGGTGCCGCATCCAGATCCAATGCCACCTGCACGGTCTCGGCGGTGCCGAGCGGAACCTTCAGCTCGTACGGGGCGTCGGGCGGCGCCTGCTTCAGCCGCAGCTCGGGGTTGAGCCCTTCCAGATCGCGCAGTGGGACGCCGGAGAGGGTGGCGAGACGCGCGAGCTGGCTGCCCTTCGGTACCGTCACCAGCTCGTAGCGCAGCGGCTCCTCCGGGATGACGGTGAAGCCGTAGCGCTCGGGCTGACGGCCGATGAGGGTGGCCGCGTGGATCGCGGGCACGAAGTTCTTGGTCTCCGCGAGCAAGAGGGGGCTCCGGTGCAGCCTCCAGAAGTCGCGCGACCCCGTGCCCTGGATCGCCCGCTGGACCCTTACCTCGCCCGCGTTGTAGGCGGCCTGAGCCAGGTCCCACGAGCCGAACACGGTATGGAGATCGCGGAGGTAGTTGGCCGCCGCGACCGTGGACTTCTCGGGGTCGAGCCGCTCGTCCAGCCAGCGATCGACGCGGAGACCGTAGAGCCGGGCGGTCGGCGCCATGAACTGCCAGAGGCCCTTGGCTCCGGCGTGCGAGACGGCGACCGGATTGAACCCGCTCTCGATCATGGCGGTGAAGACCAGCTCCTCGGGCAATCCCTTCTGCTGAAACACGTCGAGGATCATGGGCAAGTAGCGCCCCGAGCGGGAGAGCCAGGTCTCGACCACGGCGCGCCGGTATCCGGTCTGGAACCGATCGAGGAAGAACCGGACGTGCTCGTTCACGTGCACCGGGTATGCCGGCGTGGGCCTCGCGATGGCCGGCGCCCGTACGGTGGCCTGGACCGGCTCGGGGGCCGGCGTGAAGCTGGCGGTTCGCGCGGCCAGCGGGTCGGCCGGTTGCCCGAACACCTCGCTCCAGCCACCTTCACATGACATGGGCCAGGCCACGGGAATGGACCCGGCCAGGTCCTGCTGGACGGAGTCCACGGCCCCGGCTGGTCCCGTGAGGGCTACACAGCCGAGGAGGAGCACTACACTACCGGTCAACGTCCGCGTTGACGTAGCCATGGGGGGGCAGAACAGCAAAGCCCATTCCAATCGTAACTATCTATTATTACTGGTGTTTTCAGGTTGACAGGGGGCCGAAAATCCCTCAAAGGGTAGCCGGGGCCCCACCATGGGAGATCTGCGCTCCACGAAATATTTGCAGAGGCGGGCTCCGGCTCAGGGCCTCTTGACGCCCCTTGACGCACCGTCTGTCCGGGCCCATGCTCAGGCCCACTCATGGCTTCGGCCAGCGCGCCCGGCGGCCCGTTCGATGGATACACGCGCCGGACGACCCCGGCCCCCGATCCCGAGCTGACCCCGGTCGGCCCCGGCACGCCCGGCGGCGAATACCTGCGGCGCTTCTGGCAGCCGGTCGCTTTTGCCCGCGATCTGGCCGGGCCGCCCCGCCGGGTGCGCATTCTCACGGAAGATCTGGTGGTCTTCCGCGACGGCGGGGGGCGCATCGGCGTATTGCACCTGCACTGTGCGCATCGCGGGACCTCGCTCGAGTTCGGCATTCCGCTCGAGCGTGGGCTGCGCTGCTGCTATCACGGCTGGGTGTACGACGTGGACGGGCGCTGTCTCGAGACACCGGGCGAGCCGGCGGGCAGCCGGCTCTGCGAGCGCGTCTGGCAAGGGGCCTATCCCACGCGCGAGTTCTGCGGGCTCGTCTTCGCCTATCTGGGCCCGCCCGAGCGGCGTCCCGCGTTTCCGCTCTACGACAGCTTCGAGGTGCCCGGTCACACGCTGATGCCCGCGGCCGAGTTCACGCTGCCGTGCCACTGGCTCCAGGTGAAGGACAACAGCATGGACCCGGTCCACACCGCGTTCCTGCATGCCTTGTCGAGCGGCTATCAGTTCACCGAGGCCTTCGGCGTCGTGCCCGAGCTAGACTGGCTCACCACCGAGGCGGGTATGGTCTACGTGGCCACCCGCCGCGTGGGCGAGCTGGTGTGGGTGCGCGTGTGCGACTTCATGCCACCGAACGTGCACCAGTTCACGCGCGAGATCGAGGAGGCCACCGCGCCCAAGCCGGCGAGCCGTCCCGTGATCATCCGCTGGGCGGTGCCCAACGACGAAACCCACACCACCAACTTCGAGCTGGCCCAGGTGCACCCCGCGTGGGGACTCACCCCCGAGCAGATCGCGCAGCCCGGCTTCGGCCAGTCGGGGGACCGGCCCTATGACGCGCGCCAGCGCTTCCCGGCAGACTACGACGCGCAGTCTAGCCAGCGGACGATCGCGGTGCACGCGGTCGAGCACCTGGCCTCGACGGACCGCGGCGTGATCATGCTGAGGCGCATCGTGCGCGACGGCATCCGGGCGGTCGAAGCCGGCCAGGATCCGTGGGGGACCCACTGGCCGGAGGGCAAGGTGATCCCGACCCACACCCAGGACCTGGTGCGGCTCCTGCCGCCCGCCGCGAGCCCGGAGGCGGACAAGCGGTTGCTGCGCGAGGCGGGGCGGCGGGCGGTTATCGGCTGACCCGGCGCTTCCCGCGCCCCGCCGGGGCCGCGCGGCGCGGCCGACCGTCCCCCGCCGCCGGATCGCTCACCGGTCGACTCGCGTGCCAGCGCGCCACCTCCTCGCAGGTGGTGAACCACACGCCCCGGGTCCGGCGCATGAATCCCACCAGGTCTTCCAGCAGGGCGATGCGGGAGGCGCGCCCGCTCACGAAGGGGTGACAGGTCAGCACGAAGCAGCCGCTCTCTCCGTGCATCGCCGCGAACTCCTTGCTCCACATCTGCAGCACCCGGCCCGGGTCGGCGATGGCGTTGGTGGCGCCGTAGACATGGCGGAAGAGTGGGGCGTCGTCGAGCAGCCACTGCACCGGCACCTCGATCAGCGGGCCCTGACCGGTCTGGACCTCGTAGGGCACGTCGTTGCCCATCAAGGAGCTGTCGTAGAAGAAGCCGTGGCGCTTCAATAGATCCGGCGTCCAGACGTTGACGTCCCAGGACGGGGAGCGGTAGCCGGCCGGGCGCACGCCCAGCTGCGTCTTCAATATCTCGAGCTGCTCGCGCATCACGCGCTCTTCCTGCGCCTCGTCGAGGAAGCTCAACGCCTCGTGCACGTTGCCGTGGGCGCCGATCTCGTGGCCCGCGTCGCGGATGCGCTTGGACTCGGCGAGATGGTGCTCCACCGTCCAGCCCGGGATGAAGAAGCTCGCGCGGAGCTTGAGCCGGTCGAGTAGCCGCAGGATCCGATCCACGCCCACCCGCGGTCCGAAGCGGCGCTCCTCGAGATCGCCCAGGCTTCGCTTGGCCTTCTCGGGTTCGCGGAAGAGGAAGCCCGATTCCGCGTCGAAGTCGAAGGACAGGACGGCGGCGGACTGCTTGCCGTTGGGCCAGCGGTAGCGCATGGCGAGCTCCTTGGTCGGGGAGATCAGCCGGTCACCCACCCGCCGCTCGGGTGAAGGATCTGACCGGTGAGATAGCCGGCGTCGTCGGAGGCCAGGATCACGGCGCAGTAGGCGACGTCCTCGACGCGGCCGAAGCGGCGAAGAGGGAGCTCGGCCAGGCGCCGGACGCGGTACTCGGGGGTCATGACGTCGCGGCTCATGTCGGTCTCGATGCCCCCCGGCGCGATCGCGTTGACGGTGATGCCGTGGGTCCCGACCTCGGCGGCGAGCGCGCGGGTGAACGACTCGATGGCGCCCTTGGTGGCCGCGTAGGCCGCGAAGCCGCCGCCACCCACCGCCCGCTGGGCGAGCTGCGACGAGAGGTTGATGATGCGCCCCCCCTTCTGCTCGATCATCGGGGGCAGGGCGTGACGGCTGCACCGGAGCGTGCCCATCACGTTGACATCGAACATCCGCCGGGCCTGGTCGTCCGGCATCTGCAGCAGCGGGCCGCGCACCATGATGCCCGCGTTGTTGACGAGGATGTCGAGGCGGCCGAAGCGGTTCAGGGTTCCCGCGATCAGCACCTTCACGTCGTCCTCGCGGGCCACGTCGCCGCGCAGCGCGATCGCCTCCGCGCCGAGCCGCGCCGCCTCGGCCACCACCTCGTCCGCGCCCGCCTGGCTGCCCAGGTAGTTGGCGGCGACCCGCGCGCCCTCGCGCGCGAAGGCCCGCGCGATCGCGCGGCCGAAGCCGCGGCCGGCGCCCGTGATCAGCGCGACCTTGCCGGCCAGGCGCCCGTCGGCCATGGGCTCAGGCGCGGACCGCGGGGCGGGCGCCGCGCGCGAGCCAGAAGCGGGCGAGGTCTACCGGCTTGGGCCACCAGACGCGCCCCTTGCCGAGGATGAGCTGGACGAGCCGCTCCACCATGCGCATGCGCGAGGGGCGGCCGATGATCTGGGGGTGGGCCAGCCAGTTGAAGAATGAGCCCTCGGCGTAGAGACCCTCGAACTCCTCGGACCAGATCTCCCACACGTCCTGCTGGCTCCAGATCCCATTGCCGACTGGAGGCACCGAGCTCCACATGAAGAACGCGGCGTCGTTGTTGCACCACGCGGTGGGGAACTCCACCAGCGGGCCGTGGCTCGTCTGATGGCAGTAGGGCAGGTCGGTGTCGAGCGCATTGCTGTGATAGACGAAGCCGTGCTGCTTGAGCAGGTCCATGGTGTGCCGGCTCGGATCCGCCGAGGGCGAGCCCGAGCCGAGTGGCTTGACCCCCAGGAGCCTCTGGAAGATGTCGACGCTCCGGAGCAGTAGCTCCTCTTCCTCCTCGCGGCTCTTCAAGAAGAACGGTTTCTCGTGCAGGTACCCGTGGTGCCCCACCTCGTGGCCGCGGCGCACGATGTCCTCGCACAGCGCGGGGTAGCGCTCGACGATCCAGCCGGGGATGAAGATGCAGGTCTTGATCCCGTAGCGGTCGAGCAGGTCGAGGATGCGCGGCATGCCGGTCTTGGGGCCGTAGGAGCCCATCGACATGTGCAGCGGCCGCTCGGCCAGCGCGGGGTCGCGATGGATCCACGGGCTCTCGCCGTCGAGGTCGAACGTCATCATCACGGCGCACCGGGCGCCGTCGGGCCATGCCACCGTCTCCGCCATCGTGTCCTCCGCGCGAGCCAGATTCGAGGGCCGCAGCATAGACCAGGCGCTCGCAACACCGCAACCCGCTGAGCGCGGCGGCGGCCCTTGACGTGGCGCGGGCTTGGCCGCATTCTTTGCCGCATCCATAAGTTCCGGTGTCATCCATCGCTGCGCACGAAGCGGTCTGCCGTGAGCACCGGCCCAATCCAATACGGAGCGAGTGCCGCCGTCGGGCGGAGGAGGAGTGTGATGCGTAGACGTGACGCGGTGAAGCTGCTGGGGCTTGGCGCGGTGACGGTGGCGGGCGGCCGGGTGCCGCGGGCGCTCGCGCAGGGCCGCGAGGTGGTGATCGGCGTGCTCTATCCGCTGAGCGGGCCGGTGGCGCAGGCGGGGGTGGACGCCAGGGCGGCGGTGGAGACCGCGGCGGATATCGTCAACACGCGCCACGATCTCGACCTGCCGCTGGCCCGCACGGAAGGCCTACCCGGCCTCGGCGGGGCCAAGCTCCGGCTCGTGATCGTCGACCATCAGGGCAAGCCGGAGCTGGGCCAGTCCGAAGGCGAGCGCCTGATCACCCAGGAGAAGGCGCACGCCCTCTACGGCGCCTACCACAGCTCGGTCACCGCCACCGCCAGCACGGTGTGCGAGCGCCTGGGCGTTCCCTATCTCTCCGGCGAGTCCTCGTCACCCACCCTGCACCGCCGCGGCTTCAAATGGTTCTTCCGCACGAGCCCGCACGACGAGCACTTCTCGCTCGCGATGTTCGAGTTCCTGAAGGAGCTACAGGCCCGGCGCGGCCGCAAGATCGCCACGGTGGGGATCCTCCACGAGGACACCCTCTTCGGCGCCGACTCCGCGCGCGTCCAGGAGCAGCTCGCCCAGACCGGCGGCTACAAGGTGGTGGAGAAGATCGCCTACCGCGCGCGCACCACGAGTCTCCAGACCGAGGTGCAGCGGCTCAAGGCCGCCAACCCCGACGTGCTGCTGCCGACCTCGTACACCTCCGACGCCATCCTGTTCATCAAGACCGCGCGCGAGCTCGACTACAACCCGCCCATGATCCTGGCCCAGGACGCGGGCTTCGTGGAGAGCGACTTCGTGGCCGGGGTGGGTAAGGACTCGGACGGCGTCATGTCCCGCTCGGTGTTCTCGCTGGACCTCGCGGCCAAGCGACCGGTGATCGGAAAGGTGAACGAGCTGTACCGCAAGCGGTCCGGCAAGGATCTCAACGACAACACCTCGCGCGCCTTCACCGGCCTGATGGTGCTGGCCGAGGCGATCAACCGGACCGGCGCCACCGACCCCGAGTCGATCCGCAAGGCGCTGGCCGCGACCGATCTCAAGCCGGCCCAGATCATCATGCCGTGGAAGGGCGTGAGCTTCGATCCCAAGACCGGTCAGAACGAGCTGGGCACGCCGCTCATCACCCAGTGGCGCGGCGGGGCCCTCAAGATCGCCTGGCCCTTCGACCTGGCCTCGGGCGAGCTGATCTACCCGCTGCCGAAGTGGGCCGATCGGAAGTGACCTCGAGGGTGAGCCGCCTCCGCGTCGGCGTGGACGTGGGGGGCACCTTCACCGACGTGGTGGCCTGGGACGACGCGACCGGCGTGGTGCGCTCCGGCAAGGTGCCGACGGTGCCCGCCGATCCCGCCCAGGGCGTGCTCGATGGTCTGCGCGCGCTGCTGGGCGGGGACGTGGTCTGCGCCTCGCTCGCCCACGGCACCACCACCGTCACCAACGCCATCGTGGAGGGGCACATCGCTCCGGTCGGACTCGTCACCACGCGCGGCTTCCGCGACGTGCTCGAGATCGCGCGGATGAACCGCGCCCATCTCTACCGCCTTGACCTGCCCGCGCGCGCGGCCCCCCTGGTGCCGCGGCGGCGGCGCCTCGAGATCACCGAGCGGGTGGGGCCGGACGGCACCGCGTGGACGCCGCTCGCCCCCGGGGAGATCGAGGGCATCGTGGCCACCCTGCGGGCGGAGGGGGTGGAGGCGGTGGCGGTGTGCCTGCTGCACGCCTACGCCAATCCCACGCACGAGCGGGCGCTCCGGCTGGCGCTGGAACCGCACTTTCGCCACGTCTCGATCTCCAGCGAGATCAACGCGGAGTTCCGTGAGTACGAGCGGGCGAGCACCACCACGCTCAACGCCAGCGTGATGCCGCTGGCCGCCCGCTACGTCGATGGGCTCACCGCCGCGCTCGGCGGCGCCGCGGGCGGGCCCGCCCTGCGGCTCCTGCACTCCGCGGGCGGCATGATGTCGGTGGCCGCGGCCAAGGCCCGCCCGCTCGCCATGGCTCTCTCCGGCCCCGCCGCGGGAGTGGCCGCCGCCGCCCACGTGGCGCGCGCCCTCGGGCTCGACCGCGCGCTCGCCTTCGACATGGGCGGCACCACCACCGACGTGTGCCTGATCAGCGACGGGTCGGCCGAGACCACCTCGCAGCGGCGGCTGGCCGACTACCCGGTGCGCCTGCCGATGGTGGCGGTGGAATCCATCGGGGCCGGCGGCGGCTCGCTGGCCCGCGTCGACGAGGTGGGCGCGCTCAAGGTGGGGCCGCAGAGCGCGGGCGCGCACCCCGGGCCCGCCTGCTACGGCCAGGGCGGCACCGAGGCTACCGTGACCGACGCCAACCTGGTGCTCGGCTATCTCAACCCGGCGCGCCGGTACGGTGGGTCGATCCGGCTCGATCCCGACCGCGCGCACCGCGCGGTGGAAGCGCTGGGCCGGCGGCTCGGCCTGTCTCTCCGAGAGACAGCTCACGGGGTCATCGCGGTGGCAAATGCCAGCATGCTGCGCGCCCTGCGCGTGGTCTCGGTGCAGCGCGGCCACGACCTGCGCGGCTTCTCGCTCATCGCCTACGGCGGTGCCGGGCCGGTCCACGCGGGCGCCCTCGCGCGGCAATGCGGGATCGGCCGCGTGGTGGTGCCCGCGCACTCGGGCGCCTTCTCCGCGCTCGGCTGCATCGTGTCGCCCCTGCGCTACGACACGGTGCAGACGCATCGGGCGCGGCTCGACGCCTGGGACGGCAAGCTGATCGAGGACCGCTTCCGCGCGCTGGAGGAGCAGTGCCTGCGGCCCATCCTGGAAGAGGGTCACCCGGCTTCCGACGTGATCGTAGAGCGTGGGGTGGATGTTCGATATATCGGACAGAACTACGAGATCGAGCTGCCGCACCGGACCGACCCGGCGATGCTCCGGTCCGCCTTCGAGGCGCGCCATCGTCAGCTCTACGGTTACGCCACCGGCGAGTCCATCGAGTGCGTGAACCTCCGCGTGGTCGCCCGCCTCGACGAGGCCATGGCCGCCCCTCACCCCGGCCCTCACCCCGGCCCTCTCCCGGGCGGTGAGAGGGAGAGTCCTCACCCTCTCCCCCGGAAGGGGAGAGCGCCGGGCGCGGGGGTGGCCGTAGTCGGCACGCAGCGCGCCTATTTCGCGGAGACCGGCGAGGTGACGATGCCGCGCCACGACCGGGCCACGCTCGTCGCCGGCGTCGTGGTGACCGGCCCCGCCGTCATCGAGGACGAGTGGTCGACCATCATCGTCTATCCGGGCCAGCGCGCGGTCGCCGATGCGCAGGGTCATCTGGTCCTCGACCTGGAAACCGCCGCGTGAGCCCGCTCAGCCCGATCACGGTCGAAGTGGTCCGGCACGCGCTGTACGCCATCGCGGAGGAGATGAGCGTGATCATCATGCGCTCGGCGCGCTCGCCGCTGCTCAAGGAGGCGGGCGATCTGTCCTCCGCGCTGACCGACGCCCAGGGCCGGCTCATCGCCCAGGGGCGCGACATCCCGATCCACATGGGCGTGATGGGCTTCACGGTCAAGGAGCTGCTCAAGCGCATTCCGGTGGAGCGCCTGCGCGACGGCGACGTGTACTTCCTGAACCTGCCCGAGGTGGGTGGCAACCACCTGCCGGACGTCAAGGCGGTGCGCCCGGTGTTCCACCGCGGACGCCTCGTCGCCTTCGCGATCAACCTGGCGCACTGGGCCGACATCGGGGGCGCCGTGCCGGGCAGCTACGTGCCGTCGGCCACCGAGTGCTATCAGGAGGGCCTGCGGCTGGCCCCGATCCGCCTCTTTGCGGCCGAGGGGGCGGAGCGGCCGGCCATCGATCTGGTCCTCGCCAACGTGCGCGGGCGGGAGGAGCGGGAAGGGGACATCTTCGCCCAGTTCGCGGCCAACGACGTCGCGGCCCGCCGGGTCCTCGAGCTGTGCGAGCGCTACGGGCCCGACACGCTCGAGGCCTGCTTCGAGCGCCTCCACGCCGAGTCCGAGCAGCAGATGCGGAGCGCGATTGCGCGGCTGCCCGACGGGGTGTGGGAAGGCGAGGACCATCTGGACGACGACGGGGTGGACGACCACCCGCTCCGCGTCGCGGTACGCGTGGAGATCCGCGGCGACGAGGTGACCTTCGACTTCACCGGTACCGCCGCGCAGGCGCGCGGGCCGGTGAACACCACCTACTTCATCGCCTGCTCGTCGGTGTACTACGCGATGAAGGCGCTGGTCGCGCCCGAGGTGCCGCCCAACAACGGCTGCTATCGTCCCCTGAAGGTCATCGTACCGCCCGGCACCGTGCTGAGCGCGGATCCAGACCGGCCGGTGGTCGGCGGCAACCACGAGACCTCGCAGCGGGTGGTGGACGCCATCTTCCGCGCGCTGGCCCCCGCGCTGGCCGACCGCGTCTCGGCGGGCGGGCCGACCACCGCCGGGCTCATGATCTTCGGCGCGCGCCGGCCCGACGGACGCTGGAGCATCTTCTACGAGGTCCACGGTGGCGGGGCGGGAGCGACCGCGGCCGCCGACGGCTTCACCGCCACCCGCGTGCACATGTCCAACGTGATGAACACGCCCATCGAGGTCATCGAGCACGAGTACCCGATCGTGGTGGAGGAGCAGGCCCTGCGCGAGGGTTCGGGAGGCGACGGCCGCCGCCGCGGCGGGCTCGGGCTGCGCCGCGCCTACCGCATGACCGCGGACGACACCACGCTCACTACCATGATCGAGCGTCGCGTGATCCCGCCGTGGGGCATGGCGGGCGGCGCCGACGGCCTGCCCTTCCGGATCACGCTCAATCCCGGCCCGGCCGCGCGCGACCTCCGCGGCAAGGAGACGGTGCGCCTGCGCGCCGGGGATCTCGTGGTGATCGAGACGTCGGGGGGCGGCGGCTTCGGCCCGCCCGCGGAGCGGCCGGCCGCCGCGCGCGAGGCGGACGTTCGAGAGGGCTACACGCGATGAAGCTCGCCGACCGCATCGCGATCGTCACCGGGGCGGCCAAGGGCATGGGCCGCGACATCTGCCTCACCCTGGCCCGCGAGGGCGCTCACGTGGTCCTGGCCGCGCGGGAGGCGCCGCCGCTCGAGGCGGTGGCGCGCGAGATCGAGGCGGCGGGCCGGCGTGCCCTGGTGGTACCGTGCGACGTCACCGACGAGACGGCGGTGGCGCGCCTGGTCGCCCGCGCGCGGGAGGCGCTCGGCGGGCGCCTGGACATCCTGGTGAACGCGGCGGGGGTGACCGGCCCGGTGGAGACGCCGGTGTGGGAGATCAAGGCCGAGGAGTGGGACCACGTGCTGGCCGCCAACGTGCGCGGCACCTTCCTGCCCACCAAGCACGTGCTGCCGGTGATGATCGCCCAGCGCTACGGCAAGATCGTCAACATCAGCGGGACGTCGGGGCTGCGCGGCTACAAGCTGCGCGCGGCCTACTCCGCTTCCAAGTGGGCGCTGCGCGGCTTCACCCGGACCGTCGCGCTCGAGGTCGGGCCCTACAACATCAACGTCAACGTCCTCCATCCCGGCATCGTGACGGGCGACCGCATGGCCCGCCTCTGCCGCGACAAGGCGAAGAAGCGCGGCACCACCCCCGAGGCGATCCACGCCGAGTACGTGGCCGAGACGGCGCTGCGCCGGGTGACGACTCAGCAGGACCTCGCCAACGCGGTGCTGTTCCTGGTCTCCGAGGACTCGAAGAACATGACCGGGCAATCGGTCACGGTGGACGGCGGCTGGGACGTCTGACGCCCGCGGCGCCGCCCGCGCCTACCAGGACGACGTGCGCGGCTTGGTCTTGCCTCCGCTCTTCTCATACTCGTCGACCGCCTTCTTGAGATCGCGATACTCCGAGCAGGAGAAGAAGCAGAGGGAGTTGAGGGTCTGCAGGTGCGACTTGGCCTTGGGCAGGTCGTCGAGCATCAGGTAGGCCTCGCCGATGTACTCGTGCGCGCCCCGGTGCTTGGGGTCGAGGGCGAGTGCCTTCTGATAGATGGGGATGGCGCCCTGGGGGTTGCCGTTCTTGCGGGTGGCGTAGGCGAGCCAGTTGTAGGCGTCGGCGTTCTTGCCGTCCCGCGCCACCACCGCTTCGAGCAGCGGGATCGCCTTCGCGTATTCGTTGGCCTTGATCGCCTTCACCGCCGCGGAGTACTGCGGATCCTCCGGCTTGCTCGGATCCGCCCCCTGACCCCCACCCCCGTCGCCCCACGCGATCACGGGAACGCCTGCGAACTGCGCAACCAGGAGCCCCAGGAACACAGAGCACCGCAGCAGTCTGGCCATAGCCAAGCCCTCCCCAACCCTCAACCGACCAACGACCCCCAGGGTTCCTGCCACCCGCTACGCGAGGCCGTAGAGGCGGGCGGCGTTGTCGCAGACGACTTTTCGCCGTAGCTCTGCCGGTAGGTGGCCGAGCTCGCGCTGGATGTACTCGCGCGAGTCCGGCCAGACGCCGTCGGGGTGGGGGAAGTCGGAGCCCCACATCACCTTGTCCACGCCCAGCTCGTCCAGCAGCTTCACCCCGACCGGATCGGTCTGGTAGGTCGCCCACACCTGGCGCTTCCAGTACTCGCTGGGTGGCATCGTCAGCGAGAGGTCTTTGAACTGGTCCTCCCACTCGCCGTCCATGCGCCAGAGGATATAAGGGATCCAGCCGATGCCCGCTTCGCCCAGCACCATCCTGATCCGCGGGTAGCGCTCGAGCACGCCGCCGTAGATCATCGCCATCAGGATGTTCGCCATGTTGATCTGAAAGCCGGTGATGTGGGTGGCGAAGGCCACGCGGGAGGCGCGGAGCTCGGCCGGGGTCACGTCGGCGCCGGCGCGCGAGGGATCGGAGCCCATGAACACCAGCTTCTGCAGGCCCTCGGGCAGCCGGCTGCCGATGGTGTGGAAGTGCAGCGGCAGGCCGCTGGCGTCGATGACTTCCCAGAGCGGGTTCCAGTACGGGTCCCACAACGGGGTGAGGTCCGGGGAGTTCGCGATGTCGAGCCCGCGCACCGCCCCGCGCTTGGCCACGCGCTCGACCTCCGCGATGGCGGCCTCGATCGGCGTGTTGGGAATGGACGCGAGCCCCGCGAAGCGCTCCGGATGCGTCGAGCAGAAGTCGGCGAGCCACTCGTTGTAGACCCGCATCACCTCGACCACCGCCTCTGGGTCGTTCATGCGCCCGGTGGCGCCCAGGATGCCGTAGAGCACTTCGGCCTGCACGCCGTCCAAGTCCTGATCGCGCAGCCGCAGCTCCGGCTCGCTCAGCCGCCGGATGCCGCGCTTGCCGTCCTCGTAGAGGCCGGTGGCGGCCATGCGGTCGGCGCGATGGATGCGCCCGGGAACGTACTCGCGCCCGGCCGAGCCCATCCCGCAGGCCAGGCCGAGGTTGGCGCCCTTCCTGGTCCCCCACACCGGGCCCTTGGGGCCATCGGAGACGAACGGCATGCGGTCGCGCAGCGCGGCCCCCGCGTTGGTGGTGAAGAGGTCCGGGGGCAGCCAGCAGAGATCGAGGTGGCAGTCGGCGGAGATCATCTCGTAGCGCATGGGACCCGGTCCTCCTCGGGACGCTGCTGTGGCAGCCCTCCCCGGCGAGCGTCGAGCCCGATGATATAATCCGCGCGCCCATCCCACAAGGCGGTACGAACGAGGCCACCATGAAGACATTCCGGCTCTACACGGGCGAGGACGGACAGTCCCACATCGAGCCGATCGATCTCGATCGCACTCCCGGCTGGACCAAGGGGCTCGCGACCACCCAGATCTCGTTCCGGGAGAGCCCGGTAGGCAATTTCATCGACTGGCATCCCGCGCCGCGGCGCCAGTTCGTCATCATCCTCTCCGGCCAGCTCGAGATCGGCCTGGGCGACGGTTCCAAGCATCTGTTCGGCCCCGGCGATGCGCGGCTGGTGGAGGACACCACCGGCAAGGGGCACACCACGCGCGTGCACGGCAACCAGCCCTGCCTCACCGCCACCGTCCCGCTCGCGGAGCAATAGTCATGGCCACCACCAAGATCCTGTTCGCCCCCAAGCAGTCCGACGCGGTCCTCGAGATCGCCCGCTCGCTCACCCCGCAGGGCTTCGAGCTCTTGATCGCCGAGTTCGGCACGCCCGAGTTCTACGCGGCGGCCGCGCAGGCCGAGTACTACCTCGGCCTGGCCCGCCAGATGGGCGGCGAGTTCTTCCGCGCCGCGCCCAAGCTCAAGCTGGTGCAGCTGCTCTCCGCGGGCTACGACCGGGTGGACATCGAGGCCGCCCGCAAGGCGGGCGTGCCCGTCTCCAACAACGGCGGGGCCAACGCCATCGCGGTGGCCGAGCACACCATCATGCTGATCCTGGCCGTGCTCAAGCGGGTGGTCCGATTCCACAACGACGTGGTGGCCGGCAAGTGGCGGGTGGGGGGCTTCGACGACCAGCGCGTCTACGAGCTGTCGCGGAAAACCGTCGGCATCGTGGGCCTGGGCAACATCGGCAAGAAGGTGGCGCGGCGGGCCGCCGCCTTCGACATGGCGGTGCAGTACTACGACATCGCCCGTCTCACCGAGGCCGAGGAGGACGCCCTCGGGGTCCGCTTCGTGCTGCTGCCCGAGCTGTTGCGCACCTCGGACGTGGTGAGCCTCCACGTGCCGCTCGACGACAGCACGCGCCACCTGCTGGGCGCCCGCGAATTCGCCCAGATGAAGCCGGGCGCGATCCTGATCAATACCTGTCGGGGCCCGGTGGTGGACGAGGCCGCGCTCTGCACCGCGCTCAAGAGCGGCCAGGTCGCGGCGGCCGGGCTCGACGTGCTCGCCGAGGAGCCGCCCGCCAAGGATCACCCGCTCTTCACGCTGCCGAACGTGACCCTCACCCCACACTCGGCCGGGCCCACTTGGGAGAACTGGACGGCTCGCTTCCGCAACGGCTTCGATAATATCCAGCGGGTGGCCGCCGGACGCGCCCCCAAGTGGGTGATCCCGGAGCTGGCGCCGCCGCAGCCGTGAAGATCCTCTTCGTCCCGAACCTGATCGTCTCCGGCCTGGACGACCCCGACCGCGCGCGGATCCTGGAAGCGGCGGGCCCGGGCGCCCGCATCGTGGAAGCACGCGACAAGGCGGACCAGCGCCGCGAGCTGCCCGACACCGACGTCATCTTCGGCCGCGTGAGTCCCGATCTCTTCTCGCTCGCCACCCGGCTCGCCTACTACCAGTCGATCGGGGCGGGAGTGGACAGCATCCTCACCCCGGAGCTGATCAACAGCGACGTGCCGCTGGCCAGCGAGAAGGGCGCGGTGGGCATCCACCTCGCCGAGCACGCCTTCGCGCTGCTGCTGGCGCTCACCCGAGGGCTCCACACCGCGGTGCGCACGCCCGACTACGAGCTGCGCGAGCCCATCCGCGTCCACCAGCGCGAGCTCTACGAGCAGACCATGGGCATCGTGGGGTTCGGCGGCACCGGCCGCGCGGTGGCCCGGCGCGCGGTGGGCTTCGGCATGCGCGTGCTCGGGGTGGACATCGAACCGGTGGCACCCGAGCCCGGGGTGGAGGCCATCTGGCCGGCGGACCGGCTCGCCGACCTGCTGGGAGCCTCCGACGTGGTGGTGATCGGCCTGCCGCTGACCAAGGCCACGCACCACCTCTTCACCCGCGAGCGCTTCTTACAAATGCGGCGCCACGCCATCCTGATCGACGTGACGCGAGGCGAGATCGTGCGCGGGGAGGACGTGCTGGCCGCGCTGAACGAGGGGCTGATCGGGGGCGCGGGCCTCGACGTGACCGATCCGGAGCCGCTGCCGAAGGACCATCCCCTGTGGACTCACCCGCGGGCGATCGTGACGCCGCACACCGCGGGCGGCTCGCCCCGCCGGGCTGGCCGGGTGATCGCCACCTTCTGCGAGAACCTGCGCCGGCGCCGCGACGGCCGGCCGCTCCTCGCCCTGATCGACAAGCAGAAGGGCTACTAGCCCGAGCGCCGGACGCTGGAGGCGAGGTATTCGCGCAGCATCGGGGCCCGGCCGGGAAGCGCCGGGGCCACCGAGAAGCCGCAGTTGCCGACCACCTCCAGCGTGACCCCCTGGCGGATCTTCGACTCCGCGCGCGGGTTCAGGGGCAGGGTGAAGTCCGAGTGGGTGTGGATGTCGATGAACCCGGGCGCCACCACCTGGCCGCGCGCGTCGATCACGCGACGGGCCGGGCGCGTCGAGCGCGCCTCGACGGCGACGATGCGGCCGTGACCGACCGCGACGTCGGCGTCGCGGCCGGCGCCGCCGCCGCCGTCGACGACGTGACCGCCGCGGATCAGCAGGTCGTCCAAGGCTCGGGAAGCGGGCGGCGGATCAGGGCTAGACCACGATGGCCGAGATGTCCACCGAGGAGCGCGCCCCTTCCACGACCACGATGCCCTTCTCGGTCACGTGGTGGCGCCGCTTGTCCTGCTCGAGGTCGTAGCCGATCGTCGCCCCTTCGGGGATCCGCACGTTCTTGTCGAGGATGGCCCGGCGGATCCCGGCCCGGCGCCCGATGTCACAGTTGTCGAGGATCACCGAGTCTTCCACCACCGCTCCGGTGTGCACGCGCACGTGGCGGCCCAGCACCGAGTTGCGCACCATGCCCCCGGAGAGGATGCAGCCCCCCGACACGATCGAGTCGATCGCCTGCCCGCGCCGGCCGTCGTCGTCGAAGGTGAACTTGGCGGGCGGGTCCGCGTAGCTGGCCGTGCGCAGTGGCCACTCCCGGTTGTAGAGGTTGAGCGCGGGGCTCACCGCCCGCAGATCCATGTGGGCTTCGTAGTAGGCGTCGAGGGTCCCCACGTCGCGCCAGTAGGCGGGGGCGTCGAGCGCCTCCCCCGGGATCTCGTTGGCCTGGAAGTCGTAGGCGAAACTGTCGAGCCGGTCCACGAGGCCGGGGAGCACGTCGCGGCCGAAGTCGTGAGTGCTGCTCTCGCGGGTCGCGTCCGCGTGGAGCTCGCGCAGCAGGGTGCGGGTGGAGAAGACGTAGTTGCCCATTGAGGCGTAGACCCGGTCGGGGTCGCCCGGCATCGTGGGGGCGTCCGCGCGCTTCTCGTGGAAGCCGATGATGTGCCCGTCCCGCGCGGTCTCGATCACGCCGAATTCCTGCGCGAACCGCCGTTCCACCGGGATGGCCGCCACCGTGACCTCGGCCCGCTTCTGCTCGTGGTACTCGATCATGCTCGAGATGTTCATGCGGTAGATGTGATCGGCGCTGAAGATCGCGACCAGGTGCGGGTCCGACTGCTCGATGAGGTTGGCGTTCTGGTAGATCGCGTCGGCGGTACCCCGGTACCACGTCTCGCCCGCCGAGCGCATCTGGGCCGGCACCGGAATGATGAAGTGATCCTTCAGCGGCCCCCCGAACTGCCAGCCGTCCGAGAGGTGCTGGAGCAGCGACTGGCTCTTGAATTGGGTGAGGACGTAGATGGAGTGGATGCCCGAGTTGACGAGATTGCTCAGGACAAAGTCGACGATGCGGTACTTGCCGCCGAAGGGCACCGCCGGCTTCGCCCGCTCCTTGGTCAGCGGATAGAGCCGGGTGCCCTTGCCGCCGGCCAGCACGATCCCGAGGACCCGGAGTCTCATGGCGCTGATGCTCGCCGGTAGCCTACCACGCGTGTCGGTGGGGAAAACACCGACGCCGGGGCCCTCGGACCAGTATACTGGCGGCGTCTGGTACGGGTGCCGGCTCACCTTCGAGTCCCCCTCGGCAGGCAGCGTCTCCGGCCTCTTCCGCGCTTCAGAGACGTTCAAACCAGGCGGAAGCATATTCAGGAGAGCCACCATGTCGCAGAAGCTCTATGTCGGTGGTATTTCGTTCGCGACGACCAGCGAGGGCCTTCGCCAGCACTTCGCCCAGTCCGGCACCGTCGTCTCGGCCACCATCGTGACGGACCAGTTCTCCGGCCAGTCGCGCGGCTTCGGCTTCGTCGAGATGTCCACCGCCGAGGAGGCCCAGCTGGCGGTGACCCAGCTCAACGAGCGCCAGCTCGACGGGCGGTCGCTGAAGGTGGAGGTCGCCAAGCCGAAGGGCGACAAGCCCCGCAGCGGCGGATACGCCGGTCGCGGTGGTAGCGGCGGCTGGCGCTGACCCCTAGGCGCCCGTCACCGTCTCGCGATTCACCGCGCTGACCAGCGCGCGGAGCGAGGCGGTGATGATGTTGCCGTGGATGCCCACCCCCCAGCGCGGCTTGCCGTCTCCCACCCGCGCCTCCACGTAGGCGACCGCGGAGGCGTCGGCGCCCCCGCCGATGGCGTGCTCGTGGTAGTCGAGCACCGCCAACCGGATGCCCGCGTCGCGCCGGAGCGCGTCCACGAACGCGGCGATGGGGCCGTTGCCCGCGCCCTTGGCGAGGCGCTCGGCGCCCGCGACGCGCAGGGCCGCCTCCACGGTGGTCTCGCCCGCCTCCCCCGAGCTCGTCACGAGCGGATGATGGGCCAGGGCGAGCGGCTGATCGGGGGTCAGGTAGGTCGCCTCGAAGGCGGCCCAGATCTGATCCGCGGTGATCTCGGTCCCGCTCTGCTCGACCAGCTTCTGGATGACCGAGGAGAACTCGATTTGGAGCCGCCGTGGCAGATCGAGCCCGTGCTCGAACTTCATGATGTAGGCCACCCCACCCTTGCCGGACTGGCTGTTGACCCGAATCACCGCCTCGTAGCTGCGCCCCACGTGATGCGGGTCGATGGGCAGGTAGGGCACCTCCCAGACGTCGTAGTCCTTGCCGAGCGCCTCGAAGCCCTTCTTGATCGCGTCCTGGTGCGAGCCGGAGAAGGCGGTGTAGACGAGGTCGCCCACGTAGGGATGGCGCGGGTGCACGGGCAGGCGGTTGCAGTGCTCGGTGATGCGCCGGGCCGCGTCGATGTCGGAGAAGTCCAGCATCGGGTCGACGCCCTGACTGAACAGGTTGAGCGCGAGGGTGACCACGTCCACGTTGCCGGTGCGCTCGCCGTTGCCGAAGAGCGTGCCCTCCACGCGATCGGCCCCCGCCTGGACGGCCAGCTCGGTGGCGGCCACCGCGGTGCCGCGGTCGTTGTGGGGGTGCAGCGAGAGCACGAGCGAGTCGCGCCGGCTGACGTGGCGCAGGAACCACTCGATCTGGTCCGCGTAGACGTTGGGGGTGGCCATCTCCACCGTCGCGGGCAGGTTCAGGATCACCTTCTTGGCCGGGGTGGGCGCCCACACGTCCATCACCCGCTCGCAGATCTCTACCGCGAAGTCGAGCTCGGTGCCCGTGAAGCTCTCCGGCGAATACTGATAGTGCACGTCACACTCGGGGATGGTGGCGGTCAGCTCGCGGCAGAGGCGGGCCGCGCGCACCGCGATGTCCACGATACCGGCCCGGTCGAGCCCGAAGACCACCCGGCGCTGCAGGGTGGAGGTCGAGTTGTAGAGATGCACCACCGCCCGCGGGGCGCCGCGGAGCGACTCGTACGTGCGCTCGATCTGCTCGGGCCGGGCCTGGGTCAGGACCTGGATCATCACGTCCTCCGGGATCAGTTCCTCCTCGACGAGCTGGCGGATGAAGTCGAAGTCGGGCTGCGAGGCGGCCGGGAATCCCACCTCGATCTCCTTGAACCCGCAGTGCACCAGCAGGTCGAACATCCGCCGCTTCCGCTCCGGGTCCATGGGGTCGATCAGGGCCTGGTTGCCGTCGCGCAGGTCCACGCTGCACCAGCGGGGCGCGCGCGTGATCACCTTGGCCGCCCACGTCCGATCCGGAAGCGGAATCGGCGCGAACGGGCGATAGAGGGCGAACGGCATCGGGGCCGGGGGACCTGCCTTGCGAGTCATGAGAGCCTCCTGTTCGTAAAAACAAAAAAGCCTCTCCAGACTACGGAAGAGGCTTTGGGCGCGCGCCGCGGAGGCGCGCGCCTAGGTCAGTAGCAGGGTCGCGGTCGGGGTACCGATCTCCTTCATGTGGCCGGCATTGTGCCCACTCCGCTCGCGATTGTCAAGCCTTCGAGCGCGAGCGGTAGAATGCGGGGAATGATCACCCTCGACCAGGTGACCAAGCGCTTCGGCGCCGTCGTCGCCCTCGATGCGGTCTCCCTGGACGTGCGTCCGGGTGTCACCCACGTGCTGCTGGGTTCGAGCGGCTCGGGCAAGTCCACCGTGCTGCGGCTCATCCTCGGGCTGGCCCCGCCGGACGGGGGCGTGGTCTCGGTCGAGGGCACGCCGGTCGATGCGACCAGCCGCGACCGGCTCGTCGCCCGCATGGGCTACGTGGTGCAGGACGGTGGGCTCTACCCGCACCTGACCGCCGCCGACAACGTGGCCCTGGCCGCGGAAGCCCACCGCTGGCCGCGCGCGCGCATCGCCGCGCGGGTGGCCGAGCTGGCCGGCATGGCCGGGCTCGACGCCTCCATGCTGCGGCGGTACCCGCGCGAGCTGAGCGGGGGCCAGCGCCAGCGGGTGGGCCTCATGCGCGCGCTGATGCTCGACCCGCCGATCCTCCTCCTCGACGAGCCGCTCGGCGCCCTCGATCCCATCGTGCGGGCGGAGCTGCAGGATCAGCTCGGGCGTCTCTTCGCGGGGCTGGCCAAGACGGTGGTGCTGGTGACGCACGACCTCCGCGAGGCGGCCCGGCTCGGCCACGTCATCACCCTGATGACCGCCGGGCACGTCGTGCAGCAGGGGACGCTCTCCGACCTGGAGGAGCGCCCGGCCAGCCCATTCGTCACCAAGTTCCTCACCGCCCAGCGCCTGGCCGCCCCGGCCTCGGCGGGCCGCTGACCGATGCGGGTGAGCCTCGCGGTTCTCGGCGCGCTCCTCGCGACCGCCTCCGTCGCGGGCGCGGCGCCGGACGGGGTCATCCGGGTGGGCTCGAAGTCCTTCACCGAGAGCTACATCCTGGCCGAGGTGGTGGCCCAGCTCGTGGAGCGGGTGGGTGAAGCGCGCGTCGAGCGCCGGGTGGGCCTGGGCGGCACCGGCGTCACCTATCGGGCGCTCGAGTCCGCCGCGATCGACCTCTATCCCGAGTACACCGGCACGCTCTCCCGCGTCATCCTGAAGGACCCGACGCTCGAGAGGGTCGAGGCGCTCCGCGCGCGCCTCGAGGCGCGGGGCCTGACGATCAGCGACGCCCTCGGCTTCGCCAACACCTACGCGCTCGCGGTCCGGGCCGACCGGGCCGAGGCGCTGGGACTCAAGCGCATCGGCGACCTCGCGCGGCATCCGGAGCTTCGCGCCGCGTTCAGCTCGGGCTTCCTCGAACGGGAGGACGGCTGGCCCGGGCTGCGGGTGCGCTACGGGCTGACCCTCCCGCGCGTGACGGTCATGGAGCACGCGCTCACGTACCGGGCGATCGCGAGCGGCGACGCGGACGTCATGGACGTGTTTTCAACCGACGGACAGCTCGAGCGCCTGCGGCTGCGGCTGTTGGAGGACGACCGCCGCTTCTTCCCAGACTACTCGGCGGTGCTGCTGGCCCGTCGCGAGCTGGCGGAGCGCTTCCCCCGCACCTGGGCGCGGCTCCGCGAGGCGCTCGAGGGCCGGATCGACGGCCGGCGCATGGCCCAGCTCAACGCCCTGGTCGACCTCGACGGCAAGCCCATCGCCGAGGCCGCCGCGGTCTTCCTGGGCGGGGACGCGGCCCCCGCATCCGGGAGTGGGAGCCGCCGCGCGATGCTGGCCGAGATCGGCGTCCTCACGCTGAGCCATCTGGTGCTCGTGCTGATCTCGGTGGGGGCGGCGATCGTCCTCGGCATTCCCATGGGTATCGTGGCCGCGCGCTACCGGCGCGTGGGCCAGCTCGAGCTGTCCGTGGTCGCGATGCTCCAGACGGTGCCCGCGCTCGCACTGCTGATGTTCATGATCCCGCTCTTCGGGATCGGGCAGGGGCCGGCGCTCGTCGCCCTGTCGCTCTACGCGCTCCTGCCCATCGCGCGCAACACCTACGCGGGCTTGATGGCGATCGACCGGACCCTGCTGGAGATCGCCTGGGTGCTGCGCCTGGGCGAATTGCGGCGCCTGCTCCGCATCGACCTACCGCTGTCGGCCATCGCGATCATGGCCGGGATCAAGACGGCGGCGGTGACCACGGTGGGCACCGCCACCCTGGCCGCCTTCATCGGCGGAGGCGGCTACGGCACACTGATCGTGCGCGGGCTCGCGCTCGACGACACCGCCACCATCCTGGCCGGCGCCGCGCCGGCCGCGCTGATGGCGCTCGGCTTCCACGGGCTTTTCGAGCTGGCGGACCGCGTGGTGATTCCTCGCGGGCTCCGAAGGTGAAGCTCGTGTGTGGACACGGGCCCCTTTCTAGCTGACACGGGGACTTCTCTTTCTTATTCGCTCGGCTCGCCTTCGGCTCACCTCGCAAAGCTTCGGCCGCAACAGTCAACCCGGCTCGCTGTCAGGCGCTTCGGCCGCAGTCGACCCAGCTGGCAATCAGGCGCGGTTCGGCGGCAGTCAACCCGGCTGGCTGTCAGGCGCTTCGGCCGCAGTCAACCCGGCTGGCTGTCGGGTGCTTCCGGCGCAGTCAGCCCGCGCTGGGGTCAGGCGCGCTCCGGGCGCAGTCAGCCCGCCCGTCTCGCCGCGCTTCCTGGCTCTGCGGCTCCACCAGCGCGTTCAGCTCCTGGCAGAGCGCGAGGACCTCGCGATGGGCGGAGGGGAACCAGGCGCGGATCCATTCCGGGCGGTCGAAGAAGGCGAGGGGGGGCTGGCCGCGCCGGCGGATGGCGACGCGCCGCACGAGGCCGCTCGCGTTGATGAAGCTCACGTCCTCCAGCAGCCGGCCCGGAGCCGCGACCCCGGCGGTGATAGGGCACAGCGTCGCGATCGTCGCGATTGAGCCCGCGACGCCGCGCAGACAGAAGGCGCGGGTTCGGGCGCGTACCGGCGGCGAAAGTGCCTCGATCAACGATCTCATTGTCAGGCCGGAGAACACGGTGTCGTCCACCACCGCCAGCGACGCGCAGTCGACCAGATCGTCGAGCGAGGCCTTCAGGTCGTGCGCGTGCGTGCTCACCAGGCGGTAGCCCCCCGCGCCCTCCTCCTCCCGCGTGAGCTCGATGCGCCGGACGCGCGGGAACCAGCCGGTGCGCTCGTGGAGCGTCCGCGCCACCCGCTGCCCGGCCGCACCGATGCCCACCGCCGTCTCGAACGGCGCGTGCGCGCCCTGGGCGATGACGCGCTCGATCTGCTCGTGGAGCGTCAGGACCCGGATCCGTTCCCGGTCGCGGGCGAGCAGGTCCATGAGCTCGCGGGCGAGGGCCGCCGCCCTCGAGCCCGTGCCCAGGTCGCGCGCGACCTCGTCGCTCAGGTCGTCGTGGATGTAGAGGAGGCGCGGCGTGGGCTGCGCGTACGCCGCGGCGCCGGACATCAGGACGGCGCCGCCAGGGCGAGCGCGAAGTAGTTGGCCGGATCCACGTGCCACTGGGCGAGCCGCAGCCCAGCCGAGGCCAGCATGGACTCGACGCCCTCCCGCGTGAACTTGTAGGAGCTCTCGGTCCAGATGCCCTCGCCGGGGCGGAAGCGGATCGTCAGCCCCAACCGCCCGAGCTTCACCGCCTGGGCCGCGTCCGACACCAGGTGCATCTCGATGCGCGCCGCCGCCTCGTTGTAGAACGCGCGGTGGCGGAAGGCCTCCGGCCGGAAATCGCCGTCCACGCCGCAGTTGACCACGTGCAGGATGTTGCGGTTGAAGTCCCGCGTGACCCCGGCGGCGTCGTCGTAGGCCGCCTCCAGGATCTTCACGTCCTTCACCAGGTCCACCCCGAGCAGCAGCCGGTCACCCACCTCGGGCAGGAGCCCGCGCAAGCCGCCTAGTAGGCGCCGCCGCGCCGGCTCATCGAGATTTCCGATGGTGCTGCCCAGGAACATCGCCAACCGCCGGCCGCCCGGCGCCGGCACGTGGCCCAGATCGCGCTCGAAATCGCCCACCACCGCGTGGACATGGAGCCGCGGATAGGTCCGGAGGAGGGCGGCCGCGCTGCTCTCGAGGGTCAGGCGGTCCACGTCCAGGGGTACGTAGCGCACCGGACGAACGCCCGCGCTCACCGCGTTGAGGATCCGGCGCGTCTTCTCCGAAGACCCGGCCCCGATCTCCACGATGTCGTCGGGAAGAATCTCCCCGATCAACTCGGGCAGAATTTCCTGGAGCAGGGCCGACTCGGTGCGGGTCGGATAGTACTCCGGCAGCTCGGTGATGCGTTCGAATAGCAAAGAGCCTGCCCGATCGTAAAAGTACTTCGCGGGTAGGGTCTTGCGCCGCGCGGTCAACCCCCGCCGCACGTCTTCCTCGAGCCGCCGCCGCTGCGTCTGCTCGTCCGTGTAAGCGTCTACCTGGTAGCGCATGGCATCGTTCTCGTGCAAGCTAAACGCCACCGGGGCACTTTGCAAGCGATCGAGAAAGCACCGGAACGGGAGGGAGCCACATGGTCGAGACGATGATGGACCGGCTCAGCGACGCGTGGGCGCGCACGGACCGGATCTTCGACATCCTCGCGCCCTCGAGCTGGCTCGAGCAGCCGATCGCCCTGCGGCACCCGTTCATCTTCTACCTGGGTCACCTCCCCGCCTTCGCCTGGAACCACGTGGGCGGCACCCTGCTCGAGCGGCCGCCCTTCAACGCCGCGTTCGACGAGCTGTTCTCGCGCGGCATCGATCCCGACGTGGACGATCCCGCGCATTGTCACGATCATCCCGACGTGCCGGATCGCTGGCCAGCGGTGGCGGAGGTCGCCGCGTATCGCGATCGCGTGCGGGGCGCCCTCCGCGACGCGGCCGGCGCGGTGGCCGAGCGCGCCGCGACCCATCTGATGGCGCGCGAGGGCCGCGTCTTCGCCATGGTGCTCGAGCACGAGCTGATGCACCAGGAGACCCTGCTCTACATGCTGCAGCGCCTCCCGCTCGAGCGGAAGGTGCGGCCGGCCTGGCTGCCGCGGTACGTGCTGGAGCCGGGCCGCCCCGCGGGCCGGGTGACGGTGCCGGCGGGCATCGCCACGCTCGGCGCGCGCTTCGACGATCTGCCCTTCGGCTGGGACAACGAGTTCGGGGCCACCGAGGCCACCGTGCCCGCCTTCCGCGTCGACGGGACCCCGGTGACCAACGCGCAGTTCCTCGCCTTCGTCGAGGACGGCGGGTACCGGCGCTCCGAGCTGTGGGGCGAGGAGGACTGGGTGTGGCGCGGCCAGGCCGCGCTCGAGCATCCGGCGGTATGGGAGCTATCCGACGGCCGCTGGACCTATCGCACGCTCTTCGATCGGCTGCCGCTCGACGCGGTCGCGGACTGGCCGGTCTTCGTGAGCCTCGCGGAGGCGCGCGCCTTCGCGCGCTGGCGTGGTGAGCGGCTGCCCACCGAGGCCGAGTTCCATCGCGCCGCCTTCGGGCAAGCGACCGGCGGCCACGGTAACTTCGGCTACCGTCACTGGGCGCCCACGCCGGTGGGCTCGCACCCGGAGGGGGCGAGCGCGTGGGGCGTGCAGGATCTCGTGGGCGACGGCTGGGAGTGGACCGACAGCGTCTTCGCGGGACTGCCCGGTTTCACCGCCTACATCCCGGGCTACGCGGGCTATTCGGCCGATTTCTTCGACGGCAAGCACTTCGTGCTGAAGGGCGCGTCGTGGGCGACCGCCGACGAGCTGGTGCGTCCGAGCTTCCGCAACTGGTTCCAGGCCCACTACCCGTACGTGTTCGCCAAGTTCCGCTGCGTGGTCGACGGAGGAGCCGAGTGACGCGCGCTCGGCTTCCGCTCGCGCTTCTGGCCGCCGGGCTGATCGGCGGCGCCTCCGCGGGAGCCGGCGCCGCCGGCAACGGCTTCATGGGACCCTCCGTCTACGGCTATTCGGGCTACTCCCCGGGCGGGGCCCTCTACATCAACGCCCTCCCCATGGACGCGGAGGTGCGACTCGACGGCGCACTGGTCGGCGTGGCCAACGATCTGCAGGCGGGCCTGATCGACACGAAGCCGGGGGTGCACCGGTTGAGCTTCTCGGCACCCGGCTACGAACCCACCACCGTACTGGTCCGCGTGGTGCGGGACTGGACGACGCGCGTACGGCTCACCCTGATCCCCGTCCGCTAGGGGCGCGTGGGAGTTGCCTCCACGAAGCAGGAGTTGAAGGGCGTCGCCCCGGCGGGAGAGGAGCGGTCCGGGGTCAGGAAATTCGAGCAGCCTCGGGTGTCCTGCCCGTGCTCGTCGAGCGAGAACCACGCGCCTTCCTTGATCGAGACCACACCCGGCGCGACCCGGTCGGTCACGCGCGCGGGCATGAGGGTGCGCCCCCGGTCGTTGAACACGCACACGCGCTGGCCGTCGGCGATGCCGCGGGCGGCCGCGTCGGTGGGGTGAATCCACAGGTCGTCGCGGTCGGCGCGGGCCAGCACCGGCTGGTTGTCGTGGATGGAGTGGGTGCGCGCCCGGGACTTGGGCGTGACCAGCCGCAGCGGATGGCGCACGTCGACCGGGTCCGGGATCCACGTCGGAATCGGCGGGATGGACCCGAGGCCGTAGGGATCGGGATTGGCCGCGAGGGTCATGGAATAGATCTCGATCTTCCCGGACGGCGTCGAGAACGGGTGGCGCTCGGGGTCGCGGATCTCCCGCGCGAAGGCCACCGCGTCCGCGGGGGCGGGCAGGCGGGCCAGGCCCTTGGCCCGGAACGTGTCGTAGTCGTCGATCGTGTGCCGGGTCAGCTCGCGCAGCCACTCGTCTTCCGTCTTGTCGTTGTAGCCGCGGATGCCCAGGCGCTCGGCCAGCGCCGCGCAGATGTCGAGATCGTTCCGGCACTCCCCGACCGGCGGAAAGGCCTGCTGCATGAAGATCGCGTAGTGGCCGGCCCCCGCCCACGGGGTGTGGACGTCGCTGCGCTCCCAGAAGGTGGTGGCGGGCAGCAGGATGTCGGCGTAGCGCGCGGTGGGCGTCACGAAGTGGTCCTGGACCACCACGAACTCGAGCCGCTCCACACCCGCGATGATCCGCCGGACGTTGGGGAGCTGGTTGAAGAGATCGCCCGCGCACGAGTAGATCATCTTGACGTCGGCCGGGTAGCCGCCCGCCTTGCCGCGCGCCAGCAGATCGGCCAGGAGCGGCGAGGATACCCGCGCGCCCGCCGGGTTCTCCCCGGTGGGCAGCCCCTGGATCCCCCCGCGGCCGGTGGCCCCGTTGCTGGTGCCCGCGTTGCCGCCCGGAATGCCCACGTTGCCGGTCATCGCGCAGAGCGCGTAGGCCGCGCGGTGGAACTGCTCGCCGTAGAGCGTGCGGCCGGGCGCGTAGCCGGTCTGGAGCGCGGCGGGCTTGGTGGTGGCGTACTCGATCGCGAGCGCGCGCAGGGTCTCGGCCGGGACGCCGGTGATGGCCGCCGCGAACGAAGGGGTCTTCGGCACCCCGTCGGCCTCCCCGAGCAGGTAGGCGCGGTAGGACGCGCCGGCGGGAGCGCCCGGCGGCAGATGCGCCTCGTCGAAGCCCAGCACGTGCCGGTCCAGGAAGGCCTGATCGTGCAGGCCCTCGGTCACCATCACGTAGGCCATCGCGAGCAGGGCCGCGGTGTCCGTCGACGGCTGGATGAAGATGTGCTGGTCGGCCAGCTCCCAGCTCGTGCGGGTGCGCCGCGGGTCCACGCAGATGATCCGCACCCCGCGCCGCCGGGCGAGCTTCAGGTACTGGAGCGTGCCGGTGCCGAAGGTGCCGTCGGCCGGGCTCCAGCCCCACATGACGATCAGGCGCGAGTTCACATAGTCGGTCGGCTCGCGCCCCGCGCTCTTGTAGTCGGCCTTGGCCCCGTAGGTCTGGCGCACCGCGAAGACCTCGGCCTCCGCCGAGATGTTCGTCCAGAGCTCGGTGCAGCCGCCGAACATGTGCAGGAGACGCTTCACGGTGGAGCGGCTGTGCAGCATGGAGAGGCTGCCGGTGCGGGAGCAGTCGAGGATGGCGGCCGGGCCGTAGGCTTCGCGGATGCGTAGCATCTGGCCGGCGACTTCGTCGAGCGCCTCGTCCCAGCCGATGCGCTCGAACTGTCCCGCGCCGCGCGACCCGGTGCGGCGGAGCGGGTGTCGGAGGCGGTCCGGATGATTGAGCCGCTCGAGCTGGCCGAAGCCGCGCACGCAGGCGTGGAGCGGCGCTTCCTCCGGCGTCCACTTGCGCGGGTCGGTGCTGATCCGCACGATGCGCTTGTCGCGCACGTGGGCGTTGACCACGCAGCGCCCGCCGCAGTTGTGGCCGCAGGTGCTGGTGACCACGGTCTCGCCGGGCGCGGCGGGGGGCCGCGGGGCTTCGTAGCGGATGGAGCCGCGCATCCTACTTGAAGAGGCCCGCGGCCCGCAGGATCGCGATGAGGATCACCGCGCCGACCAAGGAGATGATGAAGCTGCCGATCGAGCCGTAGGCCGCGATGCCGAGGATGCCCGCGATGAAGTGCCCGAGCGCCGAGCCCACCATGCCCACGATGATGTTGGCCAGCACTCCCATCTGGGCGTTGGTCTTCATGATGAGGCTGGCCAGCCAGCCGATGATGGCGCCGACGATGATCGCGATGATCAAGCCCATGGCCAGGACATGCTACCACTTCTGTCCGGGGGCCCGGTGATAGACTGCGGCCGCGATGGCGCGGCGGATCCTGATCGTGGGCGGCGGGCTGATGGGGCTGAGCGCGGCGTTTCATCTGCGGCGCGCGGACCCCGGTGCCCGCGTCACCGTGCTCGAGCGCGACCGCGTGGGCGCGGCCGCCTCGGGGGCGAGCGCGGCCGGCGTCCGGGTGATGGGACGCGACCGCGCCGAGCGCCCGCTGGCCCTCGCGAGCCTCGCTCGCTGGCCCGAGCTCGATCGTGAGCTGGAGGCTCCCACCGGGTATCGTCGAGGCGGCGGCCTGCGCGCGGCGCTCGACGCGACCGCGTGGGGCGCGGCGCCCACGTGGGTGGCCGAGCAACGCGCCGACGGCGTGCCCGTCGAGCTGGTGGACGCGGCGCCCGCGCGCCGGCTCGCGCCCGGTATCGCGCTCTCCTGCGCGGGCGCAGTCTACTGCGCGATCGACGGTCAGGCCGACGCCATGGCCACCGTGCGAGCCTTCGCGGCGGCCGCGAAGCGGGTCGGCGCGCGGCTGGAGGAGGGTGTGGCCGCGCGGGGGCTCGTCGTCGAGCGCGACCGCGTGGTTGCGGTGGAGCGCGTCGACGGAGGCCGCGAGGGCTGCGACGTCGCGATCCTGACCGGCGGCGCCTGGACCGCCACGCTGCTCCCGGCCGCGGGCGTCCGTCTCGCGATCGAGACCCGGGCGCTCCAGATGCTGCTCACCGAGCCGGCGCCGGCCGCGCTCACCCCGGTGGTGAGCGCCTTCGACCGCAAGCTGAGCCTCAAGCAGCTCGACGACGGCGCCTATCTCATCGGCGGCGGCTGGCCCGCGCGCATCACGGACCACGGGGCGAACCGCTACGAGGTACTGGAGGAGAGCGTGAAGGGCAGCCTCGAGACGGCGCGGGCGGTCTACCCCGCGCTGACCGGCCGCGCGGTCGCGCGCCGTTGGGCCGGTCTCGAGGCCTTCACCCCGGACGGCCTGCCGGTCATCGGGCCGGTCTCCGGTATCGAGGGCCTGCTAGTCGCGGTCGGCTTCTCTGGTCACGGGTTCGCCCTGAGCCCGGCCGTGGGCGACCTCCTCGCCCGCTGGGCCACCGGCCGCGAAGCCAGATTGGGGTCAGGTCTTGAATTACGACATTGCGTGACGAGGTGAAGCCGAAGGCGAGCCGATGTCGTAATTCAAGACCTGACCCCGGGTCTCAGCGACCTCGGGTCTCAGCGCGCGGCGCGGGCGTGGTGGGCGGCGCGGCGCTCGGCGTTGGCGCGGGCCGGCTGGCGGTCTTCCGCCTTGCGGGCGCGGATGGCCGCGATGCGCTCGGCCAGCGGGATCTCGAGCTTGTCGGCTGGCCGTTTCGCGTAGTCGAAGCCCGGCAGGCGCACCCGCGGGAACCGGGCGTTGACCGCCCGCTCGATCCCGCGCAGATCCGTCTCCTCGTCGGGCGAGACCAGGGTGAAGGCGTCGCCGACCGCTTCGGCGCGCGCGGTCCGGCCGACGCGGTGGATGTAATCCTCGGCCATCTTCGGCACGTCGAAGTTCACCACGTGGCTGAGCGCGTCGATGTCGATGCCGCGCGCCGCGATGTCGGTGGCCACCAGCACCTGGAAGCGCCCGTCCTTGAACCCGGCCAGCGCGGCCGCGCGCTGGGCCTGGCTACGGTTGCCGTGGATGCGATCGGCCTTCACCCCGTGCCGCGTCAGATGGTCGGCGAGCCGGTTGGCGCGGTGCTTCGTGCGCGTGAAGGCGAGCACGCTCCGCATGCCGGGTTGCCTGAGCAGCTCGACGAGCAGTGCCGACTTGAGCTCGTGCGGCACCGGATACACCGTGTGGGTGACGCCCACCGCGGGCGCGGCCGGTCGCTCCACCTGGATGGCCACCGGGTCGCGCAGGATGTCCTTCGCGAGGGCCACGATCGGCGCGGGCATCGTCGCGGAGAAGAGCAGGTTCTGCCGGCGCGCCGGCAGCTGCTTCAGGATGCGCTGGATGTCGGGGAGGAAGCCCATGTCGAGCATGCGGTCGGCCTCGTCGAGGACCAGCACCTGCAGGCCGTCGAGCTTGGCGTAGGGCATGCGCATGTGATCGAGCAGCCGGCCGGGCGTGGCTACCAGGATGTCGGCGCGGCGGCGGAAGGCCTGCTCCTGCGGGCCCATGCCCACCCCGCCGAAGACGGCGGCGCCATCGATGCGCGTCTGGCGAGCGAGGTCGCGCCGGTGCTCGTCGATCTGGGCGGCCAGCTCGCGGGTGGGCGCCACGATGAGGGCCCGCGTGGTGCCGCGGGGAAGGCCCATGAGCTTGTGCAGAATCGGTAGCAGGAACGCAGCGGTCTTGCCGCTGCCGGTCATGGCGCAGGCGAGCACGTCGCGGCCGGCCATGGCCGGAGGAATGGCGTCGCGCTGGATGGGCGTCGGCGCCTGGAAGCCCAGTGCGGCGACGCCACGGAGCAGTTCGGGATGAAGCGTGAAATCGGAGAACGACATGGGAGCCGGTAACCTCGTGCGGGCACAATACCGGGCCCGTTGCCAGTCTTCCGCGGTGATTTTGACGCGCCCCACGATGCGGAAGAGGACGGGAAACGCGGTCTGCAGATGGCAGGTCAGTAGCGTAGCTACAGCATACACGCTCACCCCGTCGCGTGCGAAGCTTTTACGCGGGGGTGGCGGGCCGGCTCACTCCGCGCGCTGGCTCATCCTCTCCGCGATCTCGGCCTCGAAGAGGGCGAGGGTCAGCGGGCAGGGCGGCTCGTTGGTGTCGATGTGCTGGCACTCGAGCTCGCTGCAGCGGACGAACAGCTTGCCGTTGCCGCCGAGCGACTGGCGACGACGCAGAGAGATGGAGACGGTTTCCGACACGACGGGACAGTTGAACGACTTCGTGGGAGTCCGGGGCACGGGGATCCTTTTCTCTCGGCGGTTGCGACCGAGGACGCTAGTATACGCCACCTGACGGGGTCAGGTCTTGCAATCCGACCCGACTACTGGTTTCCTCACACCGCGAGGAAGCCGCCGTCGACGACGACCTCGGTTCCCGTGATGTAGGAGGCCTCGTCCGAGGCGAGGAAGAGCACCGCGTAGGCGACCTCTTCCACGCGGCCCTCGCGCCGCATCGGCACCGCTTCGAGGAAGGGCTTGCGCCACGCTGGATCCGCCGAGCTCTTCGAGGTGCGCATGGGCGGCATGAAGCCCGGATGGACCGAGTTCACCCGGATTCCGTCGCGGGCGAACTGGACGGCGGCCGACTTCGTCATGATGCGCACCGCCCCCTTGGAGGCGTTGTAGGCCATGTGGAGTCGGTCCTGGCCCACGAAGCCGGAGATCGACGAGATGTTGACGATGGCCCCGCCGCCCGCCTGCCGCATCGCGGGCACCGCGTGCTTCATGCCCAGGAAGACCCCCTTGGCGTTGATGCTCATGATGCCGTCCCACGACGCGGTACTGAGCGTGTCCGGGTCCTGCGAGCCGCTGACCCCCGCGTTGTTCACCAGGATGTCGAGGCGCCCGTAGGCCCCCGTCGTCGAGCGGATGGCCTCCTGCCACTCGCTCTCGCTGGTGACGTCGAGCTTGGTGAAGCGGGCCTTGCCCCCGTCGGCTCCGATCTTCGCGGCCACCTGCCGGCCGGCCGCCTCGTCGACGTCGGCGACGACCACCATCGCCCCCTCGCGGGCGAAGATCGTCGCCTCGCTCTCGCCCATCCCGTGTGCCCCACCCGTGATGATCGCGACCTTCCCGCTGAGTCTCATGGCTCTCCTCCTTGGTGAGCTGCTCCACGATGCGCGAGGCGAGCCCCCGCGAGGGCTCGTCCACGAGGGCGCCTACTATACCGCACGCGAGGCCGGAGGCGGCTGCCGCCCCACGACCCGTCTTTGCTAGACTGCCGCTCGAGCTTGTCTCACACCGTTTCGATCGGGTTGGCGGCCCTGCTCGCCGGATGTGCGTCGGTCTCGCCGGCCGCGTCGGCGCAAGGACTCACCGCGACCGCCTGCGAGAAAAGTGCCTTCATGACGGGAGTGGCCCCGGACGCGACCGATCCTCGAGTGGTTGCCGAGAGCTTGATGTGGGGAATACTCGCCCCGGAATCCTGCCCGGATGCGGCGGGACGACTGGTCCGGTAGCTCGGCGAGCCCGCGGCCGGCTGCCCGCGCTGGCCAGAGCGCGACCTCAGCTCAGGTCCCTGGTCATCCGCTGGCGGTGCACGTCGCGAAACGCGCGGCCCCGGTAGAGAGCGAAGGCAGCCGCCTGCGTGGGCACGACTTCCAGCTCGACGGCGCGCACTCCGCGGCGTCGTCCTTCCGTGGCGAGGTAGTCGAGAAAGGCGCTGGCGATCCGGCGGCGGCGCGCCTCGGGGACGACGTACAGCTCCTCGACCCACAGGGTGTAGCCGCGTTTCTCGACGCTGACGATCTGGTTGGCCAGGACGATGCCGACCGGCACTCCGTGCAGCTCGGCCAGCAAGAGCCAGGCCGGCGAGTGCGCCGCGAATGCGAGGTCCACGCCTTCACCGATGCCGGTCGGATCGGCGGGCAGGTCGTGCTCGACGAGCTGGGCGGTCAGGAGACGGACGCACGTCTCTCGATCCGCCGGACGGGCCCGTCGAACGGTGATCGACATGGGAAGAGGATACCCCCGGCGAGTGGCTCGGGGTTATACTCCTCCGCCGTGAGGACGCCACGATGCGCGCGCTGATCTGTCGGGCCTGGGGAGCCGCCGAGGACCTGAAGGTCGAGGAGGCCGAGGCGCCCGTGCCGGCCGCGGACGAGGTGCTGATCGACGTGCGGGCCAGCTCGGTGAACTACGCCGACTCCCTCATGGTGGCCGGCAAGTACCAGACACGGCCGCCCTTCCCGTTCAGTCCGGGGCTCGAGACCGCCGGCGTGGTGGCGCGCTGCGGCGCGCGCGTGACGCGCTTTCAGCCGGGCGATCGCGTGATGGCCACGCTCGGGTGGGGCGGCCTCGCCGAGCAGGCGGTGTCGAAGGAGAGCGAGACCTTCGCGATCCCGGCCGGCATGTCCTTCGAGGAGGCGGGCGCGTTTCCCATCGCCTACATCTCGAGCGACGTGGCGATCCGCTGGCAGGGGCGCCTGGAGGGTGGCGAGACGCTGCTGGTGCTGGGCGCGGCGGGCGGGGTGGGGCTCACCGCGGTCGAGATCGGCAAGGCGATGGGGGCGCGCGTCATCGCGGGCGCGAGCACCGCGGAGAAGCTCGCGGTGGCGAAAGCCCACGGGGCCGACGCCCTCGTGAACTACGCCACCGAGAACCTGACCGAGCGCGTGATGGCGCTGACCGGCGACAAGGGCGCCGACGTCTGCTTCGATCCGATCGGCGGCGAGATGGCCGACGCCGCGCTCTCCGCGCTCGGCTGGGGCGGCCGCATGCTCCTGGTCGGCTTCGTGGGCGGCGTGCAGCAGATTCCGGCGAATCGCCTGCTCGTGAAGAACCGCTCCGCGCTCGGCTGCTCGCTGCGCTACTACCGCAACCAGGCACCGGACAAGCTGCAACGCTCGGTCGAGGCGCTGCTGACCTGGTACGCGCAAGGCAAGCTCAAGCCGTACGTCAGCCACCGGCTGCCGCTCGAGCGGAGCGTGGAGGCGATCAGGCTCTTGACCGACCGCAAGGCGGCCGGGAAGATCGTGGTCGTGCGACCGGCCGCCGGCGGGCCTGGACCGATGGGCTGAGCCGTGGAGATCCGCGTCGAGGAGCACGACCGGCACGTCGTCGTCGTCACCATCGACAACCAGCCTCGGCTGAATGCGATGACGCGGGCGATGATGGCCGACCTGGCCCGGCTCTGGGACGAGCTCGAGCGGGGGCCGTGGCGCGCGATCGTCCTCACCGGCGCCGGCCCGCGGGCCTTCTGCGCGGGCGCCGACATCAGCGGCGATCTCAGCGCCTCCGAGGAGACGGCCCGCGTCGTCAGCCACGCCCTGCTCAAGTACGATGCGTACACGAAGCCGATCGTGGCCGCGGTCAACGGCGACTGCGTGGGCGGCGGCGTGGAGCTGCTGCTCGCCACCGACATCCGGGCCGCCGCGCCCCACGCCCGCTTCGGCCTGCCCGAAGTGAAATGGTCCATCTACCCGTTCGGCGGAGCCACCGTGAAGCTCACCCAGCAGATCGGCTACGTGCACGCCATGGATCTCCTGCTCACCGGGCGGTTGATCGACGCCGCCGAAGCCGCGCGCGTGGGACTGGTCAATCGGGTGATACCCACCGAGGCGCTGACCGCGTGGGCGATCGAGACCGCCACGCTGATCGCGGCCAATAGCCCCTCCGCGGTGCAGGCGGTGAAGCGGCAGATCAGTTCCACCATCGCGGACCACGCGCGGTCGCGCGAGGCGATGGAGCAGGAGCTGGGCGACCGCGTGCGTGCCAGCGCCCATTTCAAGGAGGGCGTGGCCGCGTTCCTCGAGAAGCGCCGGCCGAAGTACGAATGAGCCGGCGCGCGTGAGACGAGCCTGATGACCACCCCCGTTTCCGTCAACCTGCGGGTGCCCGGCACCGCGCCCATGCCCGAGCTGATGCGCCTCATCCGGTCCATCGAGGCGGCGGGCTTCGACGGCGCGGGCATCCTGGACAGCCAGCTCATCTCCCGCGACACCTTCGTCACGCTCGGCCAGGCGGCCGCCCACACCTCGCGGCTCGGCCTGTTCCCGGCGGTCACCAATCCGTTCACCCGTCACGCCTCCGTGCTGGCCTCGGCCATCCAGACCGTCGAGGAGCTGGCACCGGGGCGCGTGAAGTTCGTGATCGGGACCGGCTATACCTCGGCCAGCACCATCGGCCGGAAGGCGGCCGTCCTCGGCGAGATGCGCGAGTGCATCCGTACCGTGAAGACGCTGCTCGCCGGGGACAGCGCGCGCTTCGGGGAGACCGCCGGGCGCCTCGGCTACGCGGGCGGCCGGCGCATCCCGGTGCTGATGGCCGCCTCCGGGCCCAAGGCTATCGAGGTGGCGGGTGAGATCGCCGACGGCGCGCTCCTGCTGGTGGGCGCCAATCGCGGTATCGTGACGCGCGCCCTCGAGCTGCTCGAGCGCGGTGCGAAGCGCGCAGGTCGCAAAGTCGAGGACCTCGAGGTCATCTGGGCGGTGCGCACCGCCGCGCTTCCGACGACCGCGGAGGCCCTGCGCCAGGCCCGGCCGACCGCGGTGCACTGGGGTGTCCTGCGCTGGGGCGGCTACTGGCTCGAGCCGGCCGGCCTCCGGCTTCCGCCGCTCGAAGTTCCGGACGCGGTGCGGAAGATCTACCCGGATCTCTCCCATGCCCACGACTGGGAGGCGGCCATCGCGGCTACCTCCTTCGTGCCCGACGAAGTGGTCGCGCAGCTCTGCGAGGCGATGGGACTCATCGGGACGCCGGCCGACTGCGCGGGGCGCATCGGGGAGCTGACCAAGCTGGGCGTGCGGAACCTCTACCTGATGCCGCTCGAGACCTTCACGCCGCCCGAGCGCGAGATCACCGCCTTCCGCGACACCGTCTTCCCTCGCCTCGCCGCCGCCGGCCTGCGGTAACTCGCGGTAGGGGTCAGGTCTTGAATTACGACATTTCCTCATGATGCGAGCTGTCCCGCCCGCCGCGAAAATGTCGTAATTCAAGACCTGACCCCAGCCTAGCGGCGAGGTGCTCGGCTAGGCGGAACTTCTGGACCTTGCCGGTGCTGGTGAGCGGGAGGTCCTCGCGCCGCATAATGTGGATCTCCTGCGGCACCTTGTAGGCCGCGAGCGCGTCCTGGCAGAGCGCGCGCAGGACGGCGGGATCGGCCACGTGGCCCGCCCTGGACACCACCACCGCGATCAGGATCTCTTCCTTCCGCGGGTCGGGTACCCCGACCACGTAGGCCTGCTCGACGGCGGGGTGGCCCAGCAGCACCTCCTCCACCTCGAGGGGCGCCACGTTGATCCCGCCCGTCTTGACCATCTCCTTGATGCGGCCGCGGAAGCGCAGGCGCCCGTCGTCGCCGACGAGGCCGAGGTCGCCGGTGAGCAGGAAGCCCTCGGCGTCGAAGGAGGCCCGATTCCGCTCCGGATCGCGGTAGTAGCCGGGCGTCAGGCGCCCGCGCACGAGAATCTCGCCGACCTCACCGGGCGGCAGGGGCCGCCGCGTCTCCCGGTCGACCACGCGGATCTCCATGCCGGGCAGCGCGTAGCCCACAGTGACGCGTCGCACCTCGGCCGGATCGCCCGCGTCGGTGACCGAGCAGTTGCCGTAGCACTCGGTGAGCCCGTACACGTTGCAGATCTCTCGCGCGCCCAGGTCCATCACCATCTGCATCGCGGCCGGCGACCCGATGGCCGCGCCCGAGCGCAGGGAGGAGAGATCGCGTCGCGGCCGATCCGGGTGCTCGATGAGCGCCTGCGCGATGTTGGGCGTGCCGTAGTAGACCGTGCAACGCTCCCGCTCGATCAGGGCCAGCGCAGCGCCGGGCTCCAGCTGCTCCTGCAGCACGATGGTGCCCCCGTGGGTCATCACGGCCAGCAGGGCGTTGGCGCCGCCGAAGCTCCAGAAGAGCGAGATGCCCATCCACATGCGGTCGGCCGGCGTCAGGTGCTGACGCTCGCCGATATTCCACATGTTCTCGATGAGCCCGCCGTGGCAGAGCTGAACGCCCTTGGGGGTGGACGTGGTGCCGGACGTGTAAAGGATGCAGGCCACGTCCTCTGGCGAGACGGCCCGCTGGGCGGCGTCGATCTCCGCGTCGGGCACGTTCTGGCCCAGATCCCATAGCGTGTCGAAGGCGGTGAGGGTGGCCCGCCGCTCTCCCTGCACCACGACCCGGCGCAGGTGCGGCAGGCGGCTCCCGCCCGGCCCGCCGAGCTCGGCGACGGCCGCGAGATAGTCCTGCCCGCCGAAGCGGGGAATGGCCAGCAGGGTCGCGGCCTCGCAGTGGTTCAGCACGTACGCGAGCTCCCGCGGCCGCGACCAGGTGCTGATGGGCACCAGCGTGGCCCCCAGCAGGGCCACCGCGAAGTCGATGAGCAGCCACTCCGGTCGGTTGTCCATCAGCAACGCGACCATGTCGCCGCGCCGCACGCCCAGCCGGAGCAGCCCCTTGGCGAGCTGCCTTACCCGGGCCCGCGTCTCGGCGTAGCTGAGCCGCTCGACGCCACTGCTCCCGACGATGAATTCGTGGCCGGGCCGACGCGCGGCCATCTCGTCCAGCAGGTCGGGCAGCGTGCGACTACGCGGGCAGTCCATTTGGGCTACCGCGCGTAGTGGTCGCGGGCGAGGGGGGGCTTGATCCCGTCTCCGGTGAAGAGGACGGTGAGCACGACCTCGACCGAGTGGTTGATGGCCGGGCCCTGGCAGCCGATGGCCGCACGAGTGGGCTTGCCCCGCTCGCCGTACAGCTCGACCAGCAGATCGGTGGCGCCGTTGATCACGCGGGGCTGCTGGCTGAAGCCGGGGGCCGAGTTCACGAATCCGATGAGCTGGACGGCCTGCTGCACCCGATCCAGATCACCGAGGGCGTACTTGATGGCGGCCAGGCTCGACAGCGCGGCGTAGCGGGCGGCTTCGTAGCCCTGCTCGATCGAGAGATCGGCCCCGACGACCCCGGTGAGATACGGCTGACCGTCCCGGACCGGCGTGGTGCCGGAGAGATAGAGCACGTTGTTGATCGCCAAATGCGAGATGAAACGGGCGCCGGCGGGATTGGCCCGATACTGCTGATCCAGATCGAAGAGCGACAATCCGAGCGCGTCGAGCTTGGCTTCGGTCCGCATGGCGCTCCGTCATATCACGGTTATCCACATCTATTCACAAAACTTTCTTCGTCATCGTCTTGACACATCCCCGGGGTTTTCACTAGGCTCCTCGGTGGTTATGGCGGCGAGTCGAAAACCTCTCGCGAAGGTCGAAGGACGCAGGTCGCTGCGGCTCAGCGGGCTGACCATCGCGTGGCGCGGCACGCCGGACCTGGACGATTGGGTGGCGTTCATCGTGAACAAGACGAAATCGAAGAAGCTGATTCTCGCCGATCAGGTGTCGGAGCGGAAGGTGAAGGCCTTGCTGACGCGCGTGTCCGGCCTCTCGAGGCGCGGGGTGGAAAAGCTGGCAAAGGGCTGACGTCCCGTCGTGCTCCGGCCCGCGGCGCGGAGCCCGGATTCCCGGTGATGCTCTATCCACAAATGTGGATAGACCTGTGCATAGCTCCACGAGTATCTCTGTAACCACCTGCCCTTAAAGACATTTTTTGTTTCAGCCGATCACCCCCGAGCGAGTTCCCACAGCCGCTCCAGGAGCCTCACCAGCCCCAGGGTGTCGAGATCGCAGTAGCGCATGAGGTCCCGGCAGAGCTACTCCTTCTCGCCCGGCGCCATCTCGTCGCTGCGGAAGAGCAGCCGTTCGAGCTCCACGCTGGCCATCGCGCCCTCGCTGATCGGGAGGCCCTCGCAGCCCAGCTCGGGCACGAGCGCCGGCAGCACGCTCTTCAGCGAGAAGCTGCCGTCGAAGTCCGGGTGGTAGACGTGATTGCGCACGATGGGCAGCAGGTCCACGAGCCGTTCGGCGATCCGCATGAGTCGCGGGGCCAAAGGCGGCGCGCCTTCCGCCAGCCGCAGGATGCACTCCCGCTCGAACCGAGCGTTGTACGCGGCGATGGTGCGGGCCGGCTCGCACGCCGCGAGGAGGCGCTCGGCCAGCTCCGGCAGCGGATCCCCGGGCCCCTCGGCGAGCCAGGCGTGCTGCGTCATCCGGCCGGCGGCGTCCTCGACGTGGCAGCTCCACTGCACGGGCACCGCGTCATGGGGAGGGCAGCCGTTCCAGACCGGGATCGCGAGACCCACCGTCTCGAAGTCGAGGTACGCCACCGGCGGCACGCACGCCGAGAGAGCGGGCGCGAGCGTGGGCTCGACGACGATGCGCCCCGCCGGGATCGCCCGCCGCTGCCGGTCGGCGGTAGCGGCCAGCTCCGTGTCCTCGGGCAGGTCGAAGATGGTCTGGTAGCCCTGCTCGTCGAGCGCGGCGAGCGCGCGCCGTTGCACCCGGTAGAGCGTGCTCACATGATGCGGGGGCAGCGCCGGCGGGACTTGGACAGGAGGGGCGACGGCACCTAGAGCGGGATCGCGAGGAGCGTGTCCACGCGACTGCTGTCGCACACCACGAGCCGCTCGCGGAAGCGGAGGGCGCCGGACTCGTCCACCATGGTGTCGACGTAGCGGCCGGTGGCGAAGAGATCCATAGTGCCGTCCCGCATGACGCGCACCACCAGGAAGGGCGTCTCGGCGTGCAGCGCCCCGTTCGCCCCGGTGCGGAGGGCCGGCAGGCCCACCAGGTGTCGGTAGGCCTGGCGCTCGTAGATGTTCGCCTCGCGCAGCGCCACCACCCGGTCCTTCAGCATGCCGCGCGAATCGGCGTAGACGAGGCCCGCTTCGAGCCCCCGGCGGTAGTTGTCGGCCGAGGTGATCTTGTACAGGCAGGGATCGGTGAAGAAGTCCGGCCACTGCTCGAGGCGGTCGTCGTCGATGGCACGCGCGTACTCGGCATTCAGCTGCGAGACGCGCTCCGCCAGCACGTCACTGCCCCATGTAGCGCCGATACGCCTTCCAGAAGCCGCGCACCGAGGCCTCGGTGGCGCGCGTGTCCTGCGACTCCGCGCCCTCGCCGCCCATGTTGACGACCGAGAGGTGGTCGCCCGCGGCGGCGGCGCCCCGCTGCACGAAGCCACCCACGCAGCCGTCCTCCATGGAGACGTAGCCCGCGGGGCCGACCAGGTTCGACTGCTTGAGCCGGCGCCGCCGCATCTCGGGGGTGTCGTCGACGAACCCGATGTAGGTCCAGTGCAGCTCCATCGCGTTCGGGCCCTTGGGCAGCACCTGCCGGACGGCCAGGCAGTTGTGGATCTGCTGGAGCACGAAGCCCGGGAACACGGTGAGGATCTGGAGCTGGATGGAGTCGCCGAACTCGTCTACCGCGTCGAGCAGGCTCGGATCGGCGAGCCGGTAGCGCTCCTTCTCGGAGCGGATGCCCTGCTCCCGGTAGGCCGTGCTCTGGGCGTCGTCGGCCCGGGCGATGGTGGTGCTCGCGTGATGACCGCCGTCGGCGCTCACGAGCACGCCGCCGCCCTGGGTAAGCCGCGTGATCCGGAAGGTGCCGAAGAAGGTGTGCAGCAGGCTCGCGTGGTAGGTGTCCTTCACGTTCTCGACGTAGAGCTTCCAGTTGTTGGGCAGGGCCTGCACGAAGCGGCCCATGACCCGCACCGGCTTGCTCAGGACGCGCCGGATGCGCCCGAGCACCTCTGCGCCCAGGTATTCCTCGAGGGGCGGCGCCGCGCCCGAGAGGCTGGCAAAGACGAGGCCGCAGAGCGTCCCGGTGCGGAGCTTCCGCGGGCCGTGGTCGGCCTTGCAGAAGGAGTCGGGCATGCCGCCCCGGCCGTTGGAGCCCTTCTCGAAGGCAATGCCGATCAGGCTGCCCCGCAGGTCGTAGGTCCACGCGTGGTAGACGCACTGGAAGTGGCCGCCGGTGGACCCGCCGTCGTCGAACGCGATCAGGGCGCCGCGGTGGGCGCAGCGGTTCTCGAAGGCGTGGATCTCGCCCTGCGCACCCCGCACCACGATGACCGGCATCTCGCCGACGAAGGTCGTGCGGTAGTCACCCGGCTTCTCCACGTCCGACTCGAGGCAGACATAGCTCCAGGTCGGGCCCTCGAAGATGCGGCGCAGCTCGGCGTGGTAGTTGCCCTCGTCCTGGTAGACCCAGTACGGCACGCGCGCCAATGACGCGCCCGGCCACTCGTGACGAGATTCCAGCGCAGGCATGCGAGCGGAGGATAGCACAGCGCCGAACTCCGGGCCGCGGGGGGCTGGGGGTGGGTCTCTGACCACGATGGGCGATGCTCCGGCAACCCGGGCCGGAGTTCCCAATCTGAGGGGGATGACGTCTTCGTGATGCGCGGCAGGGACGGGTCACCCGACCCACCCCCAGCCCCCCGCGGCCCGGAGTTCGGAGGGTGCGACCTTACGCGAAGGCCGGCATGACTTCCCCGGCGAAGAGCTCCATGGAGCGCAGCACGCGCGCCGGCTCGAGGTCGCCGAACCAGAAGCTGCAGTTGAAGTGGGTGATGCCGACGTCCCGACGCAGGCGCTGGATCTGGCGGATGCAGGTCTCGGGCGTGCCGATGACCAGGTAGCGATCGAGCAGATCGTCGACGTCGGGCTCCTTGGGCGCCGGCACCGGGATCGCGCGCCCGCCCTCCACCCGCTCGTAGTGATTGCGCAAGCTGAGAGTCACGCGCATGTTCCAGCGCGCCTCCTCCGCCGCCGCCCGCGCGTCGGTGTCGCTCTTCGTGACGTAGACCGCGCGCTGCACGCCCACCTGGAGCGGCGGCTCGGGCTTGACCTCGGCGACCACCCGATCGAAGAGCCGGCGGAACTCGGCCATCCGCTCGACCGGCACCCCGAAGCCGCCGGTGAGGACGTTGAACCCGCGGCGCACCGCGGCCTCCACGGAATCCGGGCTCTGCGCGGTGATCCAGATGGGCGGCCGCGGCCCCTCGAGCTGCGGGAAGATCGTGGTCTCCGGGATCTTGAACAGCTTGCCCTCGTAGCTGAAGGGGCCGCCCGCGAGCGCCTTCAGGATGATGTCGACCGACTCCTCCCACCGGGCGCGCCCGCTCTCGAGCTCGAGGCCGAAGCGCTCGAACTCGTAGTGCTGGTAGCCGCGGCCGAGCCCGATGTCGAGCCGGTCGCCGGCGAGGAGCGCGAGCGTGGCGATCTCCTCGGCGACTACGAGCGGGTGGTGGAGCGGCACCACGATGACCGCGGTGCCGACGCGGAGCCGGGTGGTGCGGGCCGCGATGTAGGTGGCGAGCTGCACCGGGCGCGACAGATACCCGTAGGTCGAGAAGTGGTGCTCGGCCAACCAGATATTGTTGAAGCCGAGGGTCTCCGCGGCCTGGGCCATGTCGATCGCGCGCGAGTACATCTCCTTCGAGGTGCGGGCGGACGGCGACTGCATCAGCAGGAAGGTCCCGAAGTTCATAGCGCGAGGAACTCCCGGGCGTTGTCCACCGTCAGTCGCCGCCGCGTGGGCGTGTCGAGGCCGAGCGGGTCGAGGGCGGCGACCGGATCGTCCACGCCCATCTTGAAGGGGTAGTCGCTTCCCAGCACGATGCGCTCTGGTCCGAAGGTGTCGAGCGCGAACGCGAGGACCTTCGGCGAGAGCGTGAGCGAGTCGACCCAGAGCCGGCGGGCGTAGGCGCTCGGCGGTTGGGCGAGCGCCGCGTGCGCGTCGGCGATCGCCTTCCAGCCCTGATCCAGACGCGGGAGGATGTAGGCGAAGGCGCCCCCGCCGTGGGCGAAGCACCAGCGGATCTTCGGCCACCGGTCGAGCACTCGGCCGAAGATCACCCGGGTCATCGCGAGCGCGGTCTCGAGGGGGAAGCCCGCCACCTGCGTGAGATTGTCCTTCCGGAAGCGCGGATCGCCCAGGATCGGTGCCTGCGGGTGGACGAAGATGGCGATGCCGAGCGCCGCCGCGGCGTCCCACACGGGGCTCAGGCTCGGGTCGTCGAGGTCGGCCCCTGCGACGTTGGCTCCGATCTCGACCGCCGGGAAGCGCAGCACCGTGGCGACCCGCTCCAGCTCCTTCACGGCTAGGTCGGGGGCCTGCAGCGGCAGCCCGCCCGCCCCGAGGAAGCGCGCGGGGCTCCGGCTGACCAGCTCGGCGATGGCGTCGTTCTGCATCCGGCACCACTCGGCGGCGGCCGGGCCGGGCGCCCAGTAGCAGAAGGTGGGCGGAGCCGGGGAGAGGAGCTGCCGCTCCACGCCCGTCCGGTCCATGTCCTCGAGGCGCCGGGCCGGGTCGAAGGCGTGCGGGGTGAGCGACCGGTTGAGCGTCGTCCCCAGGAAGAGCCGACAGCCGGTGGTCGGATCACCCTCCAGGCGCGGCCACCGGTCGCCGCCGTAGCGGGCCGTGAAATCCGGCCAGTCCCTGGGGAAGATGTGGGTGTGGCAGTCGATCGATCGGGTCATGGCCACCAATGTATACTTCCCGGTGCTCATGATGACGGCCTTCCTGCAGGCGATGGCCATCGTGCTGCTCCTGGCGCCCGCCATGGCGTACGGTCAGGCGGCGCGGCCGACGGGGCTGCTGTTCATGGAGGACGTCGCGTACCAATCGATCCCGCTCGCGGCACCGCCGCTGCTCGGGCAGGTGCCGAAGTCGGTCGATCTCTCCAGCCGCTTCCCGGAGCCGGGCGACCAAGGCAAGCAGAACTCGTGCGTCGGCTGGGCGGTGGCCTACGCACTCAAGTCCTACCAGGAGGGCCTCGAGCGATCCTGGAGCATCGCCTCGCGCCAGCACCGGTTCAGCCCGGCGTTCATCTACAATCAGCTCAACCGTTCGCCGGACTGCCAGAGTGGAACTACCTTCGTGGAGGCGCTGAACTTGCTGCGCCGCGACGGCGTGGCCCCGCTCACCGACTTTCCGTACCGCGACGACGACTGTTCGCGCCAACCTGACTCCGCGGTACGCATAGCGGCCCGACCGTTCGCCATCGCGGACTGGCGGCGAGTGAACGTGCAGGACCCGACCGAGATCAAGACACACCTCGCCTCCGGCTTCCCGGTCCTGATCGGCATGATGGTCGACAGCGCCTTCATGCAGTGGCGGGGCAGCCTGCCGTACACCCAGGCTTCCGGGAAGAGCGAGGGCGGGCACGCGATGATCCTCGTCGGCTACGACGATGACCGGGGCGCCTTCAAGCTCATGAACTCATGGGGCAAGCAGTGGGGGGTCGGTGGGTTCGGCTGGATCACCTACGGCGCGGTCCGCCAGATGGTGCGAGAGGCGTACGTGGCGCAGGACATCGTTACGACCGCGCCGCCGCCGGTTGAGCCCGTCCCGGGTCCGGCGCCGGTGAGGCCATCGCCGCCGCCGCCGGCGACCGCCCGCTTCGGCCCTCTCACGTACGTGCACGACGCTACCGTGCCGTCGCCCCGCGGGCCGGTGCCGGGCATGCAGATCTTCCTGCCCGTGGATCTTCGGAACGCGCAGGGCCAGATGGTGCAGGTAGTGGTGAAGTTCAACTTCCGCAACGGGCCCCCGCTGTTCGCGAATCCGCAGGAGCACACGTTCCGCGATGTGGGCGGCCTGATCGCCGCCGGCAGTCCCGCTCGGATGGTGGGCAGCAGCCGGGAGGCGCTGGGGGCGCAGCCGGTGGTCATCCCCTACTACGCGCTGAACTTCCAGTCGACCAACATGCAGCGCAGCTACGAGCTGACGTTCACCGCCTTCGTCTATGTCAGCAACCGGCTGGTGGCCGAGTCGTACCCGGTCGAGTTCGGGTTCCGGTGGTGACGGCGAGCGCCTTGACTCCGCGCCTGCGCCGGGGCAGCATCTCACGAGGCCCGCGCGCCAACTGCCCCAAGGGAGATCAACGATGAGCACCCAGATGACCGAGCCGCGGCTTCAGCTGGAGCAGCATCTCCACATGTACCGCCAGATGGCCAAGATCCGCGCCTTCGAGGAGCAGGTCAACGAGCTGTACAAAGGGGCGAAGATGCCGGGCCTGGCCCATCTCTACGTCGGCGAGGAGGCCGTCGCGGTCGGCGTCTGCGAGGCGCTCAAGCGCGACGACTTCATAACCAGCACGCACCGAGGTCACGGCCACTGCCTGGCCAAGGGCGCGTCGGTCAGCCGGATGTTCGCGGAGCTGCTCGGCAAGGAGCAGGGCTACTGCCGCGGTAAGGGCGGCTCGATGCACATCGCCGATCCCGAGACGGGCAACCTCGGCGCCAACGCCATCGTGGGCGGCTCCGCGGGCATCGCCACCGGCGCCGCGCTCTCCGCCAAGATGCGCAAGAGCGGCCAGGTCGCGGTGTGCTTCTTCGGCGACGGCGCGCTCGGGCAGGGGTTGCTCTACGAGGCCATGAACATGGCCGCGCTCTGGAAGCTGCCCGTCATTTACGTCTGCGAGAACAACCTCTACGGCGAGTACACCCCCGGCAACGAGACGGTCGCCGGCGAGATCCTGTCCCGCCCGCGCGCGATGGGTGTGCCCGCCGAGAGCGTGGACGGCCAGGACGTGCAGGCGGTCCACGCCACGATGCAGCGGCTGGTCGAGCGCGCGCGCCGCGGCGACGGGCCAGCCTTCCTCGAATGCAAGACCTACCGCTACTACGGCCACCACGTGGGCGACGTGAACCGGGAGTACCGCACGCGCGACGAGGAGCGGGACTGGATGACCAATCGCGACCCGCTCCAGACCCTCTCCGGCCGCCTCATGCAGCAGCGGCTCGCCGAGCAGTCGGTCTTCGATCGTATCCAGGCGGACGTGAAGACCGAGATCGAGACCGGCGTGAAGTACGCGCTCGACGCTCCCTTCCCGAAGCCGGAGCAGGTCGACGAGGACGTTTACGCCTGACCGGCTCCTTCCCTCGGCGGGCGAGTCGGTGAGAGGGCGGGCGACCATGCAGCTGCTCCTGCGCGGCAAATACGTTCTCACGAGCGCGGCCCTGGGCGCGGCCGGCGTGCTGACCGACGCCGCGATCCTCGTCTCGGGCGACACGATCGCCGAGGCTGGCGACTGGCGCGGGCTGCGGCGTCGCCACCCGCGCGCGAAGGTGCTCGGTAACGGCAAGCAACTGCTCATGCCAGGCCTCGTCGACGCCCACAGCCACGGCCGGGCGCTCTCCCCCATCCAGAAGGGCGTGCTCAACGACTACCTCGAGAACAACCTCTTCGACTGGGCCTTCATGCCGCCCTTCGACCCGGAGCTGACGGCGGCGCTCGGCGTCGTGCGCCACGTCCGCAGCGGCTGCACCACGCTCCACCACATGGGCTTCGACACCGACGGCCCCGGCGCGCCCGCTCTCTGCGAGCGCGCTATTCGCACCTACCTCGCCGGAGGCATCCGGCTCGCGTTCGCCCCCGGGGTGCGCAACGTCGACAAGCTCGTGCTGGATTCGCGGGCATTCCTCGAGACCTTGCCGCCCGATCTTCGGGCACTCGCCGGGCCGCTCGTGCACCTGGACAGCGAGGCCATCGAGAAGCAGTACTTCGAGCTTTTCGACCATCTCCACGCGAAGTACGACTCACCGGACACCCGGATCCTCCTGTCGCCGAGCTGGGCCCAGGCATGCACGGAACGCTTCTTGCTGCGAGCTCGGGAGACCGCCGACCGCCTCGGCAAGGTTCCCATCCACATGCACTGCGTGCAGACGCCGATCCAGAAGGCTTTCTCCCTGCGCCGGTACGGCAAGACCGCCGTGGCCTGGCTCGACGAGCTGGGGCTGATTGACGCTCACGTCGCCCTCGGCCACGCCATCTGGGTGACCGAGCGCGACGTGGAGATCCTGGCCGCCCGGCGGGCCACGGTGACGACCCACCCCAGCTGCAACCTCGGCATGCGTAACGGGCTGGCGCCGATCTATGCGATGGCCCGGCAGGGCGTGAACGTGGCCCTCGGCATGGATGACAAGACCATCAACGACGACGAGGACGCGGTGATGGAGCTGCGCATGCTGCACAAGCTCCACCGAGTGCCGAGCTACGACCTCCATACGCCGCCGCTCGACGCCTACGAGGTGATTCGCATGGGCACGCTCAATGGCGCCCGCGCGCTCGGCTTCGACGGCCGGATCGGCGCGCTCCAGCCCGGCCTGAAGGCCGACGCGATCCTCGTCGACCTCGACCGCGTCCTCGACGACCCGTGGTGCAGCCCGGACCTGTCGATCGCCGAGGCCTTCCTGCACCGCGCCCTGGGCCGCGACGTGAACACGGTCGTCATCGGCGGGCAGGTCGTGATGGAGGACCGGCGGTTCCGGACGATCGACGTCGAGGCGCTGTACCGGGAGATTCGCCGGTCCGCTCGGCCGATCGGGGTCGCCCAGCGCCGGCGGGCCAAATTGCTGCAGCGGCTCAAGCCATACGCCCAGGAGTGGTACAACGCCTGGCTCGATGGCGATCCCGATCCCTTCTACGTGCTGAACAGCCGCGGGTAACAGTGGCTCGACCCCGCCTGGTCACCGTGGCCGAGATGATGGAGTGGGGCATGCGTGGCCCCGCGGTTACCCGCCGGCGCGCCGGTGGAGTCCGCCTCGCCTCGGTCACCACCTTCCTCGGCGTCTGGGCGCTGGCCGCCGCCATCGTGGAGATCGGGCGGCTCTTCAACCCGATCTTCCTGCCCGGGCCGTGGGTGGTGGCGGGCAAGGTGTTGCGCCTGGGCCTCGACGGTCAGCTCTGGATCCACGTGGGGGCGACCCTGCACCGCGTGGCGGTCGGATTCACCACCGGCGCGGCCCTGGCCCTCGCGCTGGGCCTGTTGGCCGGACACGTCCGCGGCGTGCGCACGCTGGTGGAGCCGGTCGTCGAGCTGCTGCGTCCCATCCCGCCGCTGGCGATGCTGCCGCTGTTCATCGTCTGGGTCGGAATCGGCGAGGGCTCCAAGGTGGGCTTCATCACGTACGCGACATTCTTCCCGATGTTCCTGATCACCGTGGCCGCGGTGGGCCGCCTCGATCCGCTTCTGATCCGGGCCGCCCAGAGCCTCGGGGCGCGACCCCGCCAGCTCTTCCTGCACGTCATCCTGCCGGCCGCCCTCCCGGACATCCTGACCGGCGTCCGCCTGGGCGTGGCCCTGTCGTTCTTCGTCATCGTGATCTCCGAGTTCATCGGGGCCGAGGCCGGTCTCGGCTACCTCATCAACGACGGGCGCAACTTCTTCCTGGTCGCCCAGATGCTGGGCGCCGCGGCGGTGCTCGGCCTGCTCGGCTACCTCGGCAACGCGGCGGTGGGCTGGCTCGAGCGGCGTCTCGTGCGCTGGCAGCATACGGGGTAGATCGTGGGGGATCCGCGGATCAGCATTCGCCGCCTGGAGCACTGGTTCGGCGCCGGCGAGCATCGCGCGCCCGCGCTGGCCGGGATCGACCTCGACGTCGCCGAGCACGAGTTCCTGTGCCTGCTGGGACCGTCGGGCTGCGGGAAGTCCACGCTGCTGAACATCGTAGCCGGGTTCCTGCGGCCCACCGCGGGTGAGGTGCTCGTCGATGGCCGGCCGGTGAGCGAGCCCGGCGCCGATCGCGGCGTCGTCTTCCAGGAGTACGTCCTGTTCCCCTGGCTCACCGTGGCCGGCAACGTGGAGTTCGGGCCGCGCCTGGCCGGCGTGCCGGCCACCGAGCGCCGGCAGACGGTCGCCCGCTGCCTCGACCTGGTGGGCCTCGGCGCCCACGCCGCCAAGTTCCCCCTCCAGCTCTCGGGTGGGATGAAGCAGCGGGCGGCCATCGCGCGGGCGCTCGCCAACAACCCCGCCATCATCCTCATGGACGAGCCGTTCGGGGCGCTGGACGCTCAGACCCGCGAGGTGCTGCAGGACGAGCTGTCCCGCATCCAGCGGCTGGAGCACAAGACCATCCTGTTCGTCACGCATTCGATCCGGGAGGCCGTGTATCTGGCCGACCGCGTGGTCGTGATGACGTCCGCCCCCGGCCGGATCAAGCAAGTGTTCGAGATCACCCTGGTCGGCCCGCGGGACCGATTCGCTCCCGAGTTCACCCGCTACGAGAGCGAGATCACGCGCGTGGTGAAGGAAGAGGTCGCGAAGGTGCACGAATGAGGTGGGGGCTGGCGCGCGCGGCCGTCCTGGGCGGGGTGCTGGCCGCGTGGGCAGTGGTGACCTACGGCAACCGGGCGCTCGAGATCATGAACCCGGTGGTCCTGCCGACCCCGGGAGACGTGCTGGCGGTGGCGGTCGAGGCCGTCCGCGACGGCTCGCTCCCCCGGCACCTGGCCACGTCGATGCTGCGGATCGTCGCCGGCTTCGGGCTGGCGGCGCTGGCCGCCCTGGGGCTCGGGTTGCTGGCGGGGCTGTGCGCGCCGCTGCGCCTGGCCCTGGAGCCGGTCATCGAGTTCGTGCGGCCGATCCCGCCTCTGGCCTTCCTGCCGATGTTTCTGGTGTGGCTTGGTCTGGGCGAGGCGTCCAAGGTCGCCTTCATCGGCTACACGACCTTCTTCCCGATGTTCGTGGCCATCGCGGCCAGCGTCCTGCGCGTCGACGTCATGCTTCTGCGGGCGGCCGCCAGCCTGGGGGCCTCCCGGGCCGCGCTTCTGCGCCACGTGGTGCTGCCGGCGGCGCTGCCCGGCATCATCGTGGGCCTGCGCCTCGGCTTCGGTCTCGCGCTGTTCGTGATCGTGGGCGCCGAGTTCATGGGCGCCGACGCTGGACTCGGCCACCTCATCATGGAGGGCCGGACGTTCTTCGTGCCGGCCCAGATCGTCATGGGGGCCCTGCTGCTGGGGCTCCTCGGATCGCTGGTCAACGCGCTGCTGCTGGCCGCCGAGCGGCGGCTGCTCCGCGGGCAGGCGGCGGCGTGAAGCGTCGTCTCGGCTCGCCCCCAGAGGAAAGGAGTCCCCGTATGCGTATCGTCACCGTCCTCCTCGCCACCGTGCTGCTCGTCGGCGGCCTCACGCCGGCCGAAGCGCAGAAGCTTGAGGTCACCGAGGTCGAGGCCTGGCTCGTGCGCGACCCCCAGATGTCCGCCCAGTTCGCGGTGGCCGACCAGATGGGCTATTTCAAGGAGCAGGGCCTCAAGGTCAACATCCGCTGGTACATCGCCGGCACCGACCTGCCGTCGATGTGGGGCGCCGGCAACATCCACCTCGGGACCGCCACCGCCACGATGGTGGTCCCCATCGCGGCCGCCGGCCAGGCGATCTACAGTGTCGCCCCGCAGAGCGACATCGCCGGCGTGCAACAAGTCGTCCTCGGCAAGCGCGCCCAGGAGATCGTGAAGTCGCCGAAGGATTTCGAGAAGCTCAAGGTCGGCATGCCCAAGGGCGCCTCCGTGACGATGGCCATCCAGGGCATGGCGAAGGCGCACGGCGTGGACTTCGACAAGATTCAGTTCGTGAACCTGTCGCCGCCCGACGCCATCACCGCGCTCGCCAAGGCCGACATCGACGCCATGGCGGCGTGGGCGCCGTGGACGTTCAGGGCCGTCAAGGAAACGGGCGGCAAGGTCTACTTCACCGGCAACCGCAGCTACGTCACCGGTAAGGAAGAGCCGGTCGACTGGCTGCGCGTTCACGCGGGGATCGTGGCCAGCGGCAAGATGCTCAAGGACAACCCCAACACCATGAAGGCGGTGCTGCGGGCCGTGCAGAAGGCGACCGATACGTTGAACAAGGACCGGGACGCCGCCGTCAAGATCATCGCCCGCGAGATGAAGATCGAGGAGGGGCTAGCGCGCGAGATCATGCGGTACAACGTCTACACGATGGAGATGAACGAGACGATCTACCGCGGCATGGGGGACTTCGTCGACTTCCTTCACTCGCTCAACCGCATCCCCCAGAAGTTCAACCCCGAGACCGTCTTCTACACCAAGCTCCTCAAGGACGTGAACCCCACCCTGGTGAAGTGGGAATCGAAGACGGATGTGAAGTGACCTCGCCGACGTGGTGAGTGCGCCGCCCTCCCGACAGCGAGCGGGCGACAGACCGCAGTCGGCGGCCCCGGGATTGGCGTCCTAGATCGCGCCCTCGTTCGCGAGGGCGGTGATCTGGTCGGCGGTGTAGCCGAGCTCGGCCAGGATCTCCACGCGGTGCTGGCCGAGCAGAGGTGAGGGCGCGATCGTCGTCGGTGAGGCGGAGAGCTTCACCGGGTTGCCGACGGTGAGGAACGGGCCGCGGACGGGGTGCTCGACCTCGACGATCATGTCGCGGGCGAGGAGGTGCGGGTCGGTCAGGACCTCACCGGTGTCGAGACAGGCTCCGCACGGCACGCCCGCCTCGCCGAGGATCTTCATCGCCTCGTGCTTCGAGCGCTTCACCGTCCACTCCTCGACCAGCTCGTCCACCTCGGCCTTGCGCGCCCAGCGCGCCTCCTGGGTTTCGTAGCGCGCGTCACCGATCAGGTCCTCGCGCCCCATGGCCCGTAGCAGCGGATGCCACATCTGCTGCTGCACGAAGACAAAGACGTAGTCGTTGGGTCCACCGGGATGGCAGCGATAGGTCGTGCCCGGCACTCCGGCGCCGAGCTGGTTGCCCGTCCGCGGCATCGTATGGCCGAAGCGCTGATGATCCCGCAGGCTCACCCGGATCAGGTTGACCACCGCGTCCTGCATGGACACCTCGACCCGCTGGCCCTCTCCGGTGGCGTGACGCTGCATGAGGGCGGCGAGGATGCCGATCACGCAGTGCATCCCGGTGCCGGAGTCGCCGATGGACGGCCACATGTAGGTCGGCGGGCCGTCCGGTGATCCGGTGACGCTCATGGCCCCGCCCATCGCCTGGGCGATCGGTTCGTAGCTCTTGTACTCGCGGTAGGGCCCGTAGGAGCCGAAGCCCTTGATGCTCGCGTATACCAGCCGCGGATTGATCTCGCGCACCGCCGGATAGCCGAACCCGAGCCGCTCGATCACGCCGGGCCCGAAGTTCTCCAGCAGCACGTCGGCGGTCTTCAGCAGCACCCGGAAGGCTTCCTGGCCCTGCGGATGCTTCAGATTGAGCGTCAGGCTCCGCTTGTTGGCGTTGAAGCTCAGGTAGAAGAGGGCGTCGGCGTCAGGCCGGTCCCTCTGCGAGGACCGGGCCGGGTCCCCCTTGCCTGGCTCCTCCACCTTGATCACGTCCGCTCCCAGCCAGGCCAGCATCTGGCCGCAGGAGGGCCCCGCCTGATTGTTGGTGAGATCGACGACCCGGATGCCGGTCAGCGCCTTGTCCATAGGGCACCATCCCTACCACAGCGGCCCCGCGCGGGTCGAGGTGGGCCGTCGCGGCGGGTCTTGACGAGACCCGGCGCGTCGGCGCACTCTCCCGTCATGGCGACTCAAACGATCGGCGCGGTGAGCTTCCGTCAGGTCGGGCCCTGCCTGGCGGCCGAGGTCGCGGGCATCGACCTGACCAGACCCCTGTCCCCGGAAGAGGTGGCGGCGGTTCACGCGGGCATGGACAAGTACGCGGTGCTCGTCTTCCACGACCAGCCGCTCACCGACGAGCAGCAGCTCGCCTTCACCCGGAGCCTGGGTGACATCGAGCACGCGATCGGCACCGGCCTGCGGGCAGAGTACCGGCTGCCCACCACGTTTGCCGACGTGTCGAACCTGGACGTCAACAACCAGGTCTTCGCGCGGGACAGCCGGACCCGGCTGTTCTCGCTGGGCAACCGGCTCTGGCACTCCGACAGCTCCTTCAAGGTGATCCCCGCGAAGTACTCGCTGCTGCACGCCCGGTCCATCCCGTCGAAGGGGGGAAACACCGAGTTCGCGGACATGCGCGCCGGCTACGACGCGCTCGATCAGGAGACGAAGGACCTGGTCCAGGATCTGATCTGCGAGCACTCGCAGCTCTACTCCCGCGCGCTGCTCGGCTTCACCGACTTCACCGACGAGGAGCGCGAGCGCTTCAAGCCGGTGCGCCAGTGCCTGGTGCGCGTGCACCCCGGGCACAAGCGCAAGTCGCTCTACCTCTCCTCGCACGCGGGCGGCATCGTGGGCTGGCCGGTGCCGGAGGCGCGCGCCTTCCTGCGCGATCTGAACGAGATCGCCACCCAGCGCCAGTTCGTGTACTCGCACCAGTGGCGGGTCGGCGATCTGGTGATGTGGGACAACCGCCAGACCATGCACCGCGCGCGGCCCTTCCCGCAGCACGAGCCGCGCGACGTGCGCCGCACCACCTTGATGGGCGACGGGCCGACCGCGGCCCAGGTCGCCGCTTAGTGAAGTTCGGCCTCTTCTTCCAGGCCCCGGAGGCGCCGGGGCAGAGCCACGCCGAGCGCTACGGCGAGATGCTCGACCTCATCGCGCTCGCCGATTCCCTCGGCTTCGACGTGGCCTGGCTGGCCGAGCTGCACTTCGGGGGCGCCTTCTCGCTCCTGTCCAACCCGTTGATGGTCGTGCCGGCGATCGCCCAGCGCACCCGGCGTATCCGCATCGGCACCGCGGTGAGCCTGCTGCCGCTCCACCAGCCGCTCGGCCTGGCCGAGCAGGCGGCCACCGCCGATCTGCTCTCCGGCGGGCGGCTCGAGTTCGGCGTCGGGCGCGGCTCGATCCCGAGCCAGTTCCACGGCTTCCGGGTGCCGGTGTCGGAGAACCGCGGCCGCTTCGACGAGGCGCTCGAGGTCATCCGGCTGGCGTGGACCAAGGACCGGTTCAGCTATCACGGTACGTACTACCAGGTGGAGGACGTCTCGGTGGTGCCGCGCCCGCTTCAGCGGCCCCATCCCCCCATCCGCGTGGCCGTACACTCCGCGGAGAGCTTCGCCCACATCGGCGACCTGGGCCTGCCCATCTACTCGGGAACGACCACGACCCCGATGCCCCAGCTCCGCGAGTACATGGCGTTCTACCGGGAGCGTCTGGCCGCGTCCGGGCACGCGTGGCAGCCGGACCAGATGGCGCTGATGCTGCCGGTGCACGTGGCCGACGCGGGGCCGGCGGCGCGCGACGCGATGCGGCCCGGCGTGCGCAAGTACTACCAGAACCTCGAGGCCATCTTCTCGGCGCTGCCCGACTCCTACGCCGACCACCTGCCGCGCCTGAAAATCATCCGGGATACCCTGGCCAGCGTGCCCTACGAGAAGTTCTTCCGCGACCAGGCGGTCTTCGGCGATACCACGGAGGTGATCGACCGGCTGCAGGCCGCCGTCGAGGAGTTCTCGCTCTCCCAGGTCATCTGCTGGTTCGACCAGGGCTCGATGTTGCCGCGCGCGGAGGTCGAGCGCGCGATGCGGCGCTTCGCCGAGCAGGTGATGCCAAAGCTGTAGATGGACTTCGGGATCAATCTCGCGACCTCCGCCGATTCGTGGAAGGTCGTCAAGCGCGCGGAAGAGCTCGGCTACACCCGGGCCTGGTTCTACGACACCCAGCTCCTCAACGCCGACATGTTCGTGGCCATGGGCGCGGCGGCGGTGCAGACCTCGAGGATCCGCCTGGCCACCGGCGTGCTGATCCCCTCCAATCGCATCGCCCCCGTCGCGGCGAGTGCGCTCGCCTCGCTCAACGCGCTGGCCCCCGGGCGCATCGACTTCGGCATCTCCACCGGCTTCACCGCGCGGCGCACCATGGGGCTCGGCCCGGTGTCGCTCGAGGCCATGCGCGAATACATCCGCATCGTGCAGGGCCTGCTGGCGGGTGACACGCTCCAGTGGACCTTCGAGGGCAAGCGGCGGACGATCCGCTTCCTCAACCCGGAGATCGGCGTCTTCAACATCCGGGATCCGATTCCGCTCCACATCTCGGCGCTCGGTCCGCGCGGCCGGCGTCTGACCGCGGAGCTGGGCGCGGGGTGGCTCTACGCCACCGGCCACCTGGGCGCGGCCAAGGCTGCCATCGCCGATATGCAGCGGGCTTGGAGCGAGGCCAGCGTGGACCCCGCGGCGCGCGTGGCCACCGCGTTCACCGGCGGGTGCGTGCTGAGGGACGGGGAGGCCTGGGACAGCCCGCGCGCCCGGGCCCAGGCGGGGCCCCACGCGACGGTCGCGCTCCACAATGGCGTCGAGGTCGCGGAGTTCGGCAACATGGGACGCAGCGTGCCGCCGGCGCTCGCCCCGCTCCTCGAGCGCTACCGCCAGATCTACGAGAAGTACGAGCCGGCCGACGCGAGGTATCTCTCGAACCACCGCGGGCACCTCATGTTCCTCCGACCGGAGGAGCAGGAGGTCTGTACCGCGGACCTGATCCGCACGATGACCTTCACCGGTACGCGGCCCGAGCTTCAGGACCGTATCCGGGAGCTGCGCGACGTCGGCTACAACCACTTCGCGATCAGCATCCGCCACGGCCATCCACAGATGCTCGAGGAGTGGGCGGAGGTATTCGCGGGCGTGTGAGTTGCCCCCTCACCCTGCCCTCTCCCCTAGGAACCCTCTCCCCCGTCGCGGGGGAGAGGGCAGGGTGAGGGGGAGACGCCGCGCGCTACTTGCCTTCCAGCGCGGCGAGCGGCGCGTAGTCCGCGGTGGCGCCGTGGCCGCCCGCGAATTTCTCGACCGTGATGCCCGCCTTCTTCACGCCCGCGACCAGGGCGGCCAGGTTCGGGTTGGCGGCACAGTACCGAGCCCGGCTCGGCACTGTCAAGCCGGAGGGCATGCCGAGGCCGCGCTCTTGGGATAGGATATGCGCCGGCACCACCAACGCGAGGGGGCGTGAGGACTGGCCTGTGAGAACCGGCAGCGAGTACCGTGAAGCCCTGCACGACGGACGCCGGATCTGGGTCATGGGCGAGGGGCTCATCGAGGACGTGACGCTCCATCCCGCCACCCGCCCGATGGTGGAGGAGTACGTCGCGTGGTACGACCGCCACCACGACCCAGAGTGGCGGGACGTCCTCCTGATGGCGCCCGACGCCCGGGGCGAGCGGGCGCCGTGGGCCTTCGCGGTGCCGAAGAGCTCGGCCGACCTGCGCGCGATGGGCCGGAGCTACGCCGCGACGATCTTCCTGACCGCGGGCAACATGACCCATACCCCGGGCTACGGCAACCTCATCGCGCTCGGCATCCTCGACGTGGTCCAGCAGCGCAACGTCTCGCCGGCGCAGAAAGCCAGCGCGGCGGCGTATCGCGACATGATCGCCCGCAGCGGACGATTCCTGACGTTCTCCGCGGGGGCGGCCACGATCGGCTACCGACTCCGCGAGGACGCCGACCAACGGGCGGCGCTCCGCATGGTCCGCGAGACGAGCGCCGGCCTCGTCCTGAGCGGCAAGGTGGGCATGCACACGAGCCCGGTCTACGCCGAGGACGTCTACATCGGCGCCCACTCCGGAGTGGACCGCGATGGCCACCGGGCAACCTTCGTCGTACCGGTGAACGCCCCCGGCGTCACCGTGCTGTGCCGAAAAGTCTCGGCCCGCCACGCGAGCTCCTTCCTGTCGCCGCTCAGCAGCCGCTTCGATGAGCTGGACGGGCAGATGTGGCTCGAGGAGGTCCTGGTCCCGTGGGACCGGGTGTTCCTCACCGAGCCGTCGCCCGACCCCATCGCCGCGTGGTGCTTCTGGCATCAGCTCTACGCCTGGCTGGCGAAGGCGGAGTTCACGCTGGGGCTCGCGCTCGCCTGCGCCCACGCGATGGGCCTCAAGGATCACGAGCCGACGATCGAGCACCTGATCGACCTCGTCGTCGACGTGCAGACGGTCCGCAGCTGCCAGGCCGCCGCCGAGCTGGACCCGGACTTCTCGGAAGCGGGCTACTGTGTTCCGGGGCGCACCCATGTCGCGGCGGGCAGCATCGCCATGCAGAAGGCGCGCCAGCGGATGGCGGAGATCCTGAGAATCGTGCCGGGCTCGTCGCTCGTGGTCGCGCCGTCGGACAAGGACCTGACCTCGCCCGAGGTCGGGGCCGGACTCGAGGAGTCGTTCGGCGGCGGGCAGTACACCGCGCTGCAGCGGGCGGCCCTGCTCCAGCTCGCCGCCGACCACGTGTCCTCGGCCCTGGACGGCCGCGAGTCCGCCTTCGAGCTTCACGCCAACGGCGGGCTCCAGGCCTGGCGCGCGCGGCTCCGGCGCTCCTTCACCCGCTACAACGAGCTGGCCAACGGCGTGCTCCGGGCCGTGAGCCTCGACATGCCCGCGATCGATCTGGAGAGCCTGCGGGCGCTCCCGTTGCCGATCCGTCGTCCGGTGGCCCTGCCGTCCGAGTCGCCTCCGGGGAGCGGCAGGCCGGCATGACTCGGATCTCGCGCCGGACCGTCCTCGCCCTGCTGCCGGCGGTTGTCACCCTCCGCGCCCGCGACGCCCTGGCCCAGCGCGCGGCCGGCCCAGCCCGGATCGGCTGGCTGTCGTACGTCGGACAGCCCGACCCCGGGGTGGAGACCTTGCGCGAGGGGCTCCGCGAGCTGGGCTACGTGGAGGGGAAGTCATTCGTGATCGTGCCGCGATTCGCGGACGGCGATTTCACGCGCCTGCCGCGGCTCGTTGAGGAGCTCGGCACGGAGCGCCTCGACGTGCTGGTCTCGCGCGGGCCCTCTGTGGACTACACCAAGGCGATCCGGTCGCGCGTGCCCATCGTCTTCGCGTACAGCGGCGATCCGGTGGCCGCCGGCTTCGCGGATAGCCTGGCCAAGCCGGGACGGAACATGACCGGCATCACGTTCATGGCCCTCGAGCTGTCGGCCAAGCGCGTCGAGGTGCTCAAGGAGCTAGTGCCGCAGGCGTCGCGGATCGCGCTGCCGTCGAATCCCGAGCACGCCGGTGAGCTCGCCGAGTATCGGGTGACGGAAGAGGCCGCGCGCCGTGCCGGCGCCTCGATCACGCGTTACCTCGCGCGCAGCCCGGCGGAGCTCCAGGGCGTCTTCGACGCGATCCGCGCCGCGCGCCCGGACGCGATGCTCGTCTTCCCCGATTCCCTGACGCTCGTGCGGCGCAAGGAGATCGTGGAGTTCGCCGCCCGCGAGCGCATTCCCAGCATGTACGGCTGGACCGAGTTCGTCGAGTCCGGAGGCCTGGCGAGCTATGGGCCCGGGCTGACCGAGAACTTCAAGAGCCTGGCGAGGTTCACGGACAAGATCCTGAAGGGGGCCAACGCCAGCACGGTTCCCATCGAGCAGGTCAGCCGGATCGGCCTGACGCTCAATGCGGCGGCCGCGCGCCGGATGGGCTTGGCGGTGCCATCGTCGATTCTCGTCCGGGCAGACCGCGTCATCGACTAGCGAGATAGCACACAGGAGACGTTCATGAGCGAACGTGAGCTGACGTACGGCGAGGCGGTCAAGGAAGCGATCGCGGAGGAGATGCGGCGCGATCCGACGGTCTTCCTCATCGGGGAAGACGTGGCGGAGGCGGGCCACCCCTTCAAGACCCTGGTCGGGCTGGTGCAGGAGTTCGGCACCGACCGCGTCATCGACACGCCGATCTCCGAGCCCGGCTACGCGGGCATCGGCGTCGGGGCCGCGATGACCGGCATGCGGCCGGTCGTGGACGTGATGTTCGGCGACTTCATCACGCTCACGATGGACCAGATGGTGAACCAGGCCGCCAAGGCGCACTACATGTCGGGCGGCAAGATCAAGGTGCCGATCGTCTTCCGCACCACGCTCGGGGCCACGCGGCGCTCGGCCGCCCAGCACTCGCAGTCGCTGCACGCCTGGGTGAGTCACATCCCGGGTCTCAAGGTGGCGCTGCCCTCCGGCCCCTACGAGGCGAAGGGGCTCATGAAGACCGCGATCCGCGACGACAGCCCGGTGGTCATCTTCGAGGACAAGATGATGTACAGGGCGAAGGGCCCGGTACCCGAGGGCGACTACACGATCCCCTTCGGCGTGGCCGAGGTGAAGCGCGCCGGGAAAGACATCACGATCGTGGCCACCAGCAGCATGGTGGGCGTCGCGCTGGGAGCCGCCAAGCTGCTCGACGAGGCGGGCATCAGCGCCGAGGTGATCGACCCGCGGACCACCTGGCCGCTCGACAAGCAGGCGCTGATCGACTCCGCGAAGAAGACCTCACGCGCCCTCGTGGTGGACGAGGGCTACGAGCGTTACGGCGTCACCGCCGAGATCGCCTCCGTCATCGCCGACGGCGCCTTCTACCATCTCGACGCGCCGGTGAAGCGCATGGGCGCCATGGACGTGCCGGTGCCGTTCTCCCCGGTGCTCGAGGACCTCACGGTACCCTCGGAGAAGACCGTCTTCGAGGCCGCGCGCGCGATCTGCCGGAAGGCCTGATCACCCGATGCCGACGAACGTCATCATGCCCGCGCTGGAGCTGGCGCAGGAGACCGGCAAGGTCCTGCGCTGGATGAAGGCGCCGGGCGACCCGGTGAAGCAGGGCGAGCCCATCGTCGAGATCGAGACCGACAAGGTCACGGTCGAGATCGAGGCCCCGGCCTCCGGCATCCTGCGCGACGTCACCGCCCAGGAAGGCGACGTCGTCCCGGTCGGCCAGACCATAGCCATCATCGCCCCCGCCTCCGAGGCTGTTCCTGCCACCTCACAGGCGACCCCTTCTACCCTCTCCCCCGTGGGGAGAGGGCAGGGTGAGGGGCTTCGCTCGGGTGAGGGGGCCATCAAAGCCTCCCCCCTCGCCCGCAAGATCGCCGCCGAGCACGGCGTCGACCTCGCCCGCATCAAGACCGCCACCGGCAAGATCGAGAAGGCCGACGTCCTCGCGTTCGTCGAGAGCCAGAAGGCACCGACCAACGGGGCGCCGGCGCGCCTCGTCGCCGCCTCTCCGAAGGCGCGGCGGTTGGCGGCCGAGCGGGGTGTCGATCTCGGCGCCTTGCGGGGCTCGGGTCCGGGTGGGGCGGTACTCGCCGTGGACGTGCCCACCCAGCCCCTCACCCTGCCCCCTCCCCAGAGGGGAGAGGGTGTGAGGAGAGAAGGGGTCGGCACGGTGTGGCGGATCATGGCCGAGCGCATGACCGCGAGCTGGACCAGTGCCCCGCACTTCTACCTGGTGCGCGAGGTCAACGTGGCGCGACTCGTGTCGTGGCTCACGCAGGCCCGCAAGCAGACGGGTGCCCACATCACCTACACCGACCTGCTGGTGAAGCTGGTCGCGGCCACGCTGGCGCAGCACCCGCGGGTAAACGTTTCCTGGAAGGACGGTTCCCTCGAGCGCCACGCCGATATCAACATCGGTCTGGCCGTCGCGCTCGACGACGGCCTCGTGGTGCCGGTCCTCCACCGCGCCGATACGCTCGGCCTCAAAGACCTCGCGGCGAAGCGCGAGGATCTCGTCACCCGCGCCCAGGCCGGCAAGCTGCGCCCCGCCGACATCCAGGGGGGCGTGTTCACCATCAGCAACCTCGGCATGTACGGCATCGACGCGTTCAACGCCATCGTGAATCCGCCGCAGGCCGCCATTCTGGCCGTCGGCCGCATCGCCGACCGGGTGGTGCCGGTCAACGGCCAGCCGGCCGTGCAGCCGACTATGGTGCTGACCCTCTCCTGCGACCATCGCGCCCTTGACGGCGCCCGCGGCGCCCAGTTCCTGGGCGCGCTCGCCGACGTGGTCGAGGAGCCCCTGGCCCTGCTAACCTGAGACCCGACTGCCCATGCCCCTCACCGACCGCTATGGCCTGACCATCACCACCGCCTCGCCGGCCGCCTTCGACCGCTTCCAGGACGGGGTGGACCGGCTGCTGGCCTACGCGCCCGGCGCCGAGGACTGCTTCGCGGCGGCCCTGGCGGCCGACGAGCATCTCGCGCTCGCGCACGTCGGGCGGGCCCTGCTCGCCGCGGTGCAGGGCGACGGGGGCATCGCGCGCGCCGCCGCCGGCCGCGCGCGCGAGGCCGCGGCGGGCGCGACCCGGCGCGAGCGGCAGCACGCGGCAGCGGTCGACGCCTTCGTGGCGGGGGAGACCGCGCGTGGGCTCGCGCTGGTGGACGAGCACGTAGCCGAGTTTCCGCGGGACGCGATGCTGGTGAACCAGACCAGCAGCGCCATCGCCCTGGCCGGCCGGAGCGATCGCGAGGAGCACCGGGTGGCCTTCCTCGAGAGGCTCGCCGCCGCCTATGGCGACGACTGGTGGTTCCAGTCGGCGCTGGCCTTCACCTACCACGAGGTGGACCGGTTCGAGGAGTCGCGCCGCCTCTCCGAGCAGTCGCTCCGCCAGTACCCGCGCAACGCCGGCGCCGCGCACAACCTGGCGCACATCGCGTTCGAGACGCTCGACATCGACGCGGGCGCCGCGTTCCTGGACGACTGGATGGCCGGCTACGACCGTTCCGCGACCTTCCACTGCCACCTCGCCTGGCACCAGGCGATGTTCGCCCTGCACGAGTGCCGCTACGCGCAGGCGCTCGCGATCTTCGAGCGCGACATCCTGCGCTCGGTCAACCCCCGCTCGGCGATGACCGACGGCACCGCGCTGCTCTGGCGCGTCCGCCTGGACGGCGCGCACGAGCCGCTGCCGTGGCGGGCGCTCGCCGACCTGGCTGCGGGCGTGTCGCGGCCCGGCTACCTCTTCGGCGAGGTGCACGCCGCGCTGGCCTACGCGGCATGCGGGGACGAGGCCGCTCTCGCGAAGCTCATGGACGGCCTGCGCGCGCTGCACGCCAAGGGCAACCCCATCGCGGGCACGGTGGTGCTGCCGCTGGTGAAGGGAACCGCCGCGTTCGCGGCCGGCGACTACGCGGGGGCACTGGCCCACTTCGAGCCGGTCGAGAGCGAGATGCACCGCATCGGCGGCAGCCACGCCCAGTGGGAGCTCTTCGAGGAGACGATGGTGCGCTGCTACCTGGAGCTCGAGCGCTTCGACGACGCCCAGCGCCTGGTGCGGCGGCGGCTGGCGCGGCGGGCGTCGCCACGGGATCAGCGGTGGCTCGCGCGGGCGAGCGCGGGAACGTTGGACGGGAGGTCATGATGGAGGTTCGACGGCTGGGCCCGCAGATCGGGGCCGAGATCGGGGGGGTCGACGTCACGAGGCTCGACGACGCCGGCTTCGCGCGGATCTACCGCGCATGGCTCGACCACAACGTTGTGGTGGTGCCGGACCAGGAGCTGGCGATCGACGATTTCCTGCGCTACAGCCGCCGCTTCGGGGTAGTGGTCCCGCACCCCTCGAAGATGACGCGCCACCCGGAGCATCCCGAGATCACCCTGCTCGGCGTCAACAAGTTCGGTGCCGACGGCGCGCTCGACATGGCGATCTACCGGCGCGGGGCCGAGGGCTGGCACACCGACGGCGCCTACGACGAGGAGCCCTTCAAGGCCACCCAGCTCTACGCCCTCGCGGTGCCGAGCCGGGGCGGCGACACCCACTTCGCCAGCATGTACGCGGCCTACGACGCGCTACCCACGCGACTGAAGGAGCGGCTAGAGGGCCGCAAGGGCGCCTTTACCTACGGCGGCCGCAGGAAGGCCACCGCGCTGCTCGACGAGGAGGACCGCGACTGGACGCCGGTCTTCCACCCGATCGTCCGTGTGCATCCGGAGACCGGGCGCAAGGGCCTCTATTTCGACCCGGGCAAGATCCTCTATATAGACGGGCTCGACCCGGCGGAGAGCGACGCGCTGGTCGACGAGCTGACCGAGCGCATGATCCAGCCCGAGGGCCAGTACACGCACCACTGGCGGAAGGGCGACATCGTCATCTGGGACAACCGCTGCTCCTACCACCGGGCCGCGGGCGACTATCCACCGGAAGAGGACCGCATCCACTGGCGGGTCTCGATCAAGGAGCGCATGGCATGAGCGTCGTGGCGCGCATGGTCACGCAGGAGCAGGACGGCATCCCCGGCTATATGGCGCATCCGGAAGGCCCCGGCCGGCGCCCTGGCATTTTGATGGTGCACCACGCCCACGGCGTCACTGCCGACTACAAGATCGACGCCTACCGCCTGGCGTGCCTCGGCTTCAACGTGCTCGCCCCCGATCTGTTCAACTTGTTCGGCATCGCGGGCACCAACCACATCGGCATGGGCGCCGATCTGCAGGCCAAGCACGGCGACGACGAGTTCCTCGGCAAGATGGACGAGGCCTGGCGCTACCTGATCGACCGCATGGGCACGGACCCCGCGCGCACCGGCTGCATCGGCCACTGCATGGGCGGCCGGCTGCTCATTCCCTTCGCGGCCGATCACCCCTCGGTGAAGGCGATCGTGCTCTACTACCCCTCGGTGCGGGAGGAGCCCGAGACCTCGCACCGGCCGCGGCACGCCTTCCATCTGGCGAAGACGCTCCAGTGCGCCGCGCTGGTGTTCGCGGCGGGTCAGGACCACATCGCCACCCCGGCCATCCAGGGCCCGCTCTGGCAGAGCTTCCTCGCCAACGGCGAGCTCGTCGAGTGGCACTTCTTCTCCGACGCCAACCATGGATTTCGCCACCCGGACAATCTGGGTTTCCAGCCCTACTACGCCGATCTGGCCTGGCCGCTCACCACCGCCTTCCTGCAGCGCACCGTCTGATCACAGGAGATCCGACGTGAACGAGCCCAAGCAGAAGTTCAGCGCGAGCCTCGCCAAGGACGCCGTCTACCAGACCGGCCTCCGCAGCTTCATGGAGTACCGCGACCTCGGCATCTCGGACGCCACCCACGGCAAGATGCGCGCCCACGTCATCCGCGTGAAGCAGGGCGGCGACACCCACGACCTGCACACCACCGGCCTGCACAAGCACGAGTGCGACTTCCAGATGTTCTATGTGCTGAAGGGCTCGATCAAGTTCGTCTACGAGGGCCAGGGCGAGCGCACCTTCGAGGCCGGCGACTGCGTCCTGCAGCCGCCCAGCATCGTCCACAACGAGCTGGAGTGCTCCGACGACCTCGAGGTTCTCGAGATCTACTCGCCCGCGGTACACCCCACCGTGGTGGTGGAGAAGATGCCCGAGACGGCTGCAGCGGCTCGTTAACGTTCTCCCTCATCTCCCTCTCCGCCGAGTGGGGGAGAGGTAGGGTGAGGGGGTTGCTCTTGTAATCTCGACAACGAGGCCAACCGATCATGCGCAAGACCATCACCGGCACCGGCGGGATGCTGCTCCTCCAGACACTCAAGGACGCGGGCGTGGAGTACCTCTTCACCAACCCGGGCTCCGCGGAGACCGGCCTCTTCGCCGCGATTGCCGAGGATGGCGATAACCGGTTGGTGGTCGGCAAGCACGAGGGGCTGGTGGCCGCGATGGCGGATGGCTACCACCGGGTCAGCGGCAAGGTGGGGGTGGTCATCGCGCACGTCATGGGCGGGTCCTATCAGCTCGCCGGGCAGCTCTTCAACGCCCAGGTGGCCGGCTCCTCGCTGCTGGTGATCGCGGGGGACTTGGCCTCGGAGCTCCAGGATTATCGCGGGCTCGCGCCGTTCCCCGGCCTGAGCCAGGCGGAGTCGATGCGGCCGATCACCAAGGAGGCGCGCTGCGCCTACCAGGTGCACACCAATCCGAAGGCGATCAGCGTGGCCACCATCCGGGCGCTGCGCGAGGCGACCACGCCGCCCACCGGGCCCGTGTACCTCTCGATCAGCGCGGAGCTGCTGCATACCGAAGGGTTGGAGGCGACGATCGGCGAGGAGGCGCACTACCAGATCGAGCGGCCGGGGCCGGCGCGACCGGCCACCATCGAGGCGATCGCCCGGCGCCTGGGCGAGGCCCGGTGCCCGGTGCTGATGTTCGGCGACGACGTCTGGCGTGGCGGGGCACAGGCGGAGGCAGTGCGGCTGGCCGAGGCGCTGGAGGCGCCGGTGTTCGCGAGCCGCCAGATCTTCCCGAACTTCCCGACGCGGCATCCGCTCTTCTGCGGGAGTTATCCGGTGTCGAAGGACTTCACCAAGGCGACCGGGCTCGAGCCGGACCTGATCTTCCTGGTGGGCTGCCAGGGCGTGCACGGCAGCGTGAACGAGCCCACGATCATGCAGATCGGGCCGAACCCGCTGCTGATGGGCCGGCATTACCCGCTGGACCTGGCCGCGCAGTGTGAGCTGAAGGACACGCTCGCCGGCATCACCCAGGCGCTCGGCCGCGCGGCAACGGCGACGGGGACGGCGGCGTGGGCGCGGCAGCGCTCCAAGGTGCGGGCCTTCGCGGCCAACCTGATCGAGCGGGAAGAGAAGCTGGCGCGCGAGCACGAGCACGACATCCCGGTGCACCCGGCGGTACTGGAGGCGCAGCTCGCCTCCGTGCTGCCGAAGAACACCGTGATGGTGCAGGAGAGCTCGACGGCGCGGACCGCGCTGATGGCGTTCGGCCACGGCGGCATGGAGTGGACGCGCAGCGGCGGCGGCTCGCTCGGCTTCGGAGTGGGCGCCGCCATCGGCGCAAAGATCGCGGTGGGACGTGATCGACCGGTAGTCCTGCACCTGGGCGACGGCGCGCTCACCTACAGCGCCTCCGGCTTCTGGTCCATGGCGCGCTACAACACGGCGGTGCTCACCATCGTGTCCAACAACGAGAGCTACCAGATCGTGCGCCACAACTGGGCGCGCGAGATGCCGGACGCCAAGATGATCCGCGATGGGAAGTATCCGGGTCTCTGGCTGAGCGCCCCCGCCACCGACTACGTCGGGCTGGCGCGCTCGCAGGGCGTGGACGGCGAGGCGGTCACCACCGTGAAGGATTTGGAGCCCGCCCTGAAGCGCGGCATGGACAAGATCACGCGCGAGAACCGGCCGTACCTGATCGAGGTGTCGGTGGCGCGCGAGGGCATCGGCGCCGACTCGACCTGGTACCAGGACTGGCAGCTCTGACCGACCCCGAGACTCCAGACGCCTTCCGGCCGCGAGCGGCCCGCCGCCGGCGCGGCCGCCGGGCGGGCCTTGTCCTCGTTGCCCTCGTCGTGCTCGCCGCCGTGGGGTACGGCGTCCACGCCTGGCGCTACTGGAGCCGACACGTCTCGACCGACGACGCTTTCGTCGAGGCGCACGTCTCCCCGGTCAGTGCCCGTGTGCGAGGCACCGTTCTGGAAGTCCTGGTGCGCGACAACCAGGAGGTGGTGGCGGGGGCCCCGCTGGCACGCCTGGACCCGCGGGACCTGGAGGTGAAGGTCCACCAGACCAGGGCGGCGCTGGCGACGGCGACCGGCCGGCTGAAAATGGTCACCGAGGGTGTGCCCATGACGGACGAGTCCACCCGCAGCCAGGTCGACCGTGCCGGCGCGACCGCGGCCGGGGCGGCGCTCGGCATCGACAGCGCGGGCCGGACGCTCGATGAGCGGCGCAGCCGGCTCCGGGCGCGCCGTGCGGCCGTCCAGGCGGCGCAGGCCGACGTCGCCGCGCGCCAGGCGGACCACGAGCGCGCGCGCCTCGATCACCGCCGGATGCAGGAGCTCATCGAGCGCGGGCTGATCGCGCGTCAGGAGTTCGACCACGCCGATGCCGCGTTCCGGACGGCCGAAGCGGCGCTCGAGGCGACCCGGCAGCGTCTCGACGTCGCGCACGCCGAGGTCGCCCAGGCCGAGGCCGAGGTGGCCACGCAGGAGGTGGCCCTGACGCAGTCGAGGCGGCAGCTCGAAGCGGCCGAGGCCGCGCTCGCCGAGTCCCGCAGCCGGCGGCGCGAGGTGGCGATCCGCGGCGCGGAGGCGGTGAGCGTCGAGGCGCAGGTGGCGGAGGCGCGCGCCGCCCTGCGCGAGGCCGAGCTCAATCTCGAGTACGCGACGATCACCGCACCGGTCGCCGGCCGGGTCACCCGGCGGACGGTGGAGGTGGGGCAGACCGTGCAGCCGGGCCAGCCCCTGCTCGCGATCGTCGACGCGGCCAGCGTGTGGGTGGTGGCGAACTACAAGGAGACCCAGCTCACCCACGTCCGGCCGGGCCAGCGCGCGTGGGTCTCGGTGGACACGCATCCCGGCCTCGTGTTCCGGGCGCGCGTGGACTCGATCCAGAGCGGCACCGGCTCCCGCTTCTCCCTCCTGCCGCCCGAGAACGCCTCCGGAAACTTCGTGAAGGTCGTCCAGCGCATCCCGGTGAAGCTCGTGCTCGAGCCCGGCCAGAACGGGCACGCGCTCCTCGTGCCCGGCATGTCGGTCGTCCCGGTTATTGAGTTGAGATGAGCCCGCGAGTCCAGCGGGCGATCGTGGCCATCACCACCATGATGGCCACGTTCCTGGTGATCCTCGACGTCACCATCGCGAACGTGGCCCTCGACCACATGCGCGGCACCCTGTCCGCCGGGGTGGACGAGATCACCTGGGTGCTGACCTCATTCCTGGTCGCGAACGCGATCAGCCTGCCCATCACCGGGTGGCTGACCGACCTCCTCGGCCGCAAGCGACTCTTCATCTGGGCCACGGTGGCGTTCACGGTCACGTCGGCGGTGGTGGGGGCGGCCCCGAGCCTGGTTGTCATCGTCATCGCGCGGTTCCTGCAGGGGCTGGCCGGCGGCCCGCTCGTGCCGCTCTCACAGGCCACGATGATGGAGACCTTCCCGGCCCGGCAGAGCGGGATGGCGATGGCCATCTGGGGGATCGGCATCATGTTCGCGCCGATCATCGGCCCGACGCTCGGCGGCTGGATCACCGACAACTGGAGCTGGCGGTGGGTGTTCTACATCAACGTGCCGGTGGGCTGCGTCGCGGTGCTGCTGGGCTGGCTCTTCGTCCCCGAGTCGACGGCCGAGCGGCCCGGGGTGCGGCGCGTGGACGTGCCCGGCCTCGTGCTGCTCGTGATCGGGGTGTCCGCGCTCCAGTTCGTGCTCGATCGCGGCCAGCGGGAGGACTGGCTCTCCTCCCCGCTCATCGTGTGGCTCGGGGTGGTAGCAGTGGTCGCCCTGGTCGCCCTGGGGGTGCGGGAGCTGTACGCGGAGGAGCCGGTGGTGGACCTGAAGGTGCTGCGCCACTCCACCTTCGCGGTGGCCACCGCGGCCATGTTCGTCATCAGCATCGCGTTCTACGGGATCATGGTGCTCTCCCCGCTCTACACCCAGATCCTCATGGGCTACACCGCGATGCTGGCCGGGATGGTCCTCGCCCCGGGCGGCGTGGCCACCCTCGTCACGATGCCCATCGCGGGCGCCTTGCTGAACCGCGTCGACCCGCGCTGGATCATCGTGGTGGGCTGCGCGGTGAACGCCTACGCCATGTACCTTATGGCCACGCTCACCCTGGAGGCGAGCTACTGGCACATCATGCTGCCGCGCTTCATCCAGGGGCTCGGCATCGGCTTCACCTTCGTGCCGATGTCCACCGTGGCGCTCGGCTCGGTGCCGGCGCGCGAGCTGGGACACGCCTCGGGGCTCTTCAACTTCGTCCGGACCATCGGCGGCAGCATCGGCATCGCGGCGGTGGCGACCATGCTGGAGCGCGGGGCGCAGGTCCACCAGGCGCGGCTCGCCGGGCACGTGAGCCTGTACGAGCCGGAGGTGTGGGACCGCTACCAGACCCTGGTGGGGATCTTCGCGACGCGGGGGGCGGACCAGGCCACCGCGGAGCAGCAGGCCTGGGAGCATCTCTACGGGATGGTGCAGCGCGAGGCGCTCGCCCTGTCGTTCATCGACAACTTCTGGCGCCTGGTCTGGATCTTCGCCGCGGTCATCCCGTTCGTGCTGCTGCTCGGGCGGCGCCCGCGCCCCGGTGAGACCCCGGCCGGGGCCGACCGCGCGCCTGCCATCGTCGAGGGCTGAGGCGCTGGCGGCGCTCGCCGGCCCGCGATAGAGTAGGCGGCCATGGCCGACAATGCCGCGCTTCCGCTGTCGCGCTTCTCGGTGCTCGACCTCACGCGGGCGCGGGCCGGTCCCACCTGCGTCCGGCAGCTCGTGGACTGGGGCGCGCGGGCCATCAAGATCGAGATGCCCGGCGGGCGCACGGGCGACGGTATGGGCGGCGCGCGCCACGGCTTCGACTTCCAGAACCTGCACCGAAACAAGCGGGCGATGACGCTGAACCTGCGCGAGCCCGAGGGCGTGGCCATCTTCAAGCGGCTGGCGCGGGACGCGGACGTGGTGGTGGAGAACTACCGGCCCGACGTGAAGCGCCGGCTCGGCATCGACTACGAGAGCTTGCGCAGCGTGAACCCCCGGCTGATCTACGGAAGCATCTCGGGCTTCGGCCAGAGCGGGCCCTATCGCGATCGGCCCGGCGTCGATCAGATCGCCCAGGGGATGGGCGGGCTCATGTCCATCACCGGCATTCCCGGCCAGGGGCCGGTGCGCGTCGGCATTCCCATCGCCGATCTCTGCTCGGGCATCTTGCTCGCCCAGGGCATCCTGGTGGCGCTGATCGAGCGCGAGACGACGGGGCAGGGCAAGTGGGTGCACACCTCGCTGCTCGAGGCCATGCTCTCCATGCTCGACTTCCAGGCCTCGCGCTGGCTGATGAGCCGCGAGGTGCCGCCCCAGGCCGGCAACAATCATCCGACCGGCATTCCCACCGGCGTGTTCGAGACAAAGGACGGCCACATCAACATCGCGGCGGCGGGCGACGATATCTACGACCGCTTCTGCCGCGCCATCGAGCGTCCGGACCTGCGCACCGATCCGCGCTTCGCCTCCGCAAAGGCGCGATCCACGAACCGCGACGTGTTGATGGAGGTGCTGATGCCGGTCACCCGGCAGAAGACCAGCGCGGACTGGGTGCGCATCATGAACGAGGCCGGCGTGCCGTGCGGGCCGATCTACCGGATCGACGAGGCCTTCGCCGATCCCCAGATCCAGCATCTGCAGATGGCCCAGCCGGTGCACTCGCCGACCCTGGGCGACCTCACCATCCTCGGCCACCCGGTCTCTCACGGCGAGGATCGCAACCCGATTCGCATGCCGGCGCCGGAGCTGGGGCAGGACAACGAGGAGATCCTGACGTCGATCGGCTACTCCAAAGAGCAGATCGCCGACCTCTCCAAGCGCGGGATCATCTGACGGTGGGCAGGGGCGCAGGGGGTGGTGGGTGGGTCTCTGACCACGATGCGCTGTTCTCCGGCCGCCCGATCAGGAGTTCCCAATCTGGGTGCTTGCCGTCCATGTCTCACTTGGCAGGGACGGGTCACCCGACCCACCCACCACCCCCTGCGCCCCTGCCCACCTCAGGCGAGGTTCATCGATGACTACGCCAGGGCAAGCGCTCGAGCAGGTCTGGCGGGCGGCCGGAGGCGATCTCGCCACGCTCGATCGGGTTAGCCTCACGGGCGAGGACCCGATGCTGCCGACCGATGTGCGGATCGGGACGGCGGCGAGCGCGGTGATCGCGGCCACCGGGCTTGCGGCGGGCGAGATCTGGCGCCTGCGCACCGGGCGCGCGCAGCCGGTGGCGGTGGAGATGCGCGCGGCCATCGCGGCCTTTCGCAGCGAGCGCTACCTGCGTGTGAACGGCGGCCCGCCGCCCGACGGCCGGAGCGCGCTGTTCGGCTTCTATCCCACCGGCGACGGCCGCTGGGTCCAGATCCACTCGAACATGCCGCATCACCACGCGGGCCACGTGCGCTTCCTCGGGTGCGAGGAGACGCCGGAGTCGATGGCCGCCGCGGTCGCCAAGTGGAACGGGCAGGATCTCGAGGACGCGCTCAACGAGATCGGGCTGCCCGCGGGCCTGGTCCGGCCTCGGGACGAGTGGCTCGCGCATCCCCACGCCCGCGCGGTGGCGGAGCTGCCGGTGCTCGAGATCTCGCGCATCGGAGACTCGGCGCCCGAGCCCTTCGGTCCCGGGGAGCGGCCGCTCTCCGGCGTTCGCGTGCTCGACCTCACCCGGGTCATCGCCGGCCCGGCGGGCGGGCGCACCCTGGCCTCCCACGGAGCCGACGTGCTGCTCGTCACCGCCCCGCACCTGCCAAACCTGCCCTCGCTCGTCATCGACTTCGGCTTCGGGAAGCGCTCCGCGTCGCTCGACCTCCGCCAGGCCGCCGAAGCCGGCCGGCTTCGGGATCTCATCGGGCGCGCCGACGTCTTCGCCCAGTCCTATCGCCCCGGCGCGCTGGCGCGGCTCGGCTTCGGGCCCGAAGAGGTTGCGAAGCTCCGACCCGGGATCGTCTACGTCACCCTCTCCGCCTACGGCCACGCGGGCCCGTGGCGGCAGCGCCGTGGCTTCGAGACGCTGATCCAGTCGGTGACCGGCTTCGCCCACGAGCACGGGTTCGGCGGCGGGCTCGGCCGCCCGCAGCATCTCCCGGCCCAGGTCGTGGACCACGCCACCGGCTATCTGGCCGCGCTCGGCGCGCTCATGGCCCTCGCGCGGCGCGCCCGGGAGGGCGGCAGCTACCTGGTGCGCGTCTCGCTCGTGCAGACCGGCCGCTGGGTCGATTCGCTCGGGCGCGTACCCGGCCGCCACGTGACCGACCAGAGCCGCGCCGACGTGGACGACCTGCTCGCGACGTGTGAGAGCCCGTTCGGGCAGCTCACGCACGTGGTGCCCGCCGCGCGCCTCGGCGAGACGCCGGCCTTCTGGGCGCGGCCCCCGGTGCCGGCGGGAACGGACGCGGCCGCCTGGCCGGCGTGAGGCGCGAGAGCCGCCTCGGCCCGACCGCGTTGGCGCTCACGCTCGGGCTGCTCGCGGTCGCCCGCGGAGCGTCCGCGTCCACCACGCTCGACTTCGTCTCCTTTCGACGGCATCGACTGCATCCGCTGGGCAGAGAGGGTTTGTGTCGCCGGGCACCTTGCACTATCATGCCTGGTGCCGTGACACCCCCCCGACCTGCCCGCCTAGTGGGCGCGGTGGTCTGCGCGCCGCTGAAGCGGCCGTAGGAAAGGAGCCCCTCATGCCTCGCGTGGCCCCGATCACCGGCAAGGCAGACGTTCCCGCCGAGCACCACGCCGTCGTGGACTCGGTGATGGCCGTCTTCGGCAACGTGCGCGGGCCGTTCAGCATGCTGCTCCACAGCCCCAAGCTGGCCGGGCGGATCCTTCCGCTCGTCAGCTTCTTCCGCGACGAGAGCGTCGTGGAGGGCAAGCTCCGCTCCATCGCGATCCTGTCCGCCGTGCGCGAGCGCGAGGCGGCCTATGTCTGGTCCGCGCAGGTCGCGGCGGCCCGCCGCAACGGCCTGCGTGACGAGGTCATCGACCTGCTGCGGTCGAAGGGCGATCCGGGCAAGCTGCCGGCGGAAGAGCGAGACATCGTGATCTACGTCCGCCAGCTCATGCGGACGAATCGCGTCGATCAGGCCGCCTTCGACGCGCTCAACAAGCGCTTCGGCGTCCAGTGGCTGGTGGAGATGACGGCCGCCGCCAACTACTTCGCGATGCTGTCCGGCGTGGTCAACGCGTTCGAGGTCACCGCCCCTGCGGACGGCGACAAGCTACCCATCTAGGAGGAGAGACAGACGACATGCGCTACGAGGCACCGGAATCGGTCGAGGGGGCGGTTGCCCTCCTCGCCGGGGCGAACGGCGAGGCGCGCGTGCTGGCGGGAGGCACCGACCTCCTGGTCCAGATGCGCGCCGACGTCGTCGACCCCGATCTGATCGTCGACATCAAGAAGATCCCGGAGACCCGTGCCATCTCCGAGGAGAAAGGCGGCTGGCGCATCGGCGCCGCGGTGACGGGCGCGGAGCTGAAGGAGCACGCGCGCCTCAGGAAGGCGTGGCCGGGCGTGGTGGAGGCGGCCAATCTCATCGGCTCCACCCAGGTGCAGGGCCGCGCCACCATGGGCGGTAACCTGTGCAACGGCTCGCCCGCGGCCGACAGCGTGCCGGCCCTGATCGCGGCCGGCGCGGTGGCAACCCTCGCGGGGCCGAAGGGCAAGCGGGACCTGCCGGTCGAGGACGTCATGCTGGGGCCCCGCAAGCTGGCGCTCCAGAAGGGTGAGTTCGTCGCGTCCTTCCTCTTGCCGCCACGGCCACCGCGCGCCAGTGACGCCTATCTGCGCTTCATCCCGCGCACGGAAATGGATATCGCGGTCGTGGGAGCGGGGGTAAGCTTGACCCTCGACGGTGGCGGCACGATCACCGCGGCCCGGGTGAGCCTGGGTGCGGTGGCGCCGCGGGTCCTGCTCGTTCCGGAGGCAGCCCAGGCCATCATCGGCAGCCGGCTCGACGAGGCCGCGCAGCGGCGGCTCGAGGCGGCGGCGCGGGCGGCCTGCCGGCCGATCGACGACAAGCGAGGCACCACCGAGTTCCGCATCGACGTGGCGGCCGTGCTGGCCCGGCGGACCGCCCTGATCGCGCTGGACCGAGCGAGAGCGAGCTGATGGCCAAGCACCATATCGAGACGACGGTGAACGGGGACCCGGTCGAGTTCCTCTGCGAGACGGAGGAGACCCTGCTCGACGTCCTCCGCGACACGCTCCTCCTGACCGGCAGCAAGGAAGGCTGTGCTTCCGGCGACTGCGGGGCCTGCAGCGTCATGCTGGACGGCCGGCTGGTCTGCTCCTGCCTCGTGCTGGGCTGCGAGGTGGCCGGCCGGAAGGTCGAGACGATCGAGGGCATGGCCCAGGGGGAGACGCTGCATCCCCTGCAGCAGAGCTTCCTGGAGCACGCGGCGCTCCAGTGCGGCATCTGCACGCCGGGCTTCCTGGTGGCCGGCAAGGCCCTGCTCGAGAAGAACCCCAATCCGACCGAGACCGAGGTGCGCTACTGGCTGGCCGGCAACCTGTGCCGGTGCACCGGGTATGACAAGATCGTCAGCGCGGTGATGGACACCGCCGCGGCTCTGAGAAAGGGATAACCGAAATGGCCGAGACCAACGGGCATTCCAAGACGAACGGACAGTCCTACGTCGGCACGCGCACGATCCGCCCGGACGGCGTGGACAAGGTGACCGGCCGCGCCCGCTTCGGGGCCGATTTCAACCTCGCCGGCCAGCTCATCGGCCGCGTGCTGCGCAGTCCGCACCCGCACGCCCGGATCGTCTCGATCGACACCTCCAAGGCCGAGGCCTTGCCCGGGGTGAAGGCCGTCGTTACCAGAGACGACTTCCCCGACCAGTCCTCCGAGTTCATCCCGGCCGGCGAGATGATGATGAACTACAAGGACGTGGTGCGGAACGTCATGGCCCGCGAGAAGGCGCTGTACGAGGGCCACGCGGTCGCCGCGGTGGCCGCCACCAGCGTCGCCATCGCGCGGCGCGCGCTCAAGCTGATCGAGGTGAAGTACGAGGTGCTCCCGCACGTCATCGACGTGGTCGAGGCCATGCGGCCCGGCGCCCCGCTGCTGCACGACGATCTCTTCACGGTCGGCGTCGAGCCCAAGCCGGAAAAGCCCTCGAACATCGCCAAGCGCTTCGAGATCAAGCAGGGTGACGTGGAGGCCGGCTTCAAGAAGGCGGATATCATCGTCGAGCGCGAGTTCAAGACGGCGCCGGTCCACCAAGGATACATCGAGCCCCACGCCGCGCTGGCCACCGCCTCCGAGGACGGCTCCGCCGAGGTCTGGACCACCACGCAGGGCCACTTCATCGTGCGCGCCCACTGCGCCCGGCTGCTCGGCCTCGACATCGGCAAGGTCCGGGTCACCGCCACCGAGATCGGCGGCGGGTTCGGCGGCAAGACGGTGGTCTATCTCGAGCCGCTCGCCATCGCGCTGTCGAAGAAGGCCAAGCGCCCGGTGAAGATGGTCATGTCCCGCGAGGAGGTGTTCAAGGCCAGCGGCCCCACCTCGGGCGCGACGGTCCGGGTGAAGATGGGCGCCACCAAGGACGGCAAGTTCGTGGCCGGCGCCGCGGAGCTGAAGTACCAGGCGGGCGCCTTCCAGGGCTCTCCGGTGCAGCCGGGCGTCATGTGCGCCTACGCCCCCTACGACATCGAGAACGTCCACGTGATCGGCTACGACGTCGTGTCGAACCGTCCAAAGGTGGCTGCATATCGCGCTCCGGGCGCGCCGATCTCGGAGTACGCGGTCGAGAGCGTAGTGGACGAGATCGCCAAGAAGCTCCGGCTCGATCCGATCGAGCTGCGCATGATGAACGCAGCCCGCGAGGGCACCAAGGCGGCCTACGGCCCGAAGTTCGGGCCGATCGGGCTGGAGGAGACGCTCAATTCGATCAAGAAGACCGAGCACTGGAACACCCCGCTCCGCAAGTGGCAGGGCCGCGGGGTGGCCTCCGGCTTCTGGTTCAACATCGGCGGCGAGACCTGCGCCTCGCTCACCGTGAACGAGGACGGCACCGTCTCGCTGGTGGCCGGCACCCCGGACATCGGCGGGCTGCGCGCCTCGCTGGCCGCGGTGGCCGCGGACGAGCTGGGGGTTCCCTACGACAAGGTGCGCCCGATCATCGGCGACACCGGCTCGCTCGGCTTCAACTTCCTGACGGGCGGCAGCCGCTCCGCGTTCTCGGGCTCGATGGCCATCGTGGAGGCGGCCAAGCAGATCAAGGCCGACCTCTGCGCGCGGGCCTGCAAGCTCTGGGAGGCCAAGCCCGACCAGGTCGAGTGGAAGGACGGCGCGGTGCGGCCGCTCGGCGCGCTCGCCGAGAAGGCCAAGCCGATGACGGTCGCCGACTTCGCCAAGGTGGCCGGCAAGACCGGCGGCCCCATCGGCGGCGTCGGGCGCATCAACGCCCAGGGCGCGGGGCCGAGCTTCGGCACGCACCTGGTGGACCTCGAGGTCGATCCGGAGACCGGGCGGGTCACCATCCTGCGCTACACGGTGGCCCAGGACGCGGGCCGGGCGCTGCACCCGGCCTACGTCGAGGGGCAGTTCCAGGGCGGGGCGGTGCAGGGCATCGGCTGGGCGCTCAACGAGGAATACATCTACGGAGAGGACGGCAAGCTGCAGAACGCGGGCTTCCTCGACTACCGCATGCCGGTGGCCTCCGACGTGCCGATGATCGACGCGATCCTGGTCGAGGTGGGCAACCCGAAGCATCCCTACGGCGTGCGCGGGGTCGGGGAGACGCCGATCGTCCCGCCGCTGGGGGCGATCGCCAACGCGATGGAGAACGCCACCGGGATCCGCTTCACCGAGCTGCCGATGTCGCCGCCCAAGGTGCTGAAGGCGCTCAAGGAGAAGGGGGCCGCCCGGGCCTGAGCCGGATGGCGCGCGTCACCCTGGTGGGCAACCTCGTGCAGATCGCGGGGGGTGTCGCCGAGTACGATCTCCCGGCGACGTCGGTGAAGCAGCTCTTCGAGCTGCTCACCGAGCTGCATCCGATGCTGGCGCGCCACCTGGAGGAAGGGGTGGCGGTAGCCATCGACGGGCAGATCTATCAGGACGCGCTGTTGCAACCGATCGAGAGCGACAGCGAGGTATTCCTCCTCCCGCAGATCGCGGGAGGACGGGGTCAGGTCTTGAATTACGACATTTTTCTTCCGGGTGCTTCTGCGACGCGCCAGGGAATGTCGTAATTCAAGACCTGACCCCAACATGGAGGCGCGCATGGCGAGGATCGAGCCGCTGGGGATCCACGAGGTCGACGACGAGATCCGGCACATGTGCGAGGAGTCGGAGCGCCAGATCGGCACCTCGGCGAGCACGCGCACCTACGCCAAGAATCCCGCCGTCTCCAAGGCGCTCGCCGCCTTCCGAGCGGCGCTGGTGCGCGAGGGCACGATCGATCCGGTCATCCGCGAGCTGGTCCGGCTGAAGGTCGCCGGCCTCAACGCCTGCCGCTACTGACTCAAGGCGCGCTATGCCGGGGCCCGGCATGCGGGAGCGACCGAGGAGAAGATCGCGGCGATCAACGACGACAGCTCGGACCTTCTGACCCCACGCGAGCGGGCCGCCGTGCGTTTCGCCGAGAAGCTCGCGGTCGACCACCAGAAGGTCGACGATGCGCTCTGGGCCGAGCTACGCGGCCAGTTCTCGGAGGCCGAGGTGATCGAGCTGGTGGCCCACACCACGCTCTACATCGGCTTGGGCCGCTTCAACGAGATCGTGGGGCTCGACCCGG
>Ga0187893_10000565_pt1 | contig 95853 bp, 93 predicted proteins | sample MA1701074metaG_FD_139574 | JGI IMG/M metagenome (GOLD analysis project Ga0187893, IMG submission 139574) | White microbial mat communities from a basaltic lava cave in the Kipuka Kanohina Cave System on the Island of Hawaii, USA - MA170107-4 metaG ... | reverse complement strand
TACTACGCCTCTGGTTTCTACAAGTTCCAAGAGCTGATCGGCTACTACCTGGACCTCAACGAGGACCTGGTCCGGGTCCGGATCATCAACGTCAACGGCAAGGTCCTGTTCGACTCGGCCGAGCTGCAGGAGGGCGGCGGCCAGCGGGAGGGGCGCGACCCGGAGCGCTGGATCGAGGGCGCCGACCGGCTGGAGGCGATCAAGCGCCTGGAGCTGACCCCGCTCCACATCCAGGACGCCAGGGGCCGCGAGCTGCTGGAGGTCATCGCACCCTACATCGAGGACTGGGGGCGCCACCGGCTGTCCGTGGCCTACACCGTGTCCTACGACAACCTGCAGCCAAGCATCAACCGGCTCATCTTCATGATCGTGGGGCTGACGGTGATCTCGATGATCGTGTCGGTGCTGCTGTCGGTGGCGCTCTCGAGCCGCATCACGCGGCCCCTCGAGGAGCTGACGGCCGGCGCCCGCGGCCTGGCCGAGGGCCACTTCGACCGGCGCCTCGCCATCCACTCGGGCGGCGAGGAGCTGAGCGTCCTGGCCTCGACCTTCAACCACATGACCGAACGGCTGAAGCAGAACGTCGAGCAGCTCGAGGAATCCAACAAGAAGCTGGCGGCGGTGAACGAGGAATTGAAGGAGCTGGACCGGATGAAGTCCGACCTGCTCGCCAACGTCAGCCACGAGCTGCGCACGCCGCTGACCGCGATCAAGGGCTACACCGACTACATCCTCGACGGCAAGCTGGGCTCCATCACCGAGAAGCAGGAGCGCGGCCTGGTGGTGGTCCAGCGCAACCTGGAGCGGCTGTCCAAGTCGATCAACGCGCTGCTCGACTTCTCGCGCATGGACGCCGGGCGCATCGCCCTCAACATCCAGCCCTTCAGCCTGCTGCAACTGGTGGAGCAGATCCACTCCACGCTGCGCTCGGAGCTGGAGAAGAAGCGCGTCGCGTTCCAGCAGCAGGTGCCGAGCGACCTGCCCCCGGTGATCGGCGACCGCGACAAGCTAAGCCAGGTGATCGAGAACCTCGTGATCAACGCCATCAAGTTCACGCCCGAAGGCGGCCGCATCACGGTGGGCGCCGAGCGGGCGCTGCTGGACACCCGCGCCTCGGCCCGTGTCCACGTCTCCGACACCGGCATCGGCATCCCCGAGCAGCAGATTGGCAAGATCTTCAACCGCTTCCACCAGGTGGACGGCTCCACCACGCGGCGCTTCGGCGGGGTCGGGCTGGGACTGGCCATCGTGAAGAGCATCCTGGACGCCCACGGCACCCCGGTGGCGGTGGAAAGCGAGGTGGGCAAGGGCACCAGCTTCCGCTTCGTGCTGCCGCTGCTCGACAAGGGCACGGAGGCCGGCGAACCCCGCCGCTTGGCGCCCAGCCCGCAGTCGGCCGAAGCGCTGGTCCTGGTGGTGGACGACGATCCCGAGATGCAAGGCCTCGCGCGCACCAGCCTCGAGAAAGAGGGCTTCGCCGTGGTCAGCGCCGCCACCGCCGAGGAGGGCGCCGCCATGGCGTCGCGGCGCCGGCCCGACCTGATCCTGCTCGACCTGCTGCTGCCCGACCGCAACGGCCTGGAGCTCCTGCAATCCCTGAAGGCGGACCCCGTCACCCACGACATACCCGTGATGGTGGTCTCGATCACCAGGGAGAGCGTCAGGGCGCTGTCCCTCGGCGCGGCCGAGTGCATCACCAAGCCGGTCGACGCCCAGGCCATCGTGCCCATGGTGCGGCGGCTCCTCGACGGCTCCTTCAGCGGAGCCACCGTGCTGGTGGTGGACGACGAGACCGACACTGTGGACTTCGTGCGCGACACGCTGAAGGCCGAGGGCCTGCGGGTGCTGGTGGCCCACGACGGGCGCCAGGCCCTGGCCGTGCTGGAGAAGCGGCGCCCCGACCTGGTGCTGCTCGACATCATGATGCCCGAGCTGTCGGGCTTCGAGGTGCTGGAGGCCATCGCGCGCAACCCGGGGCTGGCCGGGACGCCGGTGATCGTGCTGACGGCCCGGGGCGACGATGCCGACGCGAAGCGCGGCCTCGCCCTGGGCGCCCGGCGCTACATGAGCAAGCCGTTCGACGTCCGCGACCTGATCGCCGAGGTCCTGAAGCAGGTCGCGTCGCGGCAATCCGATGGGAAGGGCGGGCGGGCAGAGTTATGAAGAGAAAGATCCTGGTGGTGGACGACGAGGACGACATCCTCAACTTCCTCGAGCTCGTGCTCTCGGAAAAGGGCTACGAGGTCGTCACCGCCTCGGGCGGCCAGGAGGCCCTGACACGGGCGCAGCTCGAGCGGCCGGACCTCGTGCTCCTCGACATCATGATGCCGCAGATGGACGGCTGGGAAGTCCTGAAGCTCTTGCGGGTGGACGAGGAGACGGCCGAGATCCCGGTGGCGATGCTGTCGGCCCGTACCGAGGCCCGCGACCGCGTGCAGGGCCTGCAGGAGGGCGCCATCGACTACATCTGCAAGCCCTTCTCCCTGTCCGAGCTGCTGGGCAAGATCGAGGCGATCTTCAGCCAGGCGGGCGTTTCCGCCCCCAACGGCAAGTGAAACCCCAGGCCGCCGCGGGCCGGGACTACTTCCGGCTGCGAGCGGAATGGCTGCGCTTCAAGAACAACGTCTACGACGCCAACACGGAGCTGCCCACGTTGTCCGCCGTGCTCGACGACGCGCGGCGCCTGGTGGAGGACCGCGGCGCCGTCGGCCTCGTCTACCTGGATCTGGGAGGCGATCCGCAGCTCGAGTCCTTCCACGGCTGGCTGGCCTACGACGAGCTGCTGCGCACCTTCGCTCGCAGCCTGGGCGGCCTCACGGAGGATGGCCTGCTGTCCGCCCACGACCGCGTGGCGGCCCTGTCGGTGCGCAGCGACAAGTTCCTGGTGTTCCTGGGTGGCCCGGCACGGACGCCCTTCGACGCGGCGTCGCTGCAGGCCCACGTGCTGCGGCTGCGCGAGCGGCTCCAGGAGCGCCTGGCCGGCGAGGCCCCGGTTCCGATCAAGTTCCACGACGGCCACGCCCTGCTGCGGCGGGACCCGATGCTGCGCACCGAGCGCCTGATCCATCGCGCCCTCGACGAGGCCATGCTCATGAGCCGGCGCCGCCGCTCCAGCGAGGAGGACCGGCGCGCCCTCGGCCTCGACGCCTTGATCGAGAGCGGTGAGGTGTCCACCTTCTACCAGCCCATCGTGGACCTGACGACACTCCAGGTGCTGGGCCACGAGGTGTTCAGCCGCGGCCCTGCGGGCGGGCCTTTCGAGGACGCCGAGGGTCTGTTCGCCCTGGCCGAGCGCACGGGGCGCCTCGTGGACTTCGAGCGGCTGTGTCGCAGCCGCGCCCTGCTCTCGGCGCACCGCCACCTGCCCAAGGGACGCAAGCTGTTCCTCAACACCTCGGCTCGGGCGCTGACCGACAACGACGTGGCCGGCTCCGGCTTCGTGCGCCTGGTCGAGAACGAGGGCCTGGCCCACGACGACGTGGTGCTCGAGATCAACGAGCGCGTGGCCTTCGAGGGACGCACGGACTACGGCGCGGTGCTGCGCGAGCTGAAGCGGGGCGGATTCCGGATCGCGATCGACGACATGGGGGCCGGCTACTCGAGCCTGCACTCGGTGGTGGAGATGGAGCCCGACTACATGAAGTTCGACGTCTCCCTGGTGCGCAACATCGACCGCAGCCTGATCAAGCGCAGCCTGCTCGAGACCCTGGTCGAGCTGGCGGCGAAGATACGCGCCGAGGTGATCGCCGAGGGCATCGAGGCGGAGTCCGAGCTCACGGCCGTGCGCGACCTCGGAGTGCGCTTGGGCCAGGGCCGCTACCTCGCGGCCCCGGCGCTGGTCCCGGCGGCCGCGGCCAAAGCATGACCCACGTGCTGCCGACGTATCACGACCGTGCGGCCGAGCTGCGCGCCCAGCTGTCGGAGCGCGGCAGCCTGGGCCTCGTGGTGATCGACGCGTCGGCGATGGACCGCGTCGAAGGCGAGTACGGAGCGGACGCCTATGAGGAGGTCCGGCAGCGCTTGTTCCGGCTGATGGCCGAGGCCCGCGGCAAGGACTACCGCGCCGAGGATCTCGTGACCCTGGAGGGTCCGCGCGGCCTGCGCTTCGTGCTGCTCCTCGACCGCAAGCGCCGCAAGGGCACGCCCCTGGGCAGCGCGGACCTCCACGCCGTGCGCACGCGCCTGGTGACCGGGCTCGTCCCGAACCTGGCGCGGGCCGCCTTTCCCTACATGAAGACGCTGCCCCAGGTGGAGGTCGGGGTGAGCCTGGTGCTCAACAACCCCCTCGTCCACACCGAGCGCCTGGTCGCCCGCGCCCTGGAGGAGGCCCTGGCCCAGGCGGCCCACGAGCGGCGTGGCGAGCTGATCGCGAGCCGCGAGCGGCTCCAGGACCTGATCATCCGCAGCCGCGTGATCACCGCCTATCAGCCGATCCTGCTGCTGAAGGACCGCTCGCTGCTCGGCTTCGAGGCCCTGTCGCGAGGCGCCCGCGGCACCGGTCTCGAGTCCGCCGACGACCTGTTCGGCTCCGCCGAGGTCCACGGTCTGCTGATCGAGCTCGACCGCCTGTGCCGGCAGCGGGCGCTCTTGTCCTCGGGCCGCATCCCCAGCAACGCCCGGATCTTCGTCAACACGCTGCCCGCCACCATCCGGGATCCCCAGTTCCGGGGCCGCGCCCTGATCGAGTTCCTCGACCGGGCCCAGGTGGCTCCCGACCGGATCGTCATCGAGATCACCGAGAAGCTGGTGATCGAGAACTACAACCTGTTCCGCGAGACCATGGCCTACTTCACCGACCTCGGCATGTCCTTCGCGGTCGACGACGTGGGAGCCGGCTACTCGGGCCTCGAGTCCATCGCGCGCCTGAAGCCGCACTTCCTGAAGATCGACACCGCCCTGGTGCGCGACGTCCACGAGAGCCGGGTCAACCGCGAGATGGTGAAGGCGATCATCTCGCTCGGCCAGGGCATCGGCTCCACGGTCATCGCCGAGGGCATCCACACCCAGGAGGAAACCGACGCCCTGCTCTCCATGGGCATCGACTACGGCCAGGGCTTCTTCCTCGCGCGGCCCGACCCCGGCCCTGAGTGAGCCTCGAGACGACCGCTGCCTCGCCCCGACCAGGGCTCCCGTTCCTGATCAGCCTCGCCGCGGCGGTCTTGCTCCAGCTCTGGTGCTACCACGCGGAGCTGCCGGCGCGGGCGGGAGTGGGCTACCACCACGTCGCCAGCGTGCGCGAGCTGGCGAAGGGCGAGTTCCCACCGGCCAACAACCTGGTGCCGGGGCGCACGCCGGTGGGCCACTACGGCCCCTACCTGGTCCTGCTCGGCCTCGTCGCCCGCGTCACCGGCGCCCCTCCGCTGCTCGTGCTCGAGGCCGCTGGCCTGGCCTTGCTGGTCCTCTATCTCCTCCTGTTTCACGCGCTGCTCGTCCGTCTCGTCTCCCCGGCCGCCGCCAACTGGAGCGTGCCCGCGGCGCTCCTGCTGTGGGGCCCGTGGCCCGGCGCCGACATGCCGTGGCTGGCGTGGGGCTGGCCCGGCACCACCTCGGCCGCCGATCCGCAGAACTTCTTCTACCCGCAGCACGCCGCGCTCACCCTGCTCGTCTGGCTGCTGCTCTCGGCTCGCGGGCCGGAAACGCGCGCGCGCGGCCTGGGGCTCGTCACGATCGCGGCCCTGCTCATCGCCACCCATCCCTACACGGGTTTCGCCCTGGTCACGGCGCTGGGCGCATGGCTCGTCGCACTGCTGTGGCGCCGGCAGCTGCGGGCGCGCGCCGCGGCGCTGCTCGTGCTCGTGCCCGTCCTGGGCCTGCTGGTCGCCGCGGCCTGGCCGTACTACCCGGTCTGGCGGCTGCTGGGCACCTTCGCCGATCCGAACTTCCGCCAGCCGCTGCCGCCGGCCGTGGTCCACGACCCGTCGCCCGCGCCGCCGCCACCCACGCTGGAGGCGACCGCCGGCTCCGAAGCGCAGCCGGGGGCGCCGCCAGGGGGCGTCGATTGGGCCGCGACCGTCGTTCCTGCCTGGCACATCCTCGGCCCGGCGCTGCTGGGCCTTGCGGGAGCGGCCGCGATCGCGCGCCGCGGCGACGTCTTTCTCCTGGCCTGGAGCCTTCTGGCCCTGGGTCTGGCGCTGTGCCCGTGGGTCCCGCTGCGCGAGCGACTCGTCACGTTCGCGGCGATCCCGCTGCAGCTTGGCGCGGCGGCGGTCTTCGAGGGATTGTGGCGGCGCCGGATCGCCGGCCGCGCCGTGGTGGCCGCGCTGCTGCTGGCCTCGGGCTTCGTGGCCTGGAAGCGTCTGGAGTTCGTCCACGACCTGCCGCTGCTCGACCTCGGGTTCGTCGCCGCCGTGACGCCCGAGGACGCCGTGATCATGGCGCCCGACGGCCTGGCCAACGTCGTGGCCGGCCAGACCGGGCGCAAGGTCGCGAACCCCGAGGGACCCGATCTCTTCCTCATCCTCGCGGGCGGCGCCCGGCGCATGCTCGACCAGAGGCGCTTCTACGCCTGGGGGACGCGCGCGGGCGAGCGCGAGGCGATCCTGCGCCGCTGGCGCGTGACCCACGTGCTGATCGATCGCTTCGTGCCCTTTCCAGGCACGCCGCCCGGTGCGCTCCGCGCCGAGCGTGACGGCCTCGCGCTGTACGACGTGCGCGCTCCGGCCGCTCCCTAGACCCCGCCTGCCACCAGGTCGGGACCGGAGTCCAGCAGGAACTGGCACTCCGCGCGCCCGAAGCGCAGCGCATCGCCGTGGCGCAGCGGGCGCTCGGCCACGACGTCGCCGTTGACGCGCGTGAGGTTGGTCGAGCCCAGGTCCTGCACCACCCAGGTGTCGGCGCGCTCCTCGAGGCGGGCATGGGCCCACGACACCAGGGCCTCCTTGACGGGGATGTCCGCCTCGGGGTCGCGGCCGATGAGCATCACGGGCTTCGAGAGCGGGAACTCGACCCGGCTGCCGTCCTTGCGGGTAAAGACCAGCCGCGCCGGGAGCAAGTTCTAGTTCGCCCCGCCGCGGCGCGCCGCCAGCGGCGCCACGGCCGGCCCGTCGTTGTTGAAGAGCGTGGCGTCCTTGAAGGCCGCTGCCGCCCGGTAGGCCTCGGCGGCTTCCTTGCGGTACTCGCTGCCCAGGTTCTCGAGGGCGAGCCCCAGGTAGTACAGCGCCGTGCCCTGTGACAGCCCCGGCCGCTGAGGCAGGATACTGCGCGCCTTCAGCAGGTATTCGTGGGCCGCAGCGTAGTCCCCGAAGTGCATCGCGCACAGCGCGAGGTTCAACTGGGCGAAGGCCGCCGCCTCGGTACCGGGATAGCCGAGGGCTTGCTGGCGCAGGTCCATCATGATCTTGTTGTAGAGCAGCGTGGGGTCGTTCAGGGGTATCTCCTGGGGCGTCTCGCCGAGCGCCAGGTCCACCGAGCGCGTGCCCGAGGCGCCGCGCAGGTGCAGGGCGAGCCGGTCGCCGGCCTTCTTGCCGTCGAGGGAGGCCAGCAGGTCCGCGGTGCGCTTCACCGCCTTGCCTTCCACGGCGTACAGCACCTCGCCGGGCTGGATGCCCGCCTTCTCGCCGGGGCCCAGGGGCACGACCCGCAGCACCGGCACCCCGTCGTGGAGCAGCGTGTCCACCGAGATCACGCCGGTCCACGGCCGATACAGCGTCGCCCGCTGATCCACGGCGGAGATGAATCGCAGGTAGGACGCGGCCTCGCCCCAGGTCACCTCCCACGGGTCCGCGGTGGCGTTGCCCGCGGCCAGCAGGTGCAGCACGGCCGTGCGCTGCAGGCGCTCGTCGGGCAGCACCGCCACCAGGAAGCCCTGGACGTCGAGGGCCGCCGCCAGCTTCTCGGTCACCCGCCGCACCACGTCCGCCTCGGCGCGCGTGGCCGAGACCAGGCCCTTGCGGGTGATGCGCTCGGACTCGAGGATGCGGTCCACGGTCTCGCGCGGCGCCGCAAAGAAATTCAGCGTCGCGATCTTCGACAGGTTCTGCGCCAGGCGCTCCTCGACGAGAGGCAGGTTGCGCTCGGCGGCCGCGCTCTCGGCCACGACGCCGAGCAGGGCCAGGCTGGGCCGGATCGGGCAGTCGAGGCTCAGGTTTTCGTCCTTGGCCAGGACGATGTCCTTCAAGAACTTCCCGGCCGCGTGCTTCACCTCCAGCCGGTGTTTGCCCGAGCAGACGCCGTCCAGCTCCCGGGGCGTCACGCCCATCGACTCGCCGTCGAGCAGGATGCGCGCCCCCGGCGGGTCCGAGGTGAGCGCCAGGGACGCCAGTGATTCCTCCATGCGCACGGGCTCGGTCTCGTAGTCCTGGGGCTCGGGCACGTCCAGGGTCAGGCGCACCACCTCGTGGCACTTCTTGCGCAGCTCGACCACGTGGCTGCCGAGGCCCAGGTTCCCCACCTCGGTTCGTTCCGATGCACGGGACGGGTCGATGCCGCGCGCCCTCGCGAAGTCGAAGCGGTCCGGGGACAGGGAGCCCGCCGTGGTGGCCTTGAGCTGGCCGTCGATCCAGACCTCGACACCGGGCGGGTCGGTGATGAAGAAGGCGCTGGCCGCGGTGCGCACCAGGTCCACCTGCAGGGTCTCGGTGGCCCGTGGCGCTATGGACACGCTACGCATCTCGTTGCGATAACCGTCCCGCGCGATCTCCACCATGTACTCCCCCGCCAGCACCTCGAGCGGGAAGAAGTCGGTCAGGCTCAGGAACTCGCCGTTCAGCGTGACCTTTGCGCCTGCGGGCTTCGAGGACACGGCCAGGTAGCCGACCAGGGCCTTTTTCACGGAGTTGAAGAAGTCCACGATCTTGGGCGAGACCTTGTCCTTGCTGATCGCGTACGCGGGCTGGTGCTGCACGAGGGAGCGGAAGCTGTCGGAGGCCTTCTCCTGGAGCCCGATGTTGTAGTAGGCGCGGCCGCGCAACTCGAAGGCCTGGGCCAGGATCTCCCGGCCGCGCAGCGGCAGGCCACCCTGCCGGCGCAGGTCTTCGAGACGCGAGATGATCTCGTCGAACAGCACGATGGACCGGCTTTGCTGCGGCCCGTCGAACTCGGCCACCGCCCTGGCCAGCAGGTCCTGGACCTGGGACATCTCGCGCTGCGCGGCCTCGGACAGCCCCGGAATCGGGGCAGGCGCCGGCGCCTGGCGGGCCAGGGCGGCGGGGCTCAGGGCGGCGAACAGCAGCAGCAGCCGGGCCGTCTTCACTTGAACCTCAACAGCCGCTCGGCCTTCTCGTCGTACACGATCACGGACCCGTCGAGATCGAGGGCCAGCGCCGCGGGCCGCCGCAGCTCGGCGCTGCTGATCGTGGTGAGCCACTGCCCCGTCGGCGAGAACACCAGGACGCCGAGCTCGGCATCGGCCACGTAGAGGTTGCGGAACGGATCCACCGCGATGTCCACCGGCTTCTTGATCTCGTAGCCGGCCCCGCGCGCCGGCAGAGCGCGCAACGGTTTGCCCGACTCGTCGTAGAACTGCACGGACTTGCTGTCGGCGTCGAGGGCCGCCACCGCTCCCTCTCCGTCGATGACCAGCCGGCGTACCTCGCGCTCTCGCGAATCGGGGAAGGTCCCCAGGAAGCGGAAGTCGGACGTGTCGTATTTGTAGATGTGTTTGCTCTTGGCGTCGCTCACCAGCACGTGGGCCAGGGGCGTGACCACGGCGCTCTCGATCTTCTCGAGCGGCTCGAGCATCCCGGGCTTGTCGCCCGGCGCCGCGAAGGCCTTGATGTCCTTGGGCCCGATGCGCACGGCGCTGCGCGCCGCCACCACCAGCTCGTTGCGGGGCGACAGCGACAGGCCCCGCAGGTCCTCGGCCGTGATGCCCGCACCCCGGCTGCCGTCGGCGGCGAAGGGCACGGCGTTCTTGACCTTGTTCGACGCGATCCACAAGGTGCGGTCGGGCGTCATCAGGATCGCCTGCACGTCCTTCAGGACGTCTCCGCCGGCGACCGAGTAGCCGGCGTCGTAGGCAAAGCTGGGCCGGCCCCCGGCATGCAGGCGATACAGGGCCGTGGTGCGGTTGAGCGCCAGCTCGGACCACGCGCTCTCGGGGAAGCGGTTCCGGACCTGCTGGAACTCCTCCATCGCGGACCGTGGCTCGCCCTGCAGGGCCAGGCAGTGCCCGATCTGGAACTGGGCCGCCGGCGCCACGTCGCTCGTGGGGTGCTCGAGGGACACGCGGCGCTCGGCTTCCACGGCCTCGGCGAAGCGACCGGCCTTGCGGTGAGCCAGGCCCGCGGCGTACAGCGCGCGGGCCACCCACTCGCTGCGCGGATACAGGCGCTGCACGCGGGTGAACTGCGCCAAAGCGTCGTCCAGCTCCGCGGGCTGCAAGGCGCGGGTCAAGGTCAGCACGCCGAGGTAGTAGTAGGCGCCCGGCGCCCCGTCGCTCTGCGGATAGCGCTTCGCGACCTGGTCGAAGGCTGCGCGCGCCTTCTCGACGTCGTTCTCGACCTCCAGGTGGTAGCGCCCGATCTCCAGGTAGGCGTCGTCGACCGACTCCGACTGGGCGAAGCCCGAGACGATGGTGTTGAAGTTGTCGAGCGCCTGCTTGTACTGCTTCTTGACCACGTAGGCGCGTCCGTCTTCGAGCAGGCCCCGGGCCTGCTCCTCGGGCGAGGCCTGGGGGAACGCCGGCAGGGCCGTCACGGCCAAGAGGGCCATCAGGCCCAGGCGCCGCGTCAATCCTTCCGCCCCATCACGTACCCGAGGACTCCGGGTCGGACCTCCACCGTCTCTTCCCGGCGCGTGCCGTCGGGCCACTTGAAGCTGACGACGCGCGTCCCCGAGGCCACCGGCCGGTCGAGAATCGGCGGGTAGTCGGCGAAGATCCCGTCGATCGAGACCTCGCAGTTGTCGGGCAGCGCGCGGATGCTCAGGCGGCCGAGGGCGGGAGCGGTGAGAGCCGCCTCCACGCCCGCGCGCACGTCGACGACGACCGTCGAGCGCAGGAAGTGCTTCTCGGACACGAGGCTCAGCGTCTGGCGTCCGATCGGCAGCTCCAGGCGCGCCGCGGTCTGTGCGCGGAGCAGGGTGCGGCCCTTCCACGCCACGTCCACGGGGTAGGCTGCGCTGAGCGCGACGACGCCGGGCGGACCGGCGGTCTCCAGGACCAGGCGCAGCTCGGGCGCGGCCCTGCCCGCCGCCACGCGCGCCTCGGCCGCGAGAAAGCCGGTCTTCGCGACGCGCACCAGGTGGTCGCGGCCCGGGTCGATCTCGAGGTCGAGCGGCGTCGTGCCGGGGACCGGCCGGCCGTCGAGGCGGAGCGTCGCGCCCGCCGGATCCGAGACCACGCGGATCGTGACTAGGACGGGCGCGGCGGCGGCAGGCACGGGCTTGCTGGGCGCTGCCGGGGCCGTGTTCGGGCCCGCCGGGGCCGGGGCTGCGGCCGTGGGCGGCGCGTCGTCCCCGCCCCGCATCAGGAGAAAAGCTGCCAGCCCCGCAACCAGCAGCGCCGCGGCCGCGCCGGCGAAGGGGCGTCGCCGGGCCGGGACCGAATCCGGCGCCGCGCCGGCCGGTTCGGGCCGTTGATACTCGATCGTGGGCGGCGGTGCTTGCAAGACCGTACCCGGCTGTTTCGTGGTCGCGGGCGACTGATAGGTCGCATCGAGCTCCGCGAAGATCTCGCCCTCGGGCTCGGGCGATCCCGCCTGTCGAGCCCGCTCGCGCGCCAGCGTTCTCGAGAGCCGGCGCCCGTCGAGCAGGTCTGGGCAGCGCCCGATCACGGTGCGGATGTGGTGCTCGGCGGCGTCGAACTGCCCTTCCTTCAGCAGCCGGCGCGCCGTCTGCAAGGCCTCGGCGTCCGCAAGGGCGCCCGACACCGGGTGCGCCGCGGCGTGTTCGCGCAGCGCCTCGGCCAGCGAGTCGGCCATGGCGGCGGCCGACGAGAAGCGCTGGGCCGGGTCCTTGCAAAGCGCCCGCGCGACGATCGCCTGCAGCGTCTCGCCCAGCCCGCCCAGGGCCTCGGCCGACAGCGGCGGCGGCTCCGTATGGGCGATCCTGTACAGGACGTCGGTCGCGGCCTCGCCGGCGAAGGGCCGCTGGCCCGCCAGCAACTCGTACAGGATCACGCCCACCGAGAACACGTCGCTGCGCCCGTCCAGCTCCTGCGCCCGGATCTGTTCGGGGCTCATGTAGTTCACGGTGCCCACCATGAAGCCGCTCTTGGTGAGGTTGGTGCCGCCGAGCTTGGCGATGCCGAAGTCCATGATCTTCGCCGTCCCGTCGTCGAGCAGGCGGATGTTGGAGGGCTTGATGTCGCGATGCACGATGCCGTGCTCGTGGGCGTAGTGCAGCCCGCGCAGCACCTGGACCACGACCTCGAGCTTCTCGCGCAGCGGCATCGGCTCGCCGGAGCGGATCAGGCCCTCGAGGTCGGCGCCGGGCAAGAGCTCCATGGCGATGAAGGGCAGCCCGCGGTCCTCGCCCAGCTCGAAGACCGTGAGGATGCTCGGGTGCTGGAGCCGTGCCGCCGCCTTGGCCTCGATCTCGAAGCGGCGCCGGCTCTCGCCGTCGAAGGCACCCTCGGCGGTCAGGGTCTTGATCGCCACCTCGCGGTCGAGGGTCTCGTCGCGGCCGCGGTAGACCATGCCCATGCCGCCGCGGCCGATGCGCCCCGTCACGAGGTAGCGGCCGATGCGGCGCTTCGAGCGGGGCTCGGTCTCTTTGGCCGGAAGCACGGCGCCTATTCGTGGAAGTGCAAGAGCACGACGCTGATGTTGTCCTCGCCGCCACGGGCGTTGGCTTCGGCCACCAGGCTCTGGGCGCCCTTGTCGGCGTCGCCCTGGGCGTCGTTCAGGAGCCTCGCGATGTGCTCGTCGGGCACCATGGTGGTGAGGCCGTCGGAGCAGACGAGCAGCAGGTCGCCCGCCTGGATCGCGTGGGTGCCCATGTCCACCTGGAGGTCTGCCCGCCCGCCCAGCGCGCGCGTGACCACGTTGCGCAGGGGATGGCTGCGGGCTTGTTCGGCGCTGATGATGCCGCTCTGGAGCTGCTCGTTGACCCAGGAATGGTCGCTCGTGAGCTGGATGAGCTCGCCGCCTCGGAACAGGTAGATGCGGCTGTCGCCGACGTGGGCGAGGTTCGCCGTGCCGCCGTCCACCAGCACCGCGGCCACCGTGGTGGCCATGCCCTCGTATTCGCTCTTCTCCTTGGTGGCCTCGAGCACCTTGCGGTTGGCGAAGCGGACCGCCGTCTTCAGGCGGTTGCCGTCGTAGGAGATCGTCTCGTCCAGGCCGAAAGGCCAGGTGATCTCCTCGTCGCCGCTCGTGAGCTGGACGAACTCGTTGATCGAGTCCACCGCCACCTTGGAGGCGATCTCGCCCGCGGCGTGGCCGCCCATGCCGTCGGCCACCACGAACAGGCGCTGCTCCGCATTCGCCACCAGGCTGTCCTCGTTGCCCTTGCGCTTGCGGCCCACGTCCGTGACGGCCTTCCAGGCGATGTTCATCGCGCGCAAGTATCTCTCAGGGCTTTCGCCTTAGGAAGCCAAAGGTGCCGCCGGGCTTCTCGGGTTCCGGCTCGGGCGGGCGCAGGCTGCCCAGCAGCGCCTGGACGGAGTTGTTGCCGGGGTCGAGGGCGGCGGCGGCCTCGGCCGCCTTGCGCGCCCGGATCGCGAGCCCCTGGGATTGGAACGCGAAGGCGAGGTCGAGCAGCGCGTCGACGTTCCTCGGGTCCTGCCTCGAGATCTCCTCCAGAACCTGGATGCCCTCGCGGGCGGTCTGGGGGTGCTTGATCAGCAGCCGGCCCAGCCCGGCCTTGTACTTCGTCTCCTGGGGCTGCAGGTACACGGCCTCGCGCAGCTTCTCGATGGCGGCGCCCAGGGCCCCGGTCTTCAGGACCTCCTGGGCCTGGCTCACGGCCTGGGCTGCCTGTTCTTCGGGGGTCGTGGCCTTCGGCTTGGCGAGCTCGGCGTCGTAGTCGCGGCGCGAGCGCTCGTTCGACAGGGCATTGAAGGCGGCAGTGGCCTCCTTGAAGAACTCCTGCGCGCGTTCTTTCTCGGCCGGGTCGCTGAAGCGGTCGGGGTGCCGGTCCTTGGCGATGCGCGCGTAGGCCTCGCGCACTTCCGCCACCGTGGCCGAGCGTTGGACGCCGAGCAGCTCGTAGTGGTCGGCCATTTCAGTGCTTGCCTCCGCCAGGTCCCTGGGACGGCCCCTTTATGAAGCGCTGGGCCTGCTTGCGGATCACCTCGGGGACGTTCTTGTCCACGGAGATGGACTTCAGGTCGCGGGGGTTGAGGCGCGACACCATGCCCAGGGAGATGGCGAGGGGCGTCCGCGGGTTGCGCACCAGGCTGGAGACGACGCCATAGCGCTTCGACCACTCCCTGTTCGCGCCGATGATGCGCAGCACCTCGTCCGAGACGTTCTTCATGGCGGCGAAGGACTCGACTTCGGCGTCGGTCAGGCGCGGGCTGCCCAGCACGGCCGTGGCCACGATGCGGTTGGGATCGCGGACCAGCACGGCGCGCTCCTCGCGGTTGCCCTTGAGGGCCGTCACCACTTTCTCCGCCGTCTTCAGCCGGTAGATCCGCTGCACCGCGCTGACCTTGTCGGTTTCGCCCTGCTCCTCCTCGGTCAGGTAGCGCACTACGGCCTCGCCGTCGCTTTGGGGTGGCGGCTCCTCTGGGATTTCCGGCTCGGGCGGCGGCGGCGGAGGAGGAGCCGCCGCGGCGGGCGGGGGCGCGGGGGCCGGCGCCTCCTCCAGGCCGATGCGGAAGGTCTCGCGCAGCTCGCGCAGCCGGCGCTTCTGGTCGTTGCTCAGGTTGGGGTTCGTCTCGACGGCTTCGAGCAGCGGGGTCGAGCGCAGCAGGCGCGTCTGGTTGATGACGATCAGCTCGGCCAGCTCGCCCGGCAGGGTCGGCGCGAGGCGCCGCAGGTCGTCGTCGCTGCTGCTGGTGTTCTGGAGCGCGCTCTCGCGGACCTCCTTCTCGGTCCGCTCCGCGATCAGCCAGGCCAGGACCTCGGGCGGCGTGCCCTTGTCCTTCGCGATCGCCAAGGCGCCGTCGGCCGGGAAGTCGCGCAGCGCCTTGTCGGCAGTGGTGCGCACCTCCTCTTCCGCATCCGTCAACAGGAAGTGGAAGAGCTCGACGAGGTCCGCCGGCTTGAGGGGCAGGGCGCCCTGGGCGGCCATCAGCCTCAGGTCGCGCGGGATGCCTCCGCGCCGGAACTGATCTACGAGTGGGTTGCTGGCTCGAGCCTCGGCCATCCGGGATCAGCCGCTGGGCGGCGCGTCTTGGGGAGGGTCCTGTTCGACCAGAGTGGGCAGGCTCTGCCGGGTGATCACGATGTTCTTCTTGACCTCGCCGCTGCGGCCCAGGGGCACGCCCGGCCGATCGTTGACGCGGAAGCTGACGCCGCCCGCGTTGCCGACCGACAGCACGATCTCGCCCTCGCCCGCCAGGGTCCGGGTCTCGCCGGCGGCCAACACGCGGTTCAACACCGACGCGCCGTCTACGGTCACCTGGACCCAGGAGTCCTGCTGGGCGGTAATGCTGAGCGTGAGGTCGCCCGTGGCGGCCGTGTCCGCCGGGGTCTCCGCCGTCGCCTGGCTCCCCGCTATGACTCGAACCGGCGCCGCCGGCGGGTACACGTGCTCGGGGGGCACAAGCGCCGGGGCCGAGGGGCTGTCCCGCGTGTCCCGGCCGGCCGACTCGGTGCGGAAGCTTCCCGCTCCCCGCGGGTATGCGAGCCAGGCCAGGACGGCGACGACGCCTAGGGCCGTGAGACTCCCGGGAGGAAGGTTGAAGCGCTTGCGCGCGGCCCCAGCGTCGCTCGGGAGATCGTCGCCATGAGCGTAGAGAAACTCGGCGACCATGCGCTCGGGATCGAGTCCCACGTGCTTCGCGTACTGCCGGACGAACGTCCGGCGGAACAGCCCGCCCGGCAGGACCTCGACGCGGTCGGCCTCGAGCGCTTGCAGGAAGCGGACGCTGATCTTCGTCGCATCCGCGATCTCGCGCAGGGTGACGCCACGGAGTTCCCGCTCGCGACGGAGGGCCTCGCCGAATGACGCCATGGACTTAGGAACAGGGATTCTAGCGCTGCCGGGGCTCCGCCGCCACACGCCCCGCCGCGGCCTGGACGAGCGGCGGCAGGGTGGGGTTCTCCGCGATCTGGCGCAGGTCGTGCTCGACCAGCGAGGTCAGCTGGGCGAGGGAGACCGCGGCGGGCGTGCGCGGCTGCAGGACCAGGGCCAGCCGCACGGCATAGCTGGCCTGCCAGCGGGATGCCGCGGCGACCGCCTCCAGGAGCGGGCGCGGAGCGTCCTTCGTCCGAACGAGCGCCACCAGGTCCGATTCGGTCAGGCGTGGGTTCTGGAGCGCCGCCTCGAGGATCTTCGCGTCAGACTCCAGGAGCAGCAGGCGCAGCACCGCCGGGGTGGCGATCCGACCCAGGGCGATCTTCTCGCCCAGCCGCAGGTCGGGGAGGCGCTCCTTCAGCAGGGCTTCGGCGCGCACCTTGACCCCGCCTTCGATCCGGTGGCTGGCGGCCACGTCCGCGAGGTCGCGCCAGTAGAGGGCCGGCAGCAGACGCTGGGCCAGGGCCCGGGGCGTCCGAGGATTCAGGCAGACGCCGCCCAGCACCCTCGGCCTCTCGGACCAGGGGGCGGTCGAGGCCAAGGCCTCGAGCAGTGTCACGGGAACGGCCAGGCGCAACAGGCCGATCATCTGGGGCTCGTCGAGCGGCTGCTCCCGCAGGAAGGCACGCGCTGAGGCGGCGTCCTTCGCGCTCGCCAAGAGCGCTGCGAACAGATCCGGGATCCGGGGCGGATCGTGGTCCTTCACGGCTGTGGTAGCGTACCGCAGCGCCGCGCGGCGACAACGGAGGACGCGATGCTGAAGCAGTTCGTCGACTTCCTGAAGGAGTACGGGATCATCGGGTTGGCCATGGCGGTCATCATCGGCGGCAAGCTCAACGAGTTCGTCGGCTCGCTGGTCAACGACCTGCTCATGCCCCTCGTCCTGAAGCCCGCGCTCGAGGCGGCGAACGTCAGCGACATCCGCCAGCTTTCCGCCGGCGGCATCCTGTACGGCAAGGTGCTGGGCTCGGGAATCGACTTCCTGGTGGTGGCATTGCTCGTGTTCGCCTTCGCGAAGATGGTCCTGAAGGAAGAACAGGTCGCCAAGAAGTAGTGGCGATCCTGAAGGTCGCACGCATCGGCCATCCCGTCGTGCGCACTGCGGCGCGCGAGCTGACCCAGGCCGAAATCGCCTCGGCGGACATCCAGCGCCTGATCGACGACATGGTGGAGACCATGCACGAGTACGACGGCGTGGGCCTGGCCGCGCCCCAGATCCACGTGGGCCTGCGCCTGGCGGTGATCGAGGTCCCCGCTTCCGACGAGCGGTCCGAAGACGCGGTGCCGCTCAGCGTCCTCGTGAACCCGCGCGTAACGGTCCTGGGCGACGAGCGGCCGGTGGGCTTCGAGGGCTGCCTATCGATCCCCGGCCTGCGCGGCCAGGTCCCGCGCCACGCGCGGCTGCGGCTCGAAGCCCAGGACCGCCACGGCAAGCCCTACGTGCTGGAGGCCCAGGACTTTTTCGCGCGGGTGATCCAACACGAGTGCGATCACCTCGACGGGAGCGTCTACATCGACCGCATGGACGGCCTGCGCTCCCTTGCGTTCCTGGCGGAGTTCGAGAAGCACCAGCTCCGGTCCGAAGACGAGTGAGCGAGCCGGTCGTCAGCGGGCCGCCGGTCGTGACCCTGCGCCAGGCGCCGCAGCGCGCCTACGATTCGGCGATCGCGGCGGCGCGCACCTGCTATTCGCCCCGTGTGATCGGCCCCGACGAAGTGACCCAGGCCCAGCGCGACGGCATCGGCCCGCTCACCTTCGACGGCGGCCACCACACGGTCTTCCAGCACGCCCATTTCGAGTTCGGCCTCGAGAGCGTCAGCCGCCAGTTCGTGTGGTCCTTCCTGCACTCGCACCCGTTCTACAACTCCGAGCAGTCGAGCCAGCGCTTCGTGCGCCTGGACGAGATAAGGGCCTGCGTGCCGGAGGGCCTCCAGCCACGCCCGCGGGCGATCTACGAAGGCGCCGTGGTCGGCGCCTGGCGCGCCTACCGCGAGCTGAACGAGATCCTGAAGCAGGACACGTTGCGGATCGTCGGCGAGATCCGCTACCTGACGCCGACGGCGTCGGACAAACGCAGGAAGAAGATCGCGCGCGAGGCCGAGAAGAAGGCCATCGAGCTGGCGCGCTACGTGATCCCGGTCGCGGCCTTCACCTCCATGGTGCACACCGTGTCGGGCATCGTCCTGCACCGGCTGTGGCGGATGATGCGCACCGGGGACGTGCCCTCGGAGAGCGCCCAGGTCGTTTCCGCGATGCTCGCCAGGGTCAAGGAAGCCGACCCGCTCTTCTTCGAGCGCGTGGGTGAGGGTCCGCTGCCGGCCGAGGACGTCGTGGAGACGCATCTGCCTCGCGTCGAGGGCGGCGGCGACGCCCTGGTGGCCGAACTGCAGGCGCGCCTCGGGACGCGCACGTCGGTGCTGGTGGACTACTCGCCCCACGCGGAGTCCACGACGGCGGACGCGGTTCGCGCGGTGCTGGGGGCGACCTCGACCGCCCTACCCGACGCCGACGCACTCGAACGCGTCCTGAACCCGGGCCTCAATCGCTATCGCCTGGAGACGTTGCAGCTCTCGGTCCACTCGCCGCTGGCGCGGGCGCTGCACCACGCGTCCTACACGTTCCTGAAGCGCCTCTCGCACACCGCCGACAGCCAGGACCAGCGCCACCGCATGGTGCCGGCCTCGCGGCCGCTCATGACCTTCACGGACACCGAGTACCCCGACTTCGTCACGCCCCCGCTGATCGCGGCGAACCCGCAGGCCCTCGACGTGTACTCGCGAGCGATGGAGGCGGCCTGGACGGCCAAGAACCGCCTGCTCGACCTGGGCGTGGCCCTCGAGCACGCGCTGTACCTGCTGCCGAACGCCAAGGCGCTGCGTTTCTACGAAACGGGGAGCCTGCTGTATCTCGCCCACAAGTGGGTCATGCGCACCTGCTTCAACGCCCAGGAGGAGATCTACCAGGCGTCGATGGACGAGCTGGACCAGCTACGCGCCGTGCACCCGCACCTCGCGCGGCACATGGGCCCCCCCTGCGTCCTGCGCCACGGCCGCATCACGCCCACCTGCACGGAAGGCGAGCACTTCTGCGGCATCCCGGTCTGGCGCAACTTCCCGAACGTCGAGCGGAGGATCTGAGTTGGCGGTAAGATCGTCCAGAAGGGCGAGATTGCGGTGGCGACCAAGACCCTAATCGACAAGATCGAAGCTCTGCCAGCGGAGAAGCAAGCCGTCGTAGAGCGTTTCGTCGATGCGCTGCATGTCGTGGACACCAGGGACAGCGGCCGACCGGGGCTCGTCGAACGACTCCGCGTCCACCGCGAGCAGCTCCTGCGCGAGAACGGCCTGTTCGACTCCCTCCCCCTGATCCGAGAGCTGCGCGAGAACGGCTTCCTAGCGCCTTGCGCTGCGTACTCGACTGTTCGGTCGCCGCGAAGTGGTTCGTGCCCGAGGAAGGCTCCGACATCGCCGAGCGCTGCCTCCTAGATCAGCAATCGGGCACGCTGAGTTTCATAGCTCCCGACATGCTGATCCCCGAAATCACTGGAACCCTCACGAAGCACGTGGCGCGTGGCGCCCTGAAGGTCGCGGTTGCTGGCTACGCCCTCGCCGAGTTCCTCTCCATGCACATCGAGTTCTTTCCGTCGGGACCGCTGGCACGCGAGGCATTCGACCTGGCCCTCGCGCACTCGGGTACGCTCTACGACGCGTTGTATGTGGCGCTCGCGCGCCGCGAGAGCATTCCGGTGCTGACCGCCCATGGCCCTCTTGCAACCGCCTTCAGCGGCCTCGATTTGACCCTGGCCCTTGCCGCGTACCCATAGCTCCGGCCGCGCAGCCGGCGAGCTCGTACCGGTGCCGTGGGCCTCCGCTAGAGAAAAGTCGTGTCGGGGGCGATGAGGACCGGCTCCTCGACGCGGATCCGGAAGCTGAGGCTGCGCCGGAAGCCCGGCAGCAGGTCGACGGGCACGGCGTAGAGGAGTTCGATCCGGCGCAGCCGGCCGTTGTATTCGACGTGCACACTCTCGGGGCGAACGTACGGATCACGGCCGTGCTCGCGAACGGCGCTCATGACCCGCTCGTGCACGAGGCTGTCGTCCTTCGAGGCGGTGCGTGCCGCGCGGGCGACGTCGTCGCGCAGGGAGAAGTTCGCGATGTAGTGCGGCGCCACCACGAAGAGCGCGCGCAGGGCGAGCAGCCCGACGCCGAAGAGGGCCAGGCGGCCAAGGCCTCGCGGAGTCCAGACGCGCCAGCGCTCGATCGACTCGCGCAGGTGGTCGCTGGCAGCGAGGGCGGCGCCCACGGGCGACGACCTGACCCTCTCGGCCGCCATCTCCTCCCGCAGGCGCTCCTGGGCGAGCGCACGGCGCGACTCGCGGCTACCCGTGCGCGAGGCGGCGAGCGGCGGGTCGAGGAGCGCACCGCGATCCCACGCCTCCTCGGCCTCCGCGGCGTTGCCGGCGGCGAAGCAGGCGTCGCCGAGGTCGAACAGCACGCCGGCGTCCTCCGGCGCGTAGTGCAGCGCCTCGCGAAAGCGCTGCACCGCCTCGGCCGGGCGCCCGAGGCCCAGGAGCGCGTAGCCGTGGTTCAGGCGGAACGGCACGTAGGCCGGGCTCGTCTCCACCGCCTTCTGGAAGTGGCGCTCGGCCGGCTCGCGCCGCCCCGCAGCCCACAGCACCACGGCGTAGTTGGAGCGCACGTCGGCGCGCGAGCGGTCGGTGGCGTGGGCCCGGCTCAGCGATTCCTCGGCCCTGCGCAGGTCGCCCAGCTTGAATTGGGCCAGACTCAGGCCGTTCAAGGCCTCGATGTCCCGCGGGGTCGTGCGCAGGACATGCTGATACGCGTCGGCGGCTTCCGCGAAGCGGCCGTGGCGCCACAACGCCGTCCCCAGGGTTCGCCGATACGTGGTGTCGTCGGGCTGGAAGGACAACGCCTCCCGCAGGGCCGTCACGGCTTCACTGTGACGGCCGAGCCGCATGAGCGCCGTGCCGAGGATGTAGTGGTAGTCGGGATCCGTCGGCTCCAGATGCACGGCCCGCCGGAATGCGGCGAGCATCTCCTTGGCGGGCAGCTCGCCGCTCGCGGCCAGGGCCTCCGCGCCCGCGGCCGCGCTCTGGTCCTCGCCCGCGTCGACTTCGAGCCGGAACATGGGCTCCACGGCGCCCGATTCTAGCGCCGGCACGCAGCGGTGGCCTGGTGCCATGAAGTTTACTCGCATCACCGCTCGACTCTAGTAGTACGCTAGTAGCCCTCATGAGGACGGCGGCGATCATCCTCCTGCTCTCGACCGTTCCGGCTTGGGCGGCCGACCTGCCCGACATCAAGCAACGCGGCGCTCTGCGCGTGCTGGCCGTGCTCGACACGGCAGAGCCCGAGTTCTTCTCCCTGAAGTCGCAGTCGTCGCCGGGCTTCGACGTGGAGATCCTGCTGGGCTTCGCCAAGGCGCAGAAGGTCGAGTTGAAGGTCGTCCCGGCGGGCGGCTGGGCCGGCCTCGTGCCGGCCCTGGTCGGCGGCAGCGGCGACCTGGTGGCCGGCCGCTTCGCCGCGACGCCGCAGCGCCGGCGGCAGATCGACTTCACCCAGGAGGTGTTCCCGTCGCGGATCGTGGTGGTGACGCGCAAGCCCCACCCCGGCGTGCGCAGTGTCGAGGAGCTGAAGGCCGAGCGCGTGGGCACCATAGCCGGCACGAACATGTACGAGGCGCTCCTGGCAGCCGGGCTGCAGCCCGGCAAGATCGACGCGTCGCTCTCCTCGGGCGAGTTGTCCGACGCGCTGCGCGGCGGAAAGGTGAGCGCGGCCGTGTGGTGGCTCGAGGGCGCGATGCTGGCCCAGCGCCGCGACCGCGAGCTGGACATCGGCCTGACGCTGGGTCCCACCGAGACCCTGGGGTACGGCGTCCGCAAGGAGGACGACGCCCTGCTCGCCGCGCTCAACCAGCACATCGACGTCGTGCGCCAGAGCGGCACCTGGAATCGGCTGGCGGTCAAGTACTTCGGCGACACGACACCGGCGATCCTGAAGCGGGCCCGAGAGTAGTCAGGCGGCGCGCGCTCCGGCCGGGCGAAACACCCGCGACAGCACGAGGTGTGTGATCGGGTAGACCACCAGCACGAGCGTGCCCGCCACCACGGCCAGGTGGACGGGCGGCGCTCCCCAGGTGCTCTTGAGCAACGGGTCGAAGAAGGCGCCGTTGACGTTGGCCTCGGGGCCGAGCAGCCGTCCCACCAGGACACCTGCGATCGCCAGCGCCGACTGCAGCCAGTAGCTGCGGGGGTCGTAGCCGAGCCGCCTCAAGCCGTGAACGATCACGAGCGGCGTGGCGGAGTGGTAGAGCGAGAGCAGGCGCGTGAAGAGCGGCCACTGCGTCTCCCACATGTACTCGGTGCCGCCGATCCAATGCGTTCCGGTCAGGAGCCGCGACAGCAGATCCGCCGTCCACGCGATGCTGACGATCAGGATGCCGAGCGCCTGGCTCGATATGAGCAGCGCGCTGCCGGTCCACAGGCCCGCCACCACGATGAAGAGGCCGAGGTTGCACAGGAACAGGAAGTTCGCCCAGCCGTAAGCGACCGCGTAGCTGGGCAGGTAGACCAGGAGCCAGAGCAGGGCGGCCCAGCGCAACACCGGAAACGCGGGGGTCACGCGCGGTCGGCCTCGGCGGCGCGAGCCGCCGCCCTGCCGCTGCGCACCGCGCCCTCGATCGTCGCGGGCAGGCCCGTCGCCGTCCAGTCCCCCGCGAGATACAGGCCGGCCACGGGCGTGCGGTTCGCGGGCCGCAGCTTCTCGCGCTCCGGGTCCGACGCGAACGTGGCCTCGGGCTCGCGCAGCACCAGCGCGCGCGTGACCGTCGCGTCTTTCATCGCGGGGAAGTAGCGCCGCAGTGTGGTTTCGGCTGCGGCCTGCAGCTCGGCGTTGGGACGCGGCGCGCTGCGGTACGCGGCGCTGATGATGAAGGCGAGGTGTTGCGGCGCCCCGTCGCGGCCGTACAGCCGGCCCTTGTCGAAGACCCACTCGACCTCGCTGTCACGCAGTCCCACCATCGTCCGGTCCACCACGGGCTTGTCGAGCCACAGCTCGACCGAGACGATCGGCGAGCCGCCCAGTTCCGGCAGGGCGTGGAACGGCGCGCTCGCCGCCAGCGCCTCGGGCAGCAGCTTCGGCACGGCGCTCCAGGGCACGGCGGCGATCACGGTGTCGGCCGTCTCGCGCTCCGCGGTCGCACGCTTTCCGGCCTGGATCTCGGCGCGCGTCTCGGCGCGCTGCGCGTAGCGCACGCCCCTCACGCGTCCGTCTTCGATGTCGATCGCTTCGGCCAGGGCGCGCCGCTGGATCCGGCCGCCCCGCGCCTCGAAGTAGGCCGCCAGCCTCTCGTGGAGAACGCCCCAGCCGCAGCGCAGGAACACCAGGCTGGAGGCCGCGTGGCTCCTCAGGAACGCCTCTCGGTAGACGTTGTAGAAGAGGATGGCGGCGGCGCGCTCGGGCGTCTCGTTGAGGATCGCGGTCGCGAGCGGGTCCCACAGCAGCCGCCGCGCGTCCGGCCCTTGTCCGCAGCGCGCCAGGTACTCGGCCAGGCTCAGGCCCTCGGGCGGTTCGCCGAAACGCACGGCCAGGCCGAAGCGCAGCGCCTGCCAGCGCACGCTCCACGGCACCCGCAACCCGAGGAGCCCGGCCAGCAGGTGCAAGGGCGCCACCAGGGGCGGACAGGCGAGGGCCGACGGCCCGCGGTCGTCGACGTAGTCGATGCGCAGGTTGTCCTGGACGAGCAACAGCTCCCCGCCGCCGGCGCGCCGGATCAGGTCGAGCGCTTCCGTGTAGGCCGCGATCATCAGGTGGGTGCCGTTGTCCACGTCCTCGCCCGAGACGGCGTCGCGGAAGGAGGTCGCGCGCCCGCCCAGGACGCCGCGCCGTTCGAGCAGCACGACCTGGTGGCGGCGCTCCTGGAGCGCGATCGCCGCAGCCAGGCCCGCGAAGCCGGCGCCGATCACCACCACCTTCACCGCGTCACCCGCCGACCAGCGTGCGCGCCACGGCCCACAGCTTCTGCCAGCGCGACAACGTGACACGGCCGACCGCCAGCGGGATGCGCCGGCGCACGATCTCCTCGAGCAGGCTGCGGTACACCGCGCCCATGATGCGCGCCGAGAGCATCGAACGGCGGTCCTGCGCCGGCAGGAGCTCGGCCGCCCGTTCGTGGTGGCGACGGGCGCGCGACGCGTGGAACGCCAGCAGCTCCTGCATCGCCGGGGGCGCGTGCCCTTCCAGGGCGGCGCTCAAGAAGACACGCTCCGGAACGCCGAAACGCGCGAGGTCTTCGAGGGGCACGTAGATGCGGCCCTTCGCCGCGTCCACGGACACGTCCCGAAGGATGTTGGTGAGCTGAAGCGCCAGCCCCAGCTCCCGGGCGTATTCCTTCGTGAGCGGGCTCGTGTAGCCGAAGACCTCGATCGACGCGAGGCCCACGGCGGAGGCCACGCGGGAGCAGTAGACACGCAGGTCCTCGAAGGTCGCGTAACGGCGGACCTCCAGGTCCATGCGGCAGCCCGCCACGATCTCCTCGAACAAGACCCGCGGAATCGGAAACCGCTGCACCGCCCACGCCAGGTCCTTCCCCAGCGGCGTCTCGGCCCGCCCGTGAAAGCCGCGCTCGACTTCCTCGAGCCAGTAGCGCAACCCGGCCTCTCCGCCGCCGCCCTCCTCGTCCACGCAGTCGTCCACCATGCGGCAGAACGAATACAGCGCGTAGATCGCGCGCCGCTTTTCCTCGGGCAAGATGCGGAACGCGTAGTAGAAGCTGGTGCCGCTTCTGCGCGTCAGGCGGGCCGAGGCGCTCTCCACGGCGCCCTCAGGCCGCGGCGCGCGCCGTGCGCCAGCTCCGCGCCGCCTCGCGGATGAGGACCAGGGCGAGGACTAGCAGCACCGCCGACACGACGCCGTTGGTCATCGTCAGGGCGGTGGCCGCGCTGCGAAAGGACGCGGCGACCTGGATCAGGAGCGACCACAGCGTGATCGCCGTGACGAAGACCATCGGCGCGAGCACGAAGCGCGTCTTCTTCCGGGTGCGGTGCAGCCAGACCGCGATCCCGAGCAGGGTCAACGCCGCCATCAACTGGTTGGAGGTGCCGAACAAGGTCCAGAAGGACCGGTAGGCGCCCTCCCCCGCGCTCACCAGCAGCAGCAGGGGCACCGCGGTGGTGAGCCCGGTGGCCAGGATCGCCCCCGTCGTCCCGCTCCAGCCGAACAGCTCCTGCAGCACGTAGCGGCCAAGGCGCGTCGAGACGTCCAGGGTGTCGAACACGAAGGTCGAGAACGCCATGGCGCCGAAGGTCGCGGCGAAGACGACGTGGTCCTCGCCGATCAGGACGCCGAGGTAGCGCCCGAGGCCCGCGCCGTACACGACACCGGGCCCCTTGCCCGCAAGCTCCGCCGACGAGGCCACCATCACCGTCGAGAGCGCGATCAGGGCGACGAAGGCCTCGAGCAGCATGCCGCCGTAGCCGACCGGCCGGCAGTGCGATTCTTTCGCGATCTGCTTCGACGTCGTGCCCGAGCAGACGAGGCCGTGAAAGCCGGAGCAGGCGCCGCAGGCGATGGTGACGAACAGGAACGGGAACAGGCTGCCCGTGACTCCGGGCGCGTGCCAGGTCTTGAACGCCTCCTGCCGGATCTCGAAACCCCCGAAGAAGATGCCCGCGATGCCGACGGCCAGGGCCATGTAAAGGACGAACCCGCCCAGGTAGCCGCGGGGCTGGAGCAGCGCCCACACCGGCGTCAAGGACGCCGCGAAGCAGTACAAGAGGATGAGCAGGCCCCAGGTCAGGCTCGGCAGGATGAGCAGGGTCGAAAGCTGCGTGCCCAGCCAGACGACACCCAGGGTGGCCGGAACGAACACCAGGGTGGAGAGCCAGAGCGGGGGTTGCAGGTAGCGCTCCACGAGGCCCATCACGATCGAGAGCAGCAGGTAGGAGATGGAGGCCAGGGCTACGGCGCCGCCGCGGTTGAAGGGTGTGCCGAGCCCCGCCAGGTCCTCGTCGACCCCGACGAAGGTCGCGGCGGTGGCATCGGTGAAAGCCAGGATCACGTAGACGAGCGCGATCCAGATGAACACCATCATCGCAACCCAGGCCTTCTGTCCCATCTCGACGCGGATGATCTCGGCGATGGAGCGGCCTTCGTGGCGTACCGAGGCCACGAGACTCGAGAAATCGTGGACGGCGCCGATGAACACGACGCCGATCGCGATCCAGAGCAGGCACGGCAGCCAGCCGAACAACTGGCAGGCCAGGATCGGCCCCACGATGGGACCCGCGGCGGCGATGGCGCTGAAGTGCTGGCTCAGCAGGTAGAACGGCCGCGTCGGAACGAAGTCGGTTCCGTCGTTCAGCCTCACCGCCGGTGTCGAGGCCTGGTCGTCGAGGTCGTACTGGCGGGCGATGAACCGGCCGTAGAAGCCATAGCCGAGGGCGAGCAGCGTCAGGACCGCGACGGCGATCAGGGGCAGGGACGGGTTCATCCGCGCGAGAGCTTACCCTTCCAACGCCAGGCCCGCCACGCGAGTCCGAGCTTGCCCGAAAGGCCGTAGTGCGGCCGGCGGCGGAACACGTCGTAGTCCGCGGCCTCGATGGCGCCCAGGATGCCGCTGCCGCCGAGCCAGGTCAGCCGCATCTCGAAGCGCAGCTCGCGGCCCACCCGGTCGCACAGCGGCCGCCCGCGCTCGAACAGCGTGCGCGTGCGCGCGATCAGCTCGCCCATGAGGCCGCGGAAGCCGTCGTTGACGCGGCCCGCGTTCAGGTCCCACTCGGGCACGCCGTGGGCGGCGAGCAGCTCGCGCGGCACGTAGATGCGGCCCTTCTTCAAGTCGATGGCCAGGTCCTGCCAGTGGTTGGCGAGCTGCAAGGCGGTGCAGATCGAGTCGGAAAGCGGCACGAGCTCGGGATCGCGCTGCTCGAAGACCAGCAGCACGAGCCGGCCGACGGGATCGGCAGAGCGCCGGCAATAGTCGATCAGCTCGTCCCAGGTCTCGTAGCGGTCCTTCTCGGTGTCCTGCTTGAAAGCCGACAGCAGGTCGAGCAGGGGCTTTTTCGGGATCTCGAGGCGCTGCAGGGTCTCGGCGAGGGCCATGAAGATCGGGCCCTCGGCCCGGCCGTCGTAGGCCGCGTGGAGCCGCCCCTCCCACTCGTCGAGCTTCTGGCGCCGCACGCCCTCGTACATCGGCTCGTCGGCGAAGTCGTCGGCCACGCGCATGAACGCGTACAGGGCGTGGACGTACCTGCGCTTCGCCTTCGGCACGAACAGCCCGACCGGGAAGTTCTCGTAGTGCCGTCGCGCGCGCTCCTCGCAGTGGGCGAAGGCCTCGTCCAGGCTGAAGGACGCGCTCATGGGCGGCGCTATACTACCCGGCCTCGGGAGGGCGATCGTCATGCACAAACTGGTCCTGCTGCGCCACGGCGAGAGCCAATGGAACCTCGAGAACAGGTTCACGGGCTGGACCGACGTGGACCTCACCGACAAGGGCCGCGCCGAAGCGCGCGAGGGAGCGCGCCTGCTCAAGGCGGGCGGCTACTCCTTCGACCTGGCCTTCACCTCGGTGCTGAAGCGCGCGATCCGCACGCTGTGGATCGTCCAGGACGAGATGGACCTGATGTGGGTCCCGGTGCACCGCTCCTGGCGCCTCAACGAGCGCCACTACGGGGACCTGCAGGGCCTCAACAAGTCCGAGACCACCGCGAAGTTCGGCGAGGCCCAGGTCAAGATCTGGCGCCGCTCCTACTCCACCATGCCGCCGCCGCTGTCGCACGAGGATCCCCGTTTCCCCGGCCACGACCGGCGCTACGCGGGGCTGCCCAAGGCCGACCTGCCGCTGACCGAGTCGCTGAAGGAGACCGTGGCGCGCTTCCTGCCGTACTGGACCGAGGTCGTGGCGCCCGAAGTCAAGGGCGGCAAGCGCGTGATCATCGCCGCTCACGGCAACAGCCTGCGCGCCCTGGTCATGTACCTCGACGACGTACCCGAGGACGAGATCGTCGAGCTGAACATCCCCACGGGCATGCCGCTGGTGTACGAGCTCGACGCGAGGCTGAAGCCGATCAAGCACTACTACCTCGACCCCGAGGCCGCGAGGCAGGCGGCCGAGGCCGTCGCCAGGCAGGCCAGCGCGAAGAAGTAGTGGCGCTGCCTCTCGCAACCGCGCTGCGCGCTGTGCTGCGGGAGGGCGTGAGCAGAGCAGCTGCGCGCCGACCTGATGGCCGGCGCAGTGGTGGGCGTCGTGGCGCTGCCGCTCTCTATGGCGCTGGCGATCGCCTCGGGCGTCGCGCCGCAGCACGGGCTCTACACCGCGATCGTGGGCGGGCTGGTGATTGCGATGCTCGGCGGCTCGCGGGTCCAGGTCTCGGGCCCGACCGCGGCCTTCGTCGTGATCCTGGCGCCGATCGCGGCACGCGCGGGCCTGGGCGGGCTCCTGGTGGCCACGCTGCTCGCGGGCCTGATGCTGGTCGCGATGGGTGCCCTGGGATTCGCGCCGTTCTTCGGCGGAATCGCCGCGACCGGAGCCATCGCCCGCACGGCGACCAGCGTGCGGGGCGGCGGGCGAACGCCCCTGGCCGCCGGGTTCCACGCGCTGGTGGTGCTGCTTTCGGTGCTGCTGCTGGCGCCGATCCTGTCCTACCTGCCGATGGCCGCCCTGGCGGCGCTGCTCGTGTTCGTGGCCTGGAACATGGCCGAGGCGCCCCACTTCCTGCGCATCCTGCGCACGGCGCCGCGCAGCGACGTGGCGGTCCTGTTGTTGTGCTTCTCGCTCACCGTGGTGTTCGACATGGTGGTGTCGGTGACAGTGGGTGTGGTGCTGTCGGCCCTGCTGTTCATGCGCCGGATGGCCGCGGTCTCCGAGGTGCGCCTGGTCGGCTCGACGCATCACGCCCTGCGCGAGCCGCTGCCGAAGAGCGTCGTGATCTACGACATCCAGGGCCCCCTGTTCTTCGGCGCGGCCCAGAAGGCCATGGGTGCCCTGGAGACCGTCGAGGGCGGAGTCAAGGTCGTGATCCTCGACCTGGCCGACGTGCCCGTCATCGATGCCACGGGCCTCGTGGCCCTGGAATCGGCCATCGCGCGCCTCAACGACGACGGCGTGAAGGTGATCCTGGCCGGCGTGGGCGGCCAGGTGCTCCACGCCTTCGCCCGCGCCGGCTGGCGCGACCGCAAGGGCCGGCTGCGGATCTTCCAGTCCTTCGAGAACGCGGTCGAACGAGCTCGAGAGCAGGTGGCCGGATCCTTGTAGACTGGCACGGGGGAAACGAAGGGGGACCGTCATGATGCGATCCATCGTCGCACTCGTCCTGGGAGCGGTCGTCGGGGCCACCCAACCCGGGGCTGCCCCCCGCAGCTACGTGGAACCGCGGATGCCGGCGGGCGACCGGCCCTTCAGCGACGCGGTGCGCATCGGCGACACGCTCTACCTGTCCGGCAAGATCGGCGTCGACGCGGACCGCAAGGTCCCGGCCGACGCGCCGAGTGAGGCGCGCAACGTGCTGAACGACGTCAAGCGGACCCTGACGGCCGCGGGCATGACGATGGACGACCTGGTTTCCGTCCAGGTGTTCTGCTCCGACGTCGAGCACTACGCCGCGTTCAACGACGTCTACCGCACCTACTTCACCAAGGAGCTGCCCGCCCGCGCCTTCATCGGCTCCGGCAAGCTGCTGTTCGGCGCCCGCTTCGAAGTCCAGGCCATCGCGGTCAGGCGCTGACGGCCCCCCGTGCGCCGCGTGGTCCGCCTCTACGCCGTGCTGGTCCTGCTGGGGCCGCTGACCGGAAGCGCGCAGACCCAGGCCCCCGCGTTCCCGGCCGGGACCGAGCGCGTGATCGTGGACGTGGTGGTGACCGACGCACAGGGCCGCCCCGTCTCCGGCCTCACGCGCGAGGACTTCCGGCTCGAGGAAGAGGGCACGGCCCAGACCATCGTCGAATTCGAGGCGATCGACGTGATGGCGGGCGCCGACGCGGCGGAGGAGCCGCGACCTCCGTCGTCGATCTCCAGCAACGCGGCACCGCGGACCTCGCCGCGCGTGTTCCTGGTGCTCTTCGACGACCTCGGCCTGTCGCCCCACAGCGCCGACAAGGTGCGGCGCGCGCTGCGCGGGTTCTTCGAGACCAAGCTCCGCGACTCGGACTGCGTCACGCTCGTGCCCAGCGCGGGCGGCGCCTGGTGGAGCGGCTGCCTGGGCGAAGACCGCGCCGACCTGACGGCCGCCCTCGAGGCACCGAAGGGCCGGCGCCTGCCCGACACCTCGCAGGAGCGGATGTCCGACGAGGAGGCGCGGCGCATCGACGTCCACCGGGACGCCGAAGCGATCCAGCACGTGGCGTTGCGCTACGCGGCCCTGGGACTGGCCCTGCCCATGGAGCCGGGCCTCGAGGCCGCGGGAACCCTCACCGAAAACCTGCAAGCCACCAGCGCCGCCGGCTCCCTGGTGCGCAGCATCGCTCGGGACGTCTACGCCCGGGCCCGCCAACGCAGCGAGAGCGTGCTGCGCAGCCTGGAACGCGCTCTGCTGGCCCTGGGCGGCGGGCGCGGCCGGCGCGCGGTGATCCTGGCCTCGGACGGCTTCGTGCAGGACGAGGCGCTGCCGGGCTTCCGGCGCGTGCGCGACGCGGCGCGGCGTTCCAACGCGGCGCTCTACTTCGTGGACGCCCGGACCCTGGCCGGGACCGAGACGCGCGGAGGGCCCGAGCTGCCGATGCTGCCGGACCCCGAGAACAACTATCGCTACGCATCCCTCGCCAGCGAGTACGCGGCCGCCGAGAACGCGGGCAGCGAGGGGCTGGCCGCGGACACGGGTGGCTTCAGGGTGAGCGGCAACGATCTCGAGTCCGGCCTGGGCCGGATCAGCGGCGAGTCGCGCATGTTCTACCTGCTCGGCTACGAGCCGTCGGAGCGGAAACAGGACGGCCGCTTCCGGAAGATCCAGGTGGAGGTGCGTCGGCCGGGCGTGAAGGTGCGGGCGCGCAAGGGCTACTACGCCGGGCGCGCGGTCGCCGAGAAGCCGACCGCGGAGGGACCGCCACCCGAGGCGAGGGTGGCGCTCGACGCTCTCGACGAACGCAGGGCGATTCCCCTGCGCATGACCGCCTACGTGTTCGGCAATGCAGCGGACGGGCGTGCGCGCGTGCTCCTGAACGCCGAGGCCGACCCCGCCGGCCTGACGCTCGCGCAAAAAGCCGACCGCTTTGCCGGGGCGATCCAGTCGTACTCGACGGTTGCCGCGCGCGACACTGGAGAGGTGGGCCAGAAGGAACGCGCCCTGGACCTGGGGCTGCGGCCCGAGGTGTTCCGCCAGATGGCGACCACCTGGTTGCCCGTGACTCACACCTACGAGCTGCCGCCCGGCCGCTACCAGGCGCGCATGGTCGTGGTGGATCGCGACAGCGGACGCACCGGCAGCGTGCGCCACGCCTTCGACGTACCGCTCTTGCAGGGCCTGCGCCTGACGACGCCCGTGCTCACGGACACCCTGGTCCCCGATCGCGACCCCGACGCGCCCGCTCGCGCGGTGCCCCTGGCCCGGCGCTCGTTCGCCGTCGGCAGCCGCCTCGTGTGCAGCGTGGACGTGCTGGGCGCCCGTCTCGCGGAAGGCGCGCCCCAGGTGGAGATCGGCTACGAGGTGCGCCGCGGCGATGGCAGCATCGCGGCCCGCGCGGACCCGAGGCTGTTGGTTCCCGACGCCAAGGGCACGCTGTCCGACCTCTTCAGGCTGACCCTGAACCGCCCGGGCGAATACGAGCTGCGCCTGCGGGCGCGCGACCGGGTCGCCGGCGAAGAGGCGGCCGCCAGCGAGCGCTTCACGGTTGTCGCGGCGCCGCCCGCTGCTAGCGAAGCTCCCCGCTAGGCGTCGATCAGCAGCGGATCGTTCTCGAGCCCGCAGCCGGGCCTGGCGCGGCGGCGCGTTGGTTCAAGCCGACTGATCGGTGTCCGGCTTACGCTCGCGCAACGCCAGGAGGAACATCAGGTCCGCGGCCCACGCCGCCGCGTGCCCGCCCACGTAGATCTCCCGCAACTGGCCTGCGCCGAGCTCCCAGCGCGCCGGGAAGAGCATCACGATCTGCGTCAGCCCGAGCAGGACGCCGGCCGTCAATGCCCGCGCAGGGCTCTGGTGCGTGCGGGCGACCCGAAACAGCGCGACCATCGGCACGACCACCAGCACATCGTCGTAGTTCCAGTGGTACGTCCAGAAGCGCGCGACGAGCGCGGTCACGCCCAACGTGATCCACGGGTCCCCGTGACGCTGGCGATGAATCCAGACGCCCAGCGCCGCCAGGACGAAAAGCGCCGACGGGACGATCCAGCCCTTCAAGCCCGCTTGCGCGAGCCAGATCGCGAGGTTTGCATACCCGTGCAGGGCGGCCGTTTCGGTCCCATGCCTGAGCCATTCCTGCGTGAGCGTCAGCAGGTCTTGAGGTTGATACGACGCCGCGACGGCCGTGAGCGCCCCGTAAGCCGCCGTCGTCAGGAGCGCGGTGCGCAGGCCGTGCGGCGCGAGCATCGCGATCCAGAAGAACGGCGCGCTCACGCTCGGCTTGACGAGCGCGAAGAGCATGAGCGCCGAGGCCACGAGGTCGCGTTGAAGGCTCGGCGGCTCGCGGAGCCGAAGCACGCTCGCCAGGAGCGCCGGCAGGATCAGCAGCACGAGCTGCGCGTTCCCAATCGCGACGCCTGTCGCGTTCAGGCTGAACGGCATCAGCGCGACGAACACGCGCTCGGGCCCGGCGGGCGCGCCGCTTGCCCGCACCAGCAGGCGCGCCAGCCAGATGAGCGCGGCCGCTGACCCGAGCGCCCAGAGCCAGCGCGCGGCGGCCGCGTCGAGCCAGCCGACAAGCAGCCAAAGCATGGCGAAGCTCGCCGGCGGGTACACGACCACCTGGCCATAGGCCGGCGCACCACCGAACCAGACTCGCACCGAGTGCCTGAAGTTGAACAGGTCCGTTGCGCCGTCTGGACCCGTGTCGAAGAGCAGGCGCTGACACTCGTCGCCGAGCTTGAGGGCGGCATACACGGACAGCAGGCCCACCGCGACGCGGAGCAGCGGGACGCGATAAGCGCGCCATGCGCCAAGCACGGCGGGTTCGCGCCTCATCCGGCGAATCTCGGCTCCTAGGTCCGGCCCAACAGCTCCTGCACCGCCCGGTGGGCGTGGTCGATGGCGCCGTCGGTGTACGAATACGCGCCCGCATCGGCGTTCGCGATGGCGATGCGGCCGTGGGGCTGGCGCGCGATCTCGCAGGGCGTCTCCTTGCCCTCCAGCCAGTAGCTGTCGAACAGGGAGTTGTACTGGTACGCGTAACCGTGCGGCCAGCGGTTCACCGTGATCGCCGTGATGTCCCGAGCCGGGTCGAAGGCCCCGGCGCCGAGCATACGGCCGAGCTGCGAGCGGATCTCGCGCTCGTAGGCGTCGAAGCTCGTGGTCAGCAGCTCGAGCCGCCCGACGCGGTGCTGGTCGCGGGCCGGCAGCCCGGGGCTGCACGGCGTCTTGCCGAGGTGCAGCACGATCGGCTCCTCGGGCGAGCGCGGGCACGAGTAGCCGCCCAGGCTCACGGGCAGGTCGAGGAAGGCCGAGCCCCAGTAAGAGCCCGGTGACTGGACGCGGTTCACGCCGAGCTTCAGCATGGCCTGCCAGTCGCGCAGCACCACGTTCGTGTAGAGCAGCGGCACCTTGATGGCGGACTGCAGTGCGCCGCGCTGCGCCTCGGGCAGCTCGGGGCAGATGTGGGGTATCACAGAGTGCCAGCAGGCCAGGACGACATTGGCCGCGCGCACGGTCTCGAGGCGGCCGCCCCGCACGTAGCTGACGTCGACCTCCCTGGCCGTCGCGGGCGCGCCGCGGTGGGCGACCTTCGCCACCGTGCTCGAAAGCCGGAGGCGCGTGGAGGCGCCCGCCACGTCGAGCTGGCCGTAGCGGGCGCGGGCCAGCACCACGTCGTCGGCGTTCCGGCCCGGCAGCGCCTCGGGGACCAGGCCGCGCACCAGCAAGCGCGCGATCGTCGCGTTGCCGTCGGGGAAATGGAAGAAGTAGTCCTCGGCCTCGTCGCTGCGGATCGCGTCGAGCCCCATGCCCGGACCGGGCTTCGGATCCAGACCCATGGCGTCGAAGCCCGGCATGCCCAGGCCCCAGGCATCCTGGGCGGGGATCGCCTCGATGCCCACGCCGTACAGGCCGTGGCCGCGCGACTGGTAGAAGCGCAGGACGTCGGCGTGGCAACCCGCCAGCTTGGAGAGGAAGTCGGCGTAGCTCGTGCGCGCGAGCTTCGCCTTCTTCTGGTCCGACGTGAGGCCCGGCAGGTAGTCCGCGGGCTCGAACTGGATGCGGAACAGGTCGCCGCGCGCCTTCTCCGCCAGCGGCGTTTCGGCGAGGAACTTCCGGAGGGCTTCCGCGGTCGGGCGGCGCCCGCGGCTCGCCACGGATTCCTCGCGCTCGGTCGGCTCCTTGACGAGCCGATCGACACCGAAGCTCTCCTTGTCGAAGAACACGGCGCCGGAGAGCCCGCGCGATGCGTAGACGCCGTAGTCCACGACGCTCTCCCACTTCGAGACGTCGATGCCCAGCGCGTCGATCAGCGCCTTGGCGACCGCGCTGTAGGGCGCCGGGCTGTCGATGGAGAAGGTGCCGCCGTAGCCCAGCAGCAGGCGCCCGCCGGCCGTGAACTCGTTGCGCCTGGCGTGGCCGCCGAAGTCGTCGTGGTTGTCGAGGATCAGGATGCGCGCCTTCGGGCCGGCGGCCCGGCGGTAGTAGTGGGCCGCCGCCAGGCCCGAGATGCCGGCGCCCACCACGACCAGGTCGTAGCTCTCGCCCGTCTGGCGCGGCGCGCCGGCCGTCTTCCAGAAGTCGCCGTCGCGCAAGGCGTGGGCGGCCTCGTACGAGCCATCGTGGCTGCCGCGCAGGCCCGTCAGGGCCGGCGGGTAGGCGTCGCCCTCGAGCGCCTGGAGCCAGCGCGGCCCGATCAAGGCGGCGCCTGCCGCCATGGTCGTCCCATTGAGGAAGTCGCGGCGCGTGATGCGGCGCTGCATGCCCAGTTCGCGGTCGCGGCGGTCGGCCATGAGCGTCCTCCTACTTGAGCCCGAACTCGCGTTCCCGGAGGCGCTTGACGCGGTCGCGGATTTCGGCGGCCTTCTCGAACTCCAGGGCCTTGGCCGCTTCGCGCATCTGCTTCTCCAGGACGCGGATCTCCTTGTCGATGTCCTCCACCGTCCGGAAGCGCTCGGCGGGGCTCTCCTCCACCTCGGGCACCGCCAGGTAGTCCTTCTCGTAGACCGAGGACAGGATCTCGCCGATGTTCTTGCGGATGCTTTCGGGTGTGATCCCGTGCTCGGCGTTGTACGCCTCCTGGACGCCTCGGCGGCGTGCCGTCTCGCCCAGCGCCGCCTCCATCGAGTCGGTCTGCTTGTCTGCGTAGAGGATCGCCGTGCCCGACACGTGACGGGCCGCCCGGCCCATCGTCTGGATCAGCGAGCCCGAGGAGCGCAGGAAGCCCTCCTTGTCCGCGTCGAGGATCGCCACCAGCGACACCTCGGGCAGGTCCAGGCCTTCGCGCAGCAGGTTGATTCCCACCAGCACGTCGAACTCGCCCTTGCGCAGGTCGCGCAGGATGCGCGTGCGCTCCAGGGTCTCGATGTCGGAGTGCAGGTAGCGCACGCGCACGCCCAGGTCGTGGTAGTACTCGGTCAGGTCCTCGGCCATGCGCTTGGTCAGGGTGGTGACCAGCACGCGCTCGTTGCGCGAGGCGCGCAGGCGTATCTCGGCCAGCAGGTCGTCCACCTGTCCCTGGACCGGGCGCACCTGTACTTCGGGATCCATCAGCCCCGTCGGCCGGATCACCTGCTCGACGAACACGCCGTGTGTCTTCTCCAGCTCGTACGGGCCGGGGGTCGCGGAGACGTAGACGACCTGACCGAGGCGCGCCTCGAACTCCTCGAAGTTGAGGGGCCGGTTGTCGAGGGCCGATGGCATCCGGAAGCCGTACTCGACCAGCGTCCCCTTGCGCTGGCGGTCGCCGTGGTACATCCCGCGCACCTGGGGGATCGACTGGTGGCTCTCGTCCACCACCATCACGCAGTCCCTGGGCAGGTAGTCCAGCAGCGTGGGCGGCGGCTCCCCCGGCTTGCGTCCGGAGAGGTGGCGCGAATAGTTCTCGATGCCGTGGCAATGGCCGACCTCGCGGAGCATCTCGAGGTCGAACATGGTGCGCTGGTACAGGCGCTGGGCCTCCAGCAGCTTGCCCTCGCGGTCGAGCAGCGCCTTCCTCTCGACCAGCTCGGCCTCGATGGTCTTGAAGGCGTCCTCGAGGCGCGGCCGCGGCGTCACGTAGTGGCTCGACGGGTAGATCGCGACCTGGGCCAGGCGCTCGATAGTCCTGCCGGTCAGCGGGTCGAAGGACGCGATCTGGTCCACCTCGTCGCCGAACAGCTCGATGCGGATGCCGCTCTCCTCGTAGGCCGGGATGATCTCCACCACGTCGCCGCGCACGCGGAAGGTGCCGCGCTTGAAGTCCACGTCGTTGCGGTCGTAGCGCGCGTCCACCAGCTTCGCCAGCAGGTCGCGGCGGTCCAGGCTGTCGCCTTGGCGCACGAACAGCAGCATCCCGTAATACGCCTCGGGCGAGCCCAGGCCGTAGATGCACGAGACCGAAGCCACGATGATCACGTCGCGCCGCTCGAACAGGCTGCGGGTGGCCGACAGCCGCATGCGGTCGATCTCGTCGTTGATGGTGGATTCCTTCTCGATGTAGGTGTCGGACTGGGGCACGTACGCTTCGGGCTGGTAGTAGTCGTAGTACGAGACGAAGTACTCCACCGCGTTCTTCGGGAAGAAGGCCTTGAACTCCTGGTAGAGCTGGGCCGCCAGGGTCTTGTTGTGGGCCAGCACGATGGCCGGGCGGTTCACCTGGTGGAGCAGCGAGGCGACGGTGTAGGTCTTGCCCGAGCCCGTGACACCCAGCAGGACCTGGTGCTTCTCCCCCGCCTCGAGGCCGGAGACGAGCTCGGCGATGGCCCGCGGCTGGTCGCCCCGCGGCTCGAAGTCGCTGACGAGCTGGAACGGCGTGTCGAGCCTGGCCGGCGCGAGCCGCGTCTCCTCGGGCTGGCGGCGGCTCAAGAGCTCGCTGCGGCGCTCGGGCATCCCGCGATCATACCGAAACGTGCCGAGGCAATCAGCAGTCCGTGGAGACTCATTGGCTTGCAGCGTCGAGGCCGCGGAGCAAGACTGCGGGGAGCGCGCGAGTTTCACGGGCAATGAAGCAGCTTCCCGCAACCATCGGCCGCTACGAGACCCGCCAGGAGCTGGGCCGCGGGATGATGGGAGTCGTCTACGAGGCGCACGACCCGGCCTTGGGCCGCAGGATCGCCCTCAAGACGATTCGGCTGGTGTTCGACGTGTCCGAGGAGGAGCGCAGGAACTTCGAAGCGCGCTTCCTCACCGAGGCGAAAGTGGCGGCGTACCGCCTGGGTGTGCGGGCGCAACAGGAGCACGCCTCCCGCAACCGCTCCACCCCCCAGAAGCGCCGCCAGTAGCAGGGCCATCCAAGGAAAGGCCTGCGCGGCCTGCCGGCGCGGGGGCGCCGACGCTGGGGCAGCTTCCGGCTCCAGGAGCAGCTCGCCGGGCGACAGCATCGTGCCCTCCGCCCGCTGCAGCTGCAGCCAACCGTGCCGATGCTGTGGCGGACGACCCGAGAGGATGTCGCCGGCATCCTCCGCCATCGTCTTGCCGTCGGGATAGCGATCCGCAGACTGTTTGGCCAGGGCGCGGGCGATCTAGTAGTCGACGTCGGTCGGCAGGCCGCGGACCACGCGAGTGGGTGGCGGAGGATCCTCGTGGACGACGCGCGCGATGATGCGCGGCACGCTCGAGCCGCCAAACGCCTGCTGCCCGGTGAGCAGGCCGTAGGCCAGGCTTCCGAGCGAGAACAGGTCGCTGCGGGCGTCGAGCGGCCGCCCCAGGGCTTGTTCAGGCGACATGTATAGAGGCGTCCCGATGAACTGGCCCGCCGCCGTGAGTTGGCTGGACTCGACCTTGGCGATGCCGAAGTCCATCACCTTGGTTTCGCCGGAGTCCAGCATCATGATGTTGGCCGGCTTCACGTCGCGGTGGATCACGCCGTGGGCATGGGCGTGGTGGAGCGCTTCCGCTACCCCCATTGGCGATCCGCAGCGCTTCGCGCCACGCGATCGGATTCCCCCCGGAAACGACCTCCGCCAAAGTCCGGCCCACCAGGTGCTCGAGGGCGATGTGGAGCGTTCCCGTGTCCAGATCCTGCCCGACATCGTGAACCACGACGATGCCGGGGTGTGACAACCGCGCGGTGCGCCGCGGGCGTTCACGCCCGAACGCACCGGCGCCGGTGTGCTGTCTCCCGACGGGCGCTTCGTGGCGACGATCGGCGACGACGGCCACTTCGTGTACCCGGTCGACGGCGGCGAGCGCCAGCCGCTCCTGGGAGCGCTTCCCGACGAATGGCCGGTGGCGTGGGGCTCGAACGGCCGCGTCTACGTCGCCCGCCAGGACCAGCTGCCGGTGCGGATCGTCGGCATCGGCGTCAAAGACGGCGCGCGGGCGCTGTGGCGGGAGATCTCCCCGCCCGACCGCAGCGGCATCGTGAGCATGCACCCGCTGCTCACGCGCGATGGCGGCGCCTACGTCTACACCTACAACCGCTTCCTGTCCGACTTGTACCTGGTGACCGGCGTTCGTTGATACGGCGCTAGAATTCCCCCACGGAGGGCCGATGGAGCCGGACAAGACGACACTGATCGACGCGGACGCGGACGTGGAGGGCAAGCTCCAGGGCAAGGAGGCCCGCATCCTGGGGCGCTTCAAGGGCGAGATCCAATTGAAGGGCCGGCTCCACGTCGGCGAGGGCGCCCGGGTCGAGGCCCGGGTCACCGCCGACTCGGCCGAGATCGCCGGCGAGTTCGTGGGCGAGATCCAGGTGCAGCGCCTGCTGCTGCTGGAGAAGGCGAAGATCAACGGCGTCGTGGACGCGCAGACGCTGTCGGTGCGCGAGGGCGCCGAGGTGAACGGATCGGTCAACGCCGGGGACTCGCCCAAGAGGTCGGTCGGGGCGCCCGTTCCTTGATCCTGCTCGAGATCGCCCATCGCCTGGGCTGCACGCTGCACGGCGATGGCAGCGTCGAGATCCGCAGCGTGGCGGGCATCGAGAGCGCCGGGCCTGGCGACCTGAGCTTCGTCGCCAGCCCCAGGTACGCGGCGCACCTCGCCACCACGCGGGCGGCCGCCGTGATCGTGGCCCCGGGGATCGAGGCGGCCGTGACCACGCTGGTCAGCGACAACCCCTACCTCACCTTCGCGCGTGCCGTGGCCCTGCTGCATCCCGAGGCGCGGCCGGCGGCCGGAGTCGACGCTTCGGCCCGCGTGGACCCGAGCGCGGTCCTGGGCGAGGGCGTCCACGTGGGCGCCCTGGCGGTCGTCGGCCCGCGCGTGCGCGTCGGGGCGCGCAGCGTCGTCCATCCCCACGTGGTGCTGTATGCGGACGCCGCGATCGGCGAGGACTGCCGGCTGCACTCGGGCGTGCAGGTGCGCGAGGGCTGCCGCCTCGGCGACCGCGTGGTGGTCCAGAACGGCGCGGTGGTCGGGGCCGACGGGTTTGGTTTCGCCAAGGACACGGACGGGCGTTACACGAAGATCCAGCAGCGCGGCAGCGTGGTGGTCGAGGACGACGTCGAGATCGGCGCGCTCTCCGCAATCGATCGCGCGGCCCTGGGCGAGACGCGCATCGGGCGCGGCACCAAGATCGACAACCTGGTCCAGGTCGGCCACTCGGTCTCGATCGGCGAAGACACCGTGCTGGCCGGCCAGGTCGGCATCGCGGGCAGCAGCCGCATCGGCCACCGGGTCACGCTCGCGGGCCAGGTGGGCGTCGCGGGCCACATCGAGGTCGGCGACGGGGCGACCGCGACGGCCCAAACCGGCATACCGAACGACGTGGCGCCGGGGGCCGTGGTGTCGGGCTACCCCGCCATCGACAACCGCGCCTGGCTGAAGTCGAGCGCCGTCTTCGCCAAGCTCCCGGAGCTGCTGAAGCGCGTGCGCGACCTCGAGCAGCGCCTGGCCGAGCTGCTGCGCTCCTGACCTACTCGCTGGGCGCCGTGTACCCGGGCCGGCTCCTCACCTTGAGCCCCGGAACGCTGACCTCGACGCGCAGCTTGCGGTACTTGCCGTCGCGCTTCAGGTTGTCGGGAACGTAGCCGATCACGTACTGGGATCTCAGCTCATCCAGGATCTGGTCGTAGATCTTCGGCAGGTCCTTGGACGTCCGCGGCACGTACATCTGGCCGCCCGAAAGCTGGGCCAGGAGCCCCAGGAAGTTCCGGGCCGACAGCGCGCGGTTGCTGCCCATCGAGAACGTCCCCATGAAGGCCACGGGGTAGATCGTCACCTGGCTGGACCTCACGAGTGCGAGGCTCTCCTGCAGCGTGATGGCGCTGGTGGAGTCCTCGCCGTCGCTGAACAGCACCAAAGTCTTGCGTCCCGGCGTGTCGGCCACGCGGGATACGTAGACGGCGATGGCGTCGCGCAGGGCCGTGTGGCCGCCGCCCTTGGCTTGGAAGATGCGCTGCATCAGCCCCTGCTGGTGCTCGCTGTCGTAGCGCGAAACGCGGATGTCGTCGTCGAAGAAGATCGTGAGCAGGTCGCGCGCCCGCGGGATCGACTCCAGGAAGCGCGAGGCTGCCTCCTGGGCGAAGCGCAGCTCCTTGACCATGCTCTCGCTGGTGTCGAACAGCATGCCCAGGTCGAGGGCCAGGGCCTCCTCTTGTCCCGGCTCCACGGCTCGCGCGAAGAGCTGGATCCGCTGCGGCACATCGTTCTCGTAGACGACGAAATGCGGCTCCTCGAGGTCGGTGTGGAGCTGGCCCTTGGCGTCGCGCACCGAGACGGTCAGGTTCACCATCTCGAGGCCCACGGGGAACACGGGCCGGCCGGTCTGGATCTCGGGCGCCGGGCGCACCGGACGGTCGCCGGGATCCTCGGCCGCCTGCGCCGCGAGGGCCGTGGCGAGAAGCAGGACGCACTGCAGCGGGCGGATCACGGACTGGCCTTACGGGCCGATTCTACTCAACGTTCCACCGCCACGTGACAGGAGCGGCAGGTCTCGACCTGCGCCACCCGGTCGATCTTGTGGGCTCCCGGGTGGTACTGGCCCAGCTCGGCGTGACACGAGACGCAGTCGTTCTTGCGTTCGAGGACGACCTTGTGGACCTTCTCGAAGTGCGAGTAGCCACGGCGTGGCGGCTCGGCCAGCGCCGCGCCGAGGTTGTGGCAGCTCTGGCAGTAGGTGGTGCGTCTGTAGCGTTCGGGGACCGCGACCGCGGCCGGCGTGACTGGCGGAGTGCCGGTGACGGGTTTTTGCCAGCCGGCCTGCCGCAACTCCGTTACGGCCGTGCGTCCCGCCATGCGGCCCGTGACGATGGAGGGGCCCAGGAACGTGCCCTCGAGACCGGCCTTGCCGTTGATCCCCGCCAGGCCGGTCAACTCCCCGGCCGCGTAGAGGCCGGCGAGCGGCCTTTCGTCCTTGTCGACCACCCGGCCGCCCGTGTCGATGCGCACGCCGCCCATGCTCTTGCGCGAGAGCGGGAAGAACTGGACTGCGTAGAAGGGCGGCGAGCCGATCGGACGTGGGCGCTTCTCACTTCCCGCGTGAAAGCGGGCGAAGTCTTTGTCCTCGCCCGACGCTACGAGCGCGTTGTAGCGCGCGAGCGTCTGCCCCAGCGCGGCCCTGGGAACTCCGATCCGCTCGGCCAGCGCGTCGAGGCTGGGCGCCTGCTTCACGAGCCTCGGGTCGCGGAAGATCATGCGTTCGGTCGTCGCGAAGTCGCCCCAGTCGGAGCCGGAGACCCAGAACTCGCGCTTCGCGGCCTCGTCGAAGATCGCCCAGTACGAAGCGCCAGGCTGCGCGAGAAGGGCGGGCAGCGTGAACTTGTCCGACGCCGATTCGTCCACGAAACGCCGGCCCTCGGCGTTCACCCATATCGAGGCCGGGTTGTTCGCGTTCAGCCCCCGGCGCATCGTGGCATCCCGCGGATCAGGCAGTCCGGTAGCGTAGTTCCACTGGTGGTCGAGCGACTCCAGGACGGCCCCGGCCTTCTGTGCGATCGCGTGTCCGGAGCCGATGGAATTGACGCCCGACCCGATCAGCATCCTCGGCGGGAACGGCGCCGGCGCCGGCCAGTGGGCCCGCACCATCTCGAGGTTGCTCTGGAAGCCGCCGGTGGCCAGGACCAGCGCCGACGCGCGCAGTGTCTGCTCCACGCCCGTGCGCATGTCGCGCCCGCGGAGCCCCGCAACCCGGCCGCCCTCGACGACGAGCCCAGTCACCTCGAGATTGAAACGGAACGAGATGCCAGGCTGGGCGAGGCAGGCCTTGTAGATCGGGGTCACGAGGTTCAACCCGCGCCCGCGCGTCTCGTGGAAGCGCGGCACGCTGTTGCCCGGCACGGGCGTGACGGCGTCGAAGGTCACGCCCATCCCGGTCAGCCAGTCGTAGATCTCCCGCCGCGAGTTCTGGACGTAGTAGCGCACCCATTCGGGCCGCGCGTCCTCGCCCCAGTCCACGAAGTCCTCGTAGGCCAGGTCGGGCGAGTCGCGGATGCCCCGCGCTTCCTGGTCCGGCGTGCCGACGATGCACAGGCCGCCGTGGGACATGACCGCGTGGCCGCCGAACACCGACCACATGTCCACGACGGTCACGCGCGCGCCGGCCTGCGCCGCTTCCCAGGCCGCGGACAAGCCGGCGATCCCGGCGCCGACGATCACCACGTCGGCAGGCGGGCTCGGCGCGGGAGCGGCCCCCAGTGCTACGGCCGCGCCCAACAAGCCGGCCCGCCCGACGCGACTCATGCCTCCGGGCAACCTGGGCATGGTACCGCGAGGCCGGACCCGTTGGAGACGCGCTTCGGGCAGCCGACGTCGATCCCGCTGTGCTGGCGGCGTGGCGACAAATGGTGTCGCTGGACCTACGCTCCAGCTCCGACGACGACGAATAGCTCGCGCTCGTCTTTTGACGCGCGGCCACGGCCGCAGATACGATCCGCGCCGAACGGATGATCGGCACCACCGTCTCTCACTACAAGATCACCGCCAGGCTGGGCAGCGGCGGCATGGGCGTCGTGTACGAGGCCGAGGACACGAGCCTGGGCCGCAAGGTGGCGCTCAAGTTCCTGCCGCAGGAGCTGGCGCAGGACGCCCACGCGCTGGAGCGCTTCCAGCGCGAGGCCCGCGCAGCCTCGGCCCTGAACCATCCGGGCATCTGCACCGTCTACGCGATCGACCAGCACGAGGGCCAGCACTTCATCGCGATGGAGCTGCTCGAGGGCCAGACCCTCGCGGCCAGGATCGCGGGTCACCCCCTCGAACTCGGCCTGCTGTTGCGCCTGGCCGTCCAGATCGCGGACGCTCTCGAATCCGCTCACGCCAAGGGCATCGTCCATCGCGACCTGAAGCCCGCCAACATCTTCTTCGTGACCCAGAGAGAACAAGCCAAGATCCTCGATTTCGGCCTGGCGAAGATCGACCGGGCCGCGCCCGGCGCCGCGGCGGCGTCGGAGAACCCCACCGCGGTACGGCACGAGGACCTCACGAAGGCGGGCTCGACCCTGGGCACGGTGTCCTACATGTCGCCCGAGCAGGCCCGCGGGCAGCTCACCGACGCGCGGACAGACCTGTTCTCCCTCGGGACGGTCCTCTACCAGATGGCCACGGGCGTGCTCCCGTTCCAGGGCGACACCTCGGCCGTCGTGTTCGAGGCCATCCTGAACCGCGACCCCCCGGTGGTGAACACGCTGAACCCCGCGCTGCCGGCGGAGTTCGCGACGATCCTGCGCAAGGCGCTGGAGAAGGACCGCAGCCTGCGCTACCAGAGCGCGACCGAGCTGAAGACGGACGTGCTGCGCCTCCAGCGCGACCTGGACTCGGGCAAGCGCAGCGCCGCCGACAGCGGCGAGTCGCGCGGCGGCAAGGCGGCGCAGAAGTCGATCGCCGTGCTCTACTTCGAGAACCTCTCGGGCGTGAAGGAGGACGAGTACCTCCGCGATGGCGTCACCGAGGACATCATCACCGAGCTCTCCAAGATCCAGGGCCTGAAGATCTTTTCGCGGCCGACGGTCCTGGCCTACCGTGACAAGAGCGTGACGCCGGGCCAGATCGGCCAGCAGCTGCGGGCCGCCTACGTGCTCACGGGCAGCATGCGCAGGGCGGGCAGTCGGCTCCGCATCAACGCGCAGCTCGTGGACACCCAGACCGACTTCCCCGTCTGGTCGGAGCGCTACGACCGTGAGATGGCCGACGTCTTCGAGCTGCAGGACGAGATCGCCCACAAGATCGCCGAGGCGCTGCGCATCACGCTCTCGCCCCAGGAGCAGCAGGCCCTCGCCGCCAAGCCCACCGACAACCTGCAGGCCTACGACCTGTACCTGCGCGGCAAGAGCTACGCGCGCCGGCTGACGCGCCACGACATCGAGTTCGCGCTGCAGATGTTCGAGAACGCCGTGGCGCTGGACGCGCGCTTCGCCGAGGCCCACGCCGCCATCGCCACCGTGTGCGCGCAGTTCCACTACCACTTCGACCGCCAGCCGATCTGGATCCAGCGCGCAGACGCCGCCAGCCAGAAGGCCAGCGCCCTCGGCAAAGACGTCCCGGAAGTCCTGGTGGCCGAGAGCTGGATCCTCTACGCCGAGGACAAGTACGAGGAGGTGGTGCGCCGGATCCGCGGGGTGATCCAGCGCAAGCCCGACACTCCGGGTGCGTACTACCTGCTGGGCCGGGCGCTGTTCGCAGCGGGGCGCTACCAGGAAGTGGCCGACCTGGCGGACGCGGCCCTCGCCGTAGCCGGCGATGACTACAACGTGTACGTGCCGATCGTGAACTCTCTGGGCGCGCTCGGCAAGAAGGACGCGCTGCGCAACGTGATCCAGCAGCGGATCCAGGTGCTGGAGGCACACTTGAAGAAGGTGCCCGAGGACGCGCGCGGCCGCACCCTGCTCGCCAACGACTACACGCAGGTCGATCGCGTGGAGGACGCCGTCCGCGAGGCCCACCTGGCCATGGCCCTGCGCGCCAACGATGCCATGGTGCTGTACAACGTCGCCTGCTGCTTCGGCCAGTTGGGTAGGAAGGACGACTCCCTAGCGGCCCTGCGCAAAGCCTGGGACGCCGGCTTCAAGGACCCGACCTGGGCCAGGCGCGATCCCGACCTGGCCCTGCTCCACGGAGACCCGGAATTCGAGCGTCTCTACCCTGAGACACCCGGAACGCCTTAGTCCAGCGCCTCGATCACCCGCACCGCCAGCTCGACCTTGTTGAAGGGCGGCATGATGTAGGCGCCCTGCGCCAGCTCCCGGCTGGCGATCAGCGTGTCCTGGGCGATCTTCACGCCCACGAGGCGCGCGTCCTCGCCCGATCCCGCCTGGCGCATGCGCTCGCGGATGTCGTCGGGGATGCGCATGCCCGGCACTTCGTTGTGCAGGAACTCTGCGTTCTTGTGGGAATACAGCGGCAGGATGCCGACCAGCACCGGCACGCCGATGTGCTTCACGCTGTCGAGGAACCCTTCGAGCGTCTTCGGGTCGTACACCGGCTGCGTCAGGATGTACTCGGCCCCGGCCTTGACCTTGGCCTCCAGCCGCTGCAGCTCCTTCTCGCGGTCGGGCTTGCCCGGGTCGGCGCCGCACCCGATGTGCAGGCCCAGCGCGGGGCCGATCAGGTTGCCCGCCAGGTCGCAGCCGTGGTTCAGGTGGTCCATGATGCGCACGAGCCCGATCGAGTCCACGTCGTAGACCGCCGTCGCATCCGGGTAGTCGCCGAGCTTCGGCGGGTCCCCGGTGATGGCGAGGATGTTGCGCAGGCCCAGGGCGTGGGCGCCCAGCAGGTCCGACTGGATGCTCAGCAGGTTTCGGTCGCGGCAGGTGTAGTGCAGGATGGTCTCGATCCCGACCTTCTGCTCGAGCAGCAGGCACATGGACAGCGCGCTCATGCGCGCCGAGGCGCGCGGCCCGTCCGCCACGTTGATGCAGTCGACCTCGCGCTCCCTGCAGTAATGCGCGCGTTCCAGCAGCGCGCCCGGATCGGCGCCGCGCGGTGGGTCGAGCTCGACGGACACCACGAACTGGCGCCCGAGCTTGCGCGCGAGGTCGCTCCTTTGCTGGCGGGGCACCGCCTGGGGGGCTTCCTTGGCGCGGGCAGGCTCGAGCACCGCGACGCTCTCGCGCGTGGGCTTCACCATCTTCACCGAGCGCACCAGGTTCTTGATGTGGCTCGGCGTCGTGCCGCAACAGCCCCCTACCAGGCTCACGCCGGCCGACAGGAAGCGGCGCGCGTAGGACGCCATGTACTCGGGGGTGCACAGGTACACGTAGCGCCCCTCGACGAACGCGGGCGCGCCGGCGTTGGGCATGGCGGAGATCTTGGCCTTGGTTGCCGCTCCGGCCATGCGGCTGACCGTCTCGAGCATGGCCTGGGGTCCCTGGCTGCAGTTGGCGCCGATCACCGGCACGCCCAGGTCCTCCAGCACGCGCACCACGTCCTCGGGCTTGTCACCGAAGAACGTCCGCCCGTCTTCATTGAAGGTGAGCGAGACCACCACGGGTTTCTCGCTCACTTCGCGTACGGCCTGCAAGCCCGCCCGTGCCTGATCGAGAGACGGCATGGTCTCGACGACGAACACGTCGACGCCGCCCTCGGCCAGGCCCAGGGCCTGCTCGCGGAACGCGGCGGCGGCCTCGTCGAACGTGATCGAGCCGTAGGGCGCCAGCGGCTTTCCGATCGGTCCGATCGATCCGGCCACCAGGGCGCGGCCGCGCGCCGCCTCGCGGGCGATACGAGCGCCTTCGAAGTTGATCTTGTGGACCTGCTTCTCCAGGCCGTGGGGGCCCAGTTTGAAGCGCTGCGCGCCGAAGGTGTTGGTCTCGATCAACTCGGCGCCGGCGTCGAGATACTCGGCGTGGATGGAAGCGACCAGGGCGGGGTTCGAGAGGTTGAGCTCGTCGAAGCAGCGGTTCACGAAGACGCCACGGCTGTAGAGCATCGTTCCCAGGCCGCCGTCGGCCACCACCACACCGTCGGCGATCTGCTCCAGGAACGGCTTGACACTCGCGGCGTCGGCCTTGGCGTCACTCATGCCACGCTCAGTCTAGCCGCTCGCAACAGGGCCGGGAAACGTCATGTCGCAGAGAGCTGCTGCAGGTCGTTCAGGATGCCCGCCGCGGTGACTTCAGCTCCAGCTCCGGGTCCGCTGATCACCAGCGGCTCGCTGCGATAGCGGCGGCTGGTGAACGCGATCAGGTTGCGCGTGCCCGAGAGCGAGCCGATCGGGCTCTGGGCCGGCACCGCGACAAGCGCCGCGCTCACGGCCGCCGGCGTGGCAGTGACGACGTAGCGCAGCACGCGCCCCCGGGCGGCGGCGCGTGCGACTCGCTCCCGCCATGCCGCGTCGAGGCTCGGCAGCGCTTGCATGAAGCGCGCGAGGGAGACGCGGCGCAGGGTGGGCGGGACCAGGTCCTCCGCGACCGGCGGCGGTCCGAGATAGCCCAGCGGCCGCGCGAGGATCAGGCCCTTGCGGGCCGCGTCCCGGCCGGACAGGTCCTCGCGCGGGTCGGGTTCCGCGTAGCCCCGTTCCACGGCCTCCGCCACCGCCTCGGAGAATGGCCGGCCCTGCTGCACGGCCGAGAGCACGTAGCCCAGGGTGCCGCTGACGCAGCCCTCGATGCGCTGCACGCGGTCGCCGCTCTCGACGAGCTTGCGCAGCGTGTCGAGAACCGGCAGCCCGGCGCCGACCGTCGCCTCGTACAGCACGCGCCGGCCCGCGGCCGCCGCCGTTTCCAGTAGCTGCGCATAGCTTTCGACCGGACCCGCCAGCGGTCGCTTGTTGGCCAGCACGAGGTCGAAGCCTTGCTGTAGCGCTGCCCGCAGCAGGTCGCCCGTGGACTCGGCCGTCACGTCCACCAGCACGGGCCGCGAGACGGCGTGACGGGCGATCTCGTGGAGCGCCGCGTGGGCGTCGGCGCGGCGTCCACCCAGATCCGCGAGCAGGCGTCCCTCGTCCTTGCCGGTCGCGAGCCGCAGCAGGCGCGCCTTCGGGATCCCCGCGGGGGCGAAGACGTAGCCCGAGCGGTCGAGGAGGCCGACGAGGCGCAGTCCGTCCTTCGGAGCGACGGCGATCTGGTCGGCCAGCGCGCGCCCCACGCGGCCGAAGCCGAGCAGCACCACGTCGCGGCGCGGGGCCTCGGGCCGCCGGCCGCCGCCGATCTTCGCAAGCTGGAACGCGGCGTGGATGGCGCGCTGCGCCGCGGCGACGTGGGCGGCTTCGACCACGAACGAGATGTTGCGCTCCGACGAGCCCTGGGCCACGGCGATCACGTTGACGCCGGCGTCGGAGAGCGACGTGAACAGGCGCGCCGCGATGCCGCGTGTCCCCGCCATGCCCTCCCCCACCACGGCGATCACTGCGAGGCCGTCGCGCGCGCTCACGGCGTCGATCAGGCCGGCCGCCAGCTCCTCCTTGAAGGCGCGGCGCAGGGCCTGGACCGCCCGCCCGGCCTCGGCGGCCGACAGCGTGAAGCCGATCGAGCTCTCCGACGACGCCTGGAAGATCGTCGAGACCGACAGCCGCTCGGCTTGCACCGCGCCGAAGGTGCGGGCCGCGATGCCGGGCACGCCCAGCATGCCCTTGCCCGCGACCGTCACGATCGCCTGTGCGCCGATGGTCGCCAGCGCCTTCACCGGCAGGTCGGGGTCGGTGCGGCGCGCCGAGACCTCGGTCCCGGGCCGGCCGGGCTCGAGGAACGAGCGCACCTCGAGCACCACGCGGGAATCGGCGATGGGGATCAGCGCCCGCGGGTGCAGCACCTTGGCGCCGTAGTACGCCACCTCGGCGGCCTCGCGGTGGTGGAGCTGCGGGATCAGCCGCGCGTCGCTCACGACCCGCGGGTCCGCCGTGAGGATGCCGGGCACGTCCTTCCACAGCACCACGCGCTGCGCCCCGAGGACGCGGCCCAGCAGCGTGGCCGTCAGGTCGGACCCGCCGCGGCCGAGGGTCACGAGCGTGCCGTCCGGCGCGCGGCCGATGAAGCCGGGCACCACGGGGGTGACCCCGCGCTTCAACAGCGCGAGCAGCGCGCGCCGCGCCCGCGGGCGCGTCGCGTCGAGGTCGGGCGTCGCGTTGCCGTGGTGGCCGTCGGTTTCGACGAACTCCGCGGCGTCCACGTACTGGGCGCGCCGGCCGCTGGCGCGCAAAGCCGCCGCGACCAGCCGGCAGGCCAGGCGCTCGCCGCGGCTCGCCAGGCGGTCGTTGGCGAGCGCCGGCAGCGACCCGAGCGCCGCTAGAGCCCGCGTCAGGTCCGCATACTCGCGTGCGGCCTCCTCGATCACCGCCTGGAGTGCGCGCCGCGTCTTGGCGTCGCGAACCAGCGCGCGCAACACCGGCGCGTGCCTCCGCGCGATCGCCTCGGCCGTGGCGGCGCCGGCGCCGGCATCGCCCGCCGCGGATTTCGTGGCGCCGTCGAGCAAAAGGTCGGTGACCCCCGCGAGCGCGGAGACCACGACCACCAGGGGTCCGCGGTGCGCGGTCACGAGCCCGGCGACACGCCGGATCGCCGGCGCGTCGGCCACCGACGCCCCGCCGAACTTCCAGACCTGGAGCTTCTTCAACATCGTCGGCAAGAAGCTAGCAGGCGCACGCCGCGGAGGGAAATGCTATGCCACGGAATGGACCGGGGTAGGATGCCCACCAGTGAAGCTCGCCGGCTTTCTTCTCGTCCTTGCCTTCGCCACGAACGCTTCCGCGCAGGGTCGCCCGAACGTCGTCCTCGTCGTGGTGGACGACCTCCGCTTCGACGACATCGCCGCCGCCGGCCACCCTTTCGCCAGAACACCCAACATCGACCGGCTGGCGCGTGAAGGTGCTTTGTTCCAGAACGCCTTCGCGGTGACACCCCTGTGTTCTCCGAGCCGCGCGAACATCCTGACCGGCCTCTACACACGCCACCACGGAATCCTCGACAACACCGAACGCAGCGCGCGGAGTCACGAATTGCCGACCTTCGCGCGACAACTCCACGCCGCGGGATACAGCACCGGCTTCATCGGCAAGTGGCACATGGGGAACGACCCCACGCCGAGACCGGGATTCGACTCCTGGGTCGCCATGAAGGGCCAGGGCGAGGCGACCGACCCCGAGCTTTTCGAGAATGGCCGCCTGTCACGCGTTCCAGGCTACGTGACGGACATCTTCACCGAACGAGCCCTGAACTTCATCGGCCAGAAGCGCACGTCGCCGTTCCTCCTCATCGTGGCGCACAAGGCACTGCACCCGAACATCCTCCAGCAGGCGGACGGCACCACGGTGCCGATCGGCGAGGGCGGTTTCATTCCCGCGGAACGTCACAAGGGACTCTACGCGGATGCACCTCTGCCTCGCCGGCCGAACTATGGCGTTCCGCCGCTAAGCGCAAAAGCCCTCGAGCGCCGCATCGAAGGCCTGCCGCCCCTCGGGAAAACAACAGCAACGCCCGACGAAACGATCCGCGACCGCCTGCGCATGCTCGCCGCGGTCGACGAGGGCCTCGGCCAGATGATGGAAGCGCTCGAAAAGCAAGGGGTGCTCGACCAGACCGCGATCATCCTCGTCGGAGACAACGGCTACTTCTATGGGGAGCACGGCCTCAGCGAGGAGCGGCGCCTGGCCTACGAGGAGTCGATCCGGCTGCCCCTTCTGGTCCGGTACCCGCTGGCCGTTCCCGGCGGCGCAAGACCGGTGGGCCAGGCACTCACCATCGACATCGCGCCCACGATCCTGGACCTGGCCGGGGCATCGCCGCTCTCGGCCATCGACGGGCGATCCCTCGTTCCGCTCTTCCACTCCAAGGGCACTCCCGCGGGCTGGCGGCGTTCCTTCCTGATCGAGTACACGAGCGACATCGTGTTCCCGCGTATTCTGAAAATGGGATACGACGCGGTGCGCACCGAGCGTTACAAGTACATCCGTTACCGCGAGCTCGAAGGCATGGACGAGTTCTACGACCTTCAGCAGGATCCCTATGAGCTTCGCAACATCATCGACGTGCAAGGCGCCAGCCGGGCCCGCCATCTCATGGAGATCGGGTTGGATCGCTTGCTGGCTACGGCAACGAGTCCCTGAGGTACCTGCCCTACAGCCCGACGGTCTGCACTTCCTGCGCGAGGGCGACCGGCCGGCGCGGCTCGGGCGCGGCGCCGACCACCGGCTCCACGAACAGCCGGTACGCGTCCTTGTAGCCGCGCTCCATGAGGTCCGCGGGCGTCTCGAGCACCTCGGTGGCCGGGTCCTGCGCGCCGTCCCATTCGAGGGGCAAGAGGCCGCGTCGCGACGGGCGCACCAGGTAGAGCGCGAACTCGCGGAACAGGCGGCCCGTGGCCGGGTCCTGCCAGGCGCGCCCCGCCGGGGTGTCGTGGCCCAGGGTCTGGACCATGCGGTTGATGCGCTCGGCTTCGGCCACGTCGCGCTCGACCGCCTGGCGCTCGAGCAGCGCGAGGACGCCGTCGGCATGCGCACGGGGGCCGCGCCGGCGTGGCGGAGCCTCCGGCTCTTCGGGCACCGGGGCGACGAGGATGACCTGCTCCGCTCCCGCGGCCAGCGCACACGCGAGGCCGGTGCCTGACACGAGCGTCGCGTCCACCAGGCGGTGCGTCTCGCCTCCGTGGCTGCCGCCTCGCGGGAAGCTCACGCGGCGGGCGGGCGTCACGAAAGGCGGCAGGAGTCCAGTGAAGACAGCGTCGAAGAACAGCGCGTCCTGCCCGGGCGCGCGAAGGTCCACGGCGCCCGGCATGCCTTCGAGGCGCGAGCGCGGCCCGCGGGACCTGGCGGCGGCGAAGGACGAGCGGTGCGCGTCCTGCAGCAGCACGAAGTCCAGCGCCGATCCCGACTCGACGTCGGCCGCGCGCAGGATCAGCTCGCGGAAGCCGGGCTGCCCCAGGTTCTCGGAGAGCAGCGCCACGTAGCGCTGGCCCAGCTCCGGTTCCGCCGGCGGATTGTCCGAGATGGTGGGCCCGCGCGAGATGTGCCACAACGCGCGCACCAGCCGCTCGCGGCCGCGCTCCACGTCGAGGGGCGATTCGAAGGACTCGGCGAAGCGGCGCCGGTCGCGGATGAGGGCGCGCGCGACCGCGACGGTGGCGATCAGGCACAGCGCGAAGACGGGCGCCGCCAGCGCGGCGAGGTAGGGCCCGCGGATCAAGGCGGGGGTGCCCGCGAACTGCGTGATGACCTGGCCGAAGACTCCGGGCCGCAGCACGTCGGCGATGAACAGCAGCGGCAGCACCACGACGCCGGCGATCAGCGCCAGGAGCGGCGGCAGCAGGAACACGGCGAAGCATGCGGCCAGCAGGCCCGCCGCGGTGCGCAGCGCGAGGCGCAGGCGGTACAGCGAGCGCCACGAGACGCCGGCCCAGAAGCCGTCGTCGCCGTAGAGCTTGGCGCCGCCCGCCACCGCCGCGAAGGCCGCGGCGATGGTGCCGGCCCCGGAACCCACCACCAGGTCCACCTTGACGCCGCTCTCGTCGAAGGCGCGCTGAACGCCGGCGTGGTAGCTGCCGGCCGTGCCGCTGCCGAAGAACACCAGCGCGGTACGGCGTTTGGGCGAGTATTCTCTCGAAGGCATGTCGGCGGGTTCTTAAGGTATCACGCGGGTCCGTCGCGCAGCACGAGAAAGTCGCCCTTGCGCTTCGGCGCCGCGAGCCAGGAAAGCAGCCACGGCCAGTCGTCGGGAGGCGTCGCGGGTGAATCGAAGCTCAGCTTGGAAAGCCCGGCCTCGAGTGTGTCCGCGACCACCAGCCGCTCCTCGAGGACGGCGCCGGCGCGCACCGGATACAGCTCGACTCCCGCGACGCGGGGTGCGACGACCACGGCGTCGGCCCCAGCCCGCGCGACCCAGGCCGGCCGACCGTCCATGCTCTCGCCTCCCAACAGCCCCGCAGCTTGCGCCGCCAGGAGTCGATACTCCGGCTCGGAGACACGCGCGAGGCACGGCGCGGCGCAGCTGCGCACCTGCGCGTACACGCACCCGAGGCCGAGCGGCAGTGCTGGATCGGGCTCGAAGACGAAGTCGCAGGGCCGCAGTCGGTGGAGCTTGTGGAGGACGCTCGACGTCTTCTCGGCGCTCTTGCGGTCGCGGAAAGGGCCATAGAGGCAGCGGGGATCGCTCGGCGTGCCGACGTGGAGCGTGACGCGGGGGAACCTCTCATCCGGATCGAGGCGCAGGAACACGGGCGGCTTGAGGTCGCGGCGCTTGTCGATCGGGACAAGAGGCGCCATCCAGCGCTCGTAGACGAGACGCTGCTGGAACTCCGACGTGGTCTGCTGGAACACCAGGGCTCCGGCGACGGGGCTGAGATCGACGGGCGGCCGGCCGCCTTTCTTCGCCGGCTTGCCGCGGCCCAGGTTCCTCTCGGCCCACTTCCGCAGGTTGGCGGCGCGGCCGACCAGCAGGACCTTGCCCTCGGGACTCGCGATGCGCGCGACACCGGCCGTCGCGGAAACCTGCTGGAACGCCTCGGCTAGGTCGCCTGCGAGGGCGACCGTGGTCACTCGCCGTCCTGGTCGTGGATCGTGACGAGCTTGAGGATGTCGTATTCCCGCGTGCCCGAAGGGACCTTGACCTCGACCGTGTCGCCTTCCTCGTGGTTCAGCAGGCAGCGGCCGATGGGCGAAGAGGGCGAGATGCGTCCCTGGGTGGGGTCGGCTTCCTCGGGGGTCACCAACTCGTAGACGAGCTCGGCGCCGCTGCCGGTCTCGCGCAGCGTGACCGTGGAGCCCAGGCCCACCTTGCCCTGCGGGATCTTGTCGAGGTTCGACATCGAAAGCGCCGTGAGCCGGCGATGCAACTGGCCCAGGCGTGCCTGCAGGAAGCTCTGCCGCTCCTTGGCGGTCTTGTACTCGGCGTTCTCGCGCAGGTCGCCGTGCTCCCGTGCCGTCAGGATCTCCTTGGGAAGCGTGACCCGCAGCTCGTGGTCGAGGACCTTGATCTCCTCTTCGAGGCGCTTCTTGATGTGCAGCATCGAGGCAATCTACCACGCCGGGCTTGAGATTCGCCGCAGCCGCGGCCATCATCCAAGACCTCCCCCATGGCGCCCCGCGAAGTCGTGAAGAGCCGGCAGAACCCCCTGGTCAAGCGGCTCCGGGCGCTGCGGGAGCGCCGCGGCGAGCAGGTGCTGCTCGAGGGCGTGACCCTGGTCGAGGAGGCGGCCTTGGCCGGCAACCGGATCGTCGAAGTCGTCGCGGGGCCGAAAGCCGAGAAGCAGGAGCGAGCCCGCCGCCTCTTGACCCGTCTCGCGACCGAAGGCGTCCCGGTGCGCTGGCTCGACGACGCGATCGTCGCCTCGCTCTCGGAGCTGGAAACGAGCCAGGGGCTCCTGGCGATCGCGGAACGGCCGCGCTTCGAGGAATCGGCCCTGTTCCGGGATCCCGCGCTGATCGTCGTCGCCGTCGGCATCCAGAACCCCGGGAACCTGGGCGCGCTCCTGCGCAGCGCCGAAGCCGCCGCGGCGACCGGCGCGATCCTGACCGCGGGCTGCGCCGACGCGTTCTCGTGGAAGGCGCTGCGCGGGTCGATGGGCAGCGCGTTCCGCCTGCCGCAGATCCAGGGCGTCGAGATCGCCGCGGCCCTCGCGTTGCTGCGAAAGCACGGCGTCGCCGTGGCCGCCGCCAGCAGCGCCGCCACGACTCGCTACGACGCCTGGGACTGGCGGCGCCCGACCGCCCTGCTGCTCGGCGCCGAGGGCGCCGGCCTGCCCGCGGACGTCGAGGCGGCGGCGGATGCGCGCATCGCGATCCCGATGCGCGATCCGGTGGAGAGCCTCAACGTGGCGGCGGCGGGGGCCGTGTTCCTGTTCGAGGCCGCGCGCCAGAGGCGCCGCTGATGGCGGGACGCCGCGGCGACTCGGGGTTGCTGTTCGGCGACCCTGACCGCTCCGACGCCCCGCTGGCCGATCGCATGCGGCCGCGGGCCCTGGAGGAGATGGTGGGCCAGGACGAGGCTCTGGGTCCCGGCACGCCGCTGCGCCGCGCGATCGACGGCGACGCCCTGCGCTCGCTGATCCTGTGGGGGCCGCCCGGCTCGGGAAAGACGACGCTCGCCCACGCCATCAAGCGCCACACCAAGTCGAGCTTCGAGGCGATCTCGGCCGTGATGTCCGGGGTCAAGGAGCTGCGCGAGATCCTGCAGACGGCGGAGCTGCGCCGGCGCGAAGGCCGCCGCACCATCGTGTTCATCGACGAGATCCACCGCTTCAACAAGGCGCAACAGGACGCGCTGCTCGGCCACGTCGAGAAGGGCGACATCGTCCTGATCGGCGCCACCACCGAGAACCCGTCCTTCGAGGTCAACGCCGCGCTGCTCTCGCGCTCGCGGGTCGTGGTCCTGAAGCCGCTCTCGGAAGAGGCGATCGGTGTCGTCCTGCGCCGGGCCCTGGACGACACGGAGCGCGGCCTGGCTTCGCTGCACGCCCAGGTGAGCGACGACGCCCTGGTCTTCCTGGCCCGGGCGTCGGACGGCGACGCGCGCACCGCCCTGAACGTCCTCGAGCTGGCGGTCACGACGGCGCCCGCCGGCGCCGAGGGCCGCCGCAGTGTGGACCTCGAAGCCATGAAGCAGGCCTTCGCGCGCAAGGCGCTGCTGTACGACCGCGCCGGCGAGGAGCACTTCAACCTGATCAGCGCCCTGCACAAGTCGGTGCGCAACTCCGACGCGGACGCGGGCTTGTACTGGCTCGCGCGCATGCTCGAGGCCGGGGAAGACCCGCTCTACGTCGCGCGCCGCCTGGTGCGCTTCGCCAGCGAGGACGTCGGCCTGGCCGACGCGTCGGCCCTCGGCGTCACGCTGGCGGCACAACAGGCGGTGCACTTCATCGGCCTGCCCGAGGGCGCCCTCGCGCTGGCGCAGGCCGTCGTGTACCTGGCCGCGGCGCCCAAGAGCAACGCGCTCTACGTCGCCTATGGCGCGGCGGCCCAGGACGCCCTCGAGACGCGGGCCGACCCGGTGCCGCTGTGGATCCGGAACGCGCCCACCGGCCTGATGAAGGACCTGGGCTACGGTAAGGGTTATCGCTACGCCCACGACGAGGCGGAGGCCGTCGCCGCCATGGACTGCCTGCCCGAATCGCTGCTGGGGCGCCGCTACTACCGCCCCAGCGAGCGCGGCGGCGAGGCCGAGATCGCGCGGCGACTGGAGGCAGCGCGCCTCATCCGCAACCGAAAGCCGTGAGGCGGCGTGGTAGGATCCCGCTCCTGCCGTGAGCGTTAAGAACGGTCGCCCCAAACGCATCCTCGCCGTCGACGACGACGCCACCGCGGCGGCGGCCCTGCGCCAGATCCTGATCGGCAAGGGCTACGAGGTCACGGTCGCGGCCACGGGCGAGGAAGCCCTTGAAGCAGCGGCCCGCGAGCAGCCCTTCGACCTGATCCTGTTGGACGTAGCGCTGCCCGGGATCTCGGGCTTCGACGTGTGCCGGAAGATCCGCGCCGACGAGAAGACGCGCGATGTCCCGGTCATCTTCCTGACCGGCAAGGGCCGGCTGATGGACATGGCCGAGGGCGACGACGCGGGCAGCGACCTCTACCTGGTGAAGCCCGTGCTCGCGAGCAAGCTGCTCCACATGCTGGACCTGTTCTTGACACCCGACGCGCCGCTCGGCAAGCGGCCGCGGCAGTTCCACTCGACCAGCTAGCGCGACAGGCCCGACTCGATCGCCTTCGCGTAGAGCTGCTGGATGCGGGCGAGGCGCGCCGCCGGAAAGCCCTGCAGGGCGCGCTTCATGATCGCGCTGGCCTCGCGATCCTCGGCCTGCGTGGTCGGACGCCCGATTCTCACCTTGCCCAGGTAGGCGCCCATCAGGGAGCGCTCCTTCGCCGACACGCGGGAGTAGGCCGTGGAGGTCAGGGACGACATTTCCCGCGCCTCGGTCGCCGGCAATGACGACGCGCCCCTGGCCGCGGCGCTGAAGCCGCGCCGAAAAGCCTCTTCAGGCGCCATGGCCTGGGCCTCACTCGAGCGCACGAGGCGATCGGCCGTCGCCGCGGGGAACAACGGGACCTCGCGCGCGATGACCTCGACGGATTGCGCACGGAGCTGGTCGAGGCTGAGGCGAGGTTCGAGGGTCGGCGGCGGGGCCTGCGCGGTCGATTCGCCGCGTCCCAGGAGTTGCCACGCACCGAAGACGGCTCCCCCGCCTACCACCACGAGGAGCGCAACGCGCGCGGCCAGGCCGGAGCCTTCTCCGCCGGCACGGGGCCGCGGGAACGGCGGGGGGCTCGGACCGGGCGCCGGCTTGGGGCTGCCGGCGCTGGGCTCGACCAGTTGCAGCGCGCGCACCAGAGGCACCCACTGGGAGGATCCGGGCTTCAGGACGGGGCTGTCGCGGGTCAGCAGGCCCTGGGTATACCAGTCCTTGACGGCCTGCAGCTCGAGGTTGATCTCGCTGCCGTCGTCCAGCCGCACCTTGTAGCGGGCCATGCCAGCGGAGTATAGGCGGAACCGTCGGGGATCCGCGGCGCTGCAGGCGCACGCAGTGCACCGGTCGCTCGCCGCCACGAGTGCTCCGAGGTATCATCCAGGTATGAGATCCAATACCAAGTCGAGCATCACGTTGCCTCCCGAGGAGCTGCGAATGGTGCTGGCTCTCCAGGCCCGGCTCAAGGCCAGGAGCAAGGTGGAGGTGGTGCGACGAGGCCTCCGGCTTCTTCGCGACGTCACCGAGCGAGAGGCCTTGCGCGAGGCCTACCGGCGCGCGTCGCGGGCCACCAGGGCGTCCCTCGCGCGCGAGATGGACGAACTCGATCACCTTGCCGCCGAGGGGCTGCCCGAGGCGTGAAGGCTCGGCGCGGCGTACTCTACCTGGGCAATCTCGCTCCGCGCATCGGCACTGAACCAGGCAAGGTGCGGCCGATCCTGGTGATCCAGACCGATCTCCTGAACGCTGCCGGCCACCCCTCGACCTGGATCCTGCCCTGCACGACACGACTCACGGGGGAAAGCTTGCTTCGCGTCGTGCTTCCGCGCGGCATCGCCGGCAACCGAGAAGACTGTGAGGTGATGGTCGATCAGAGCCGGGCGATCGACAACCGGCGACTGGTGCGGGCCCTGAAGCCTCTGCCCCGCAGCATCCTCGCCGAGGTTGCGGACAAGCTGCGAAGTCTGGGAGAGCTATAGGCGGAACCGTCCTATGATCCGAGGCGGAGGGACCCCCATGAAGCAGCGCTCGCTGATCGTGCTGCTGGCGTGCCTGGCGGCCACGGCGTCGGCCGAGGCGCCGCAACCGTCGACGTTCTCGATCGTCGCCGCGGACCCGGAAGCCGGCGAGCTGGGCGTCGCGGTCGCGAGCCGCTTCTTCGCCGTGGGCTCCGTGGTGCCGTGGGCGAAGGCAGGCGTCGGCGCGGTGGCGACCCAGAGCAACGCGAACACCACGTTCGGCCCGCGCGGCCTCGAGCTGATGGAGCGCGGCACCAGCGCCCGCGAGACCCTCGACGTGTTGCTGCGCTCCGACGACGGACGCGACGGCCGCCAGGTCGGCCTTGTCGGCGCCGACGGCGGATCCGCCACCCACACGGGACCGCGATGCACGGCCTGGGCCGGGGGCCGTAGCGGGCCGGGCTACGCGGTCCAGGGCAACATCCTCACGGGCGAAGCGGTGGTGATCGCGATGGAACGCCGCTTCCTGGAGACCCGCGGCCAGGCCCTGGCGCAGCGACTGCTCGAGGCTCTCAGCGCCGGCGACGCCGCAGGCGGCGACAGCCGCGGCCGGCAGTCGGCGTCGATCCTGGTCGTGCGCGACCGCGGCGGCTACAACGGCTTCACCGATCGCGCCGTCGACCTGCGCGTGGACGACCACGCCGACCCATTCGGCGAGATCGCGCGTCTCACGCGCCTCGCCCTCGTCAACGACGCCTGGAACCGCGGCTGGACTGCTTTCACCGAGAAGCGCTTCCCCGACGCCCTGAAGTGGCAGCGGCGCACGGCCGAACTCGCGGAAGCCGCTCCGTCCATGCTGCCCGAGGTGCTCTACGACCTGGCCGTGATCCAGCTCGCGAACGGCAGCCCCGAGCCGGCCCTCGCCACCGCGAAGCGCGCGATCGCCCTGAACCCGAAGTTGCGCGCCCAGGCCCTGAAGGACGACGACCTGGCGCCACTGCGCCGGCAGCTCGAATAGGCCCTACGGCGTCTCCTCGGGGTACTTCGGCACAACGTTCCACCACGGCAGGTTCGACTCGCGCAGCACCGACAGCTCGACCTTGTGGTGGATCATGATCTCGCCGTCCTCGTCGACGATCTTGAAGCGGATCAGCGGATCGCGGCGCTCCCAGTCGATCTCGATCAGGCCGAAGTTGTCCCCTCGATTCAGCACCGCGATGCGGTGGCGGTTGCGCTCCATCATCCGGTACACGTGCTCCGACCAGTTCAGCGAGCTGGCCGTGAGGTCGTAGATCGGGTAGCCGGCTTCCCCGTCCATCATCGCCAGCTCGGCGAAGTGGCGGTCGCCGCTGATGAACAGCGAGCCGGTCGAGCGCCACATCAGCGTGTACAGCTTCTTCCGCTCGAGGGGGAAGTTGGCCCACTTCTCGCCGCCCGAGTCCTCGTCCACCACCTGGATGCTGGAGCCGATGACCCGCACCTGGGCCGGCACGCGCAGCTGCTCCTCGAACCAGGTCCACTGCGCGGCCCCCAGGAGCGTCGCGTTCGGGTCGGTGTTGGGAAGATAGCGGCCGCCGTCGATCAGGTCGCCCTTGTCCTCCTTGAAGACGAGCGGCGAGCGGTTGAAGCGCGTGTCGAGCAGGATGAACTGCACGCGCCGGCCCGGCGGGCCGAACACCTCGGCGTGGTACACGCCGTCGCGCTGCCGGCGCGGCGAGTCCTTCGCGACGCCGAAGAAGTCCAGGAAGATCTGCTTCGACTCCTCCTTGATCGGGTACTCGGCGCCCGCGTCATCCTCGCCGTAGTCGTGATCGTCCCAGGTCGCGAGCACCGGCGTCGTCTTCTTCAGCGCCTGGTAGCCGGGCTGCGCGCCGAGCTTGGCGTAGGCCGCGCGCAGCTCGACGGAGTCCTGCGTGTCCGCGTAGACGTTGTCGCCCAGGAGAACGAACACGTCGGGCTTCGCCTTCAGCACGTGGTCCCAGATCGGCTGCACGCCGTCCTGACCGAGGCAGGATCCGAAGGCGATGCGCCGCACCGGCGGGACGGTCTTTTCGGGCGTGGGCGCCGCCGCGCCGAGGGCGACCACGGCGCCCGTCACCGCCAGTGCAAGAGAAGCGCGCGCCATTCGGGACCTCCTGGGGCGGGTCAGTCTACAGCACGCGCGCGGCGATCTGGGGCAGGCAGCGCTCCAGGGGCTCGTCGATACGGAAACGCGCGGCTGCGTCGAATGGCGTGTCCGAGGCCGTCAGGATGGCGGTCGCGGCCCCGCGGCCGTGGGCGAGCGGGAACATCTGGTTCACGGGGCCCACGACCAGCGACGTGCCGATCGCCACGAACAGGTCGCAGGCCGCCGCCGCCTCGAAGGCGCGTTGCAGGTCCGATTCCACGAGCCCCTGGCCGAACGAAATCGTGGCCGGCTTCTAGGGCGCGCCGCAGGGACACGGCGGGACGGCCACGCCGCTTTCCCAGTCCCGTTGCGCGCCGTCTCGCGGCTCGCGGCGTCCGCATCTCAGGCACTGCACGAACGCGTCGGTGCCGTGGATCGCGACGAGCCGCTCGAGCGGGAACCCGGATCGCTCGTGCAGGCCATCCACGTTCTGGGTGACGAGCAGGCGCACGCGGCCGGCCACGGCCATGTCCCGGAGCGCCTGGTGTGCGGCGTTGGGTTGCGCGGCGCTGATCGTCTTCCAGGTCTCGCCCTTGTAGCGCCAGTACTCGGCGCGCTTCTCCTGGGACGCGAGGAACTCCTGAATCGTCACCGGCTGGTAGCGCTCCCAGCGGCCGCCGGGTGATCGGAAATCCGGGACGCCGGAAGGTGTCGAAATCCCGGCGCCGGTCAGGACGACGACGCGCTCAGCCGCTGCCCAGCACTCGGCCAGCTCGGCGAGCGTTCCCACGGTCGCCATCCTAGCAAGTCGCCTGAGATCCAGTGGACGGGGTTGGGGAGTGGCCACGCTTGAAGTCACAGTTTGGGACCTCAAGCTGGCGGAGTTCGCTAGCCCTCGAACCCAAGGGCGAAGAGCAGCGCCGCACGAACCTCGCGCCACCGATCGGCAGAGAGCGGGACGATGAGCCCGCCGATTCGCGATCGGGAGACCGTCTGGACATGGTCGAGGTTGATCGCGCACTCCGCCGGCATCCCGTCGTCGCGCGTGAGCACGACTTCGCTCGGGATGTCACGGATTCGGGAGCTGATCGGGGCAACCGTCGCCTCGGCGAGGAAGCCGAGGGCGGAGTCTCTCGTCAGGACCAAGACCGGGCGGCGCTTGTCGGGAGCCGCGAACCTGTACCAGCGGATGTCGCCGCGGCGCATCAGTCAGGCCAGACTTGATAGCGTTCCCAGCCATCGAACTCTCCCCGCTTGACCGGCTTTCTCGCGTATCCGCGGCGGTGCCGTTCCTCCGCGACCTTGACGCGGAGGCGCTCCAACGCCTCCTTCAGGGCCCGGCGCGTGAAGGCCGAACGCGTTGTTCCAAGCTTCTGCGCGGCCCGGTCCACGCGCTCGACGAGCTCTGGCTCGAGGGTCATCTGAACAGTTCGCATAGCAGATTCTATGTGGATTCCGATAGCTACGGCAATCCGCATCCCAACAGCGATCCGTGGGAAGGGTAGGTCTACGGTTCGTTTGAACCGGCTGGTCCTTCGAGACTATCCTGCCAACCTGGAGGAGATCCTTATGCGGGCACTCACCCTCGCACTCGCCGTGGTCACCGGTGCGGGCGCCGCGCCCGGAGTCGATTCCCTGTACTCCCTGAAGACCACGAGCCTGCAAGGCAAGCCCGTCGAGCTGGCCGCGTACCAGGGGAGAGTGACCCTGGTCGTGAACGTGGCCAGCGAGTGCGGCTACACGCCGCAGTACAAGGGCCTCGAGGCCCTGCACCGCGAACTGAAGGAGCGCGGCTTCTCGGTGCTCGGCTTTCCGAGCAACGAGTTCGGCGGCCAGGAGCCTGGCACGGCCGCGCAGATCCAGACCTTCTGCGAGAAGAACTACGGCGTCACGTTCCCGATGTTCTCGAAGATCGTGACCCAGCCCGGCGCCGAGCAGTCCCCCGTGTACGGCTTCCTCACCAAGGGCGGCAACGTTCCGAAATGGAACTTCAGCAAGTACGTGGTGGGCAAGGACGGCCAGGTCCGCGCGTTCTTCCCCAGCAAGGTCGCGCCGGACGCCAAGGAACTTCGCGAGGCGATCGACGAGGCGCTGACCGAGTAACGGGCTACGGCTTCAGCTTCCCGTCCGGCTCGACCATGTCGGAGAAGTCCCGCTTGCCCGAGGTCCGGATCCGCAGCTTGCGCTCGCGGATCGCCTGCAGCACCAGCATCGCGTTGGATCCGCGGTCGCGCTCGGCCGGCTCGCGGGCGAACAGCACGATCGCCCCGTCCTTCGCGGCGGCGTCCAGGGCGCCCTCGAGCTGCGACAGGCTGGCCTCTTCCCCGTTCCCCTCCACGACGCCGTCCTTCGACACGAACACGGTGATGTACTTCGCGTCGGGGTCGAAGGAATCCCCGGAACAGGCCGCCAGGAACGCCACGAGGAGCACGGCGATTCGTGTCACCCTGCGCCCCCTGCCCGCAGCTTGCGCTCGCGGTCGCGCCACGCGGTCGGCGTCTCGCCCACCAGCTTCTTGAAGGCCCGGCTGAACGCGGCTTCCGAGCCGTAGCCGACGTTCCCCGCCACGGCCGCCACCGACCGGGCCATCCCCAAGGACGGCCGCACGGTCGGCGTCGTCGTCCACCACGTCGCCAGCGTCTACCCGATCGAGATCGAGCTGGCCCCGACCCTGGCCGCCGGCAAGCCGGTGATCGGCGTCACGATGGACGACGTCCACGCGATGAACGCGGGCCACGCCAAGCAGAACGCCTCCGTCACGAAGCAGGCGGCGATCGAGGCGCTACGCGCCAACAGCGAGGTCGCGGCCGCCGCCATCCGGGCCCTGAGCGACGCGGAGCTGGAGCGGGCCGCCCCGGCGTCTCTCTACTCGGGCGCCCCGATCACGTGCCAGTTCATGCTCGAGGACCACGCGGTGCGGCACAGCTACCACCACCTGGCGAAGATCCGCGCGACGCTGGGCCAAACCAGCTAGGTTCAAGACCGTGTTCGATGCGCTTCGGGCTCTGCTGACTCCGCCCCCGGCTGGCGTGCGTCGGATCGGCTTTCGACCCGGTCCGTAGCAAACGCACCCTTGACGGCGCCCGAGCCGCGGGCGTAGGTTGGCCTTTGCCATGAAGAGAGCGATCAAGCTGAAGGTCAACGGCCGCCCGGTCGCGCTCGACACCGAGGACGACCGCACGCTGCTTTGGGTGCTGCGCACGGACCTCGCGCTGACCGGCACCAAGTACGGCTGCGGCGCCGGGATCTGCGGCGCCTGCACGGTGGTCGCGAACGGCGAGGCGATCCGCTCGTGCCTGACGTCGCTGAAGGACGTCGAAGGCCAGGAGCTGACGACGATCGAGGGCCTGGCCAAGGGAGGCGAACTGCACCCGTTGCAGCGCGCCTTCATCGACCACGGCGGCTTCCAGTGCGGCTTCTGCACGCCGGGCATGATCATGCACGCCGCGGCGCTGCTGCGAAGCAAAGAGCGCCCCACGGGCCCGGCGATCGCCGAAGCGATGGAGAACAACCTGTGCCGCTGCGGGGCCCACCCGCGGATCGTCGCGGCGATCGAGGCCGCCGCGAAGGCCGGAGGCCGGTCGTGAGCGCCGCCCTCGAGCTGGACCGCCGCGAGTTCCTCCGCCTCTTCGGCGGCGGCATCGTCGTCACCTTCGCCCTCGGCCCCGAAGACCTGTTCGCGCAGCGACGCTACCCCACCAACTGGGACGCCTACCTGAAGATCGGCGAGGACGGCCGCGTCAGCGTGTTCTCCGGGAAGATCGAGATGGGCCAGGGCATCACGACGTCGCTGGCGCAGATGGCGGCCGAGGACCTGAACGTTCCGCTCGAGTCCGTGGACATGGTCATGGGCGACACCGACGTCTGCGTGCCGGACGCGGGCACGTACGGCTCGCTGACCACGCGCATGTTCGGGCCAGCCCTGCGCACCGCGGCGGCCGAGGCCCGGGCCGTCCTGGTGGAGCTCGCCGCGGAGAAGCTCGGCGTTCCACGGGACCGGCTGCACGCGGAGAACGGCGCGGTCCGGGTGAAGGACGAAAAGCGCAGCGTGAGCTACGCCGAGCTGGCGAAGGGCCAGGCGCTCGGGCGGAAGCTGGACGGGCAGGTGGTGCTGCGCTCGGTCAAGGCGTTCAAGACGATGGGCCGCTCGCCGAAGCGGATCGACGGCAAGGACAAGGTGACGGGCGCGGCGCAGTACGCGGCCGACATCCGCCTACCCGGGATGCTGTATGCGAAGGTCCTGCGCCCGCCGGCCCACGGCGTGAAGCTCGTCCAGGCCGACACCACCGCCGCGGAGAAGGCGCCGGGCGTGACCCTCGTGAACCAGGACGGGATGATCGCCGTCCTGCACGCCGATCCGGAGCAGGCAGAAAGAGCGCGCGGCCTGATCCAGGCGGCGTGGACCCAAGCGGAGCCCGGCGCCGACCAGGACGGGATCTTCGACGAGCTTCTCGGGAAAGCTCCGGAGCCGGAGGCCGGCGAGACGAAGGGCGACGTCGCAAGAGCGAAAGCCAGCGCGACCAAGACGATCGCGCGCACGTACCAGAAGGGCTACGTCGCCCACGCCCCGATGGAGCCCCACGCGGCGGTCGCGGAGATCAAGAACGGCAAGGCGACGATCTGGGCCTCGACGCAGACGCCCTTCCCCACCCGCGACCGCCTGGCCCAGCTCCTGGAAATGGACAAGAAGAACGTCCGCGTGATCACGCCCTACGTGGGCGGCGGCTTCGGCGGGAAGTCCGCGGGACGGCAGTCCGACGAAGCCGCGAAGCTCGCGAAGATCACGGGCAAGCCGGTGCAGGTGGCGTGGACGCGGCAGGAGGAGTTCTTCCTACGACACCTTCGACCCCGCCTCGATCGCCAAGGTCACGTCGGCGGTCAACCCGGACGGCCGGATCGCGTTCTGGGAGTACGACGGCTACTTCGCGGGCGGCAGAGGCGCCGATTTCCCCTACGACGTCCCCCACGTGAAGAGCCGCTTCTTCGGCGGCTGGCGCGGCTCTGGCAGCCAGTCGCACCGCTTCGCGGTCGGCCCGTGGCGCGGCCCCGGCGCCAACATGAACATCTGGGCGCGCGAGTCGCAGATCGACGAGATGGCGAAGCAGGCGGGCCTGGACCCGCTCGAGTTCCGCCTCAAGAACCTCACCGACCCGCGCATGCGGAGCGTGCTGCAGGCCGCCGCCGACAGGTTCGGCTGGAAGCCGGCCAAGGCTCCGAGCGGCCGCGGCTTCGGCATCGGCTGCGGCGTGGACGCGGGCACGTACGTCGCCCTGATCGCCGCGGTGCAGGTGGACCGCAAGACCGGCGCCGTCAAGGTCGAGCGCGTCGTGTGCGCGGAGGACATGGGCATCGTCGTCAACCCCGAGGGTGCTATGCAGCAGGCCGAGGGCGGCGTCGTGATGGGCCTCGGCTACGTGCTCACGGAGGAGCTGCGCTTTCGCGGCGGCCAGATCCACGACGAGAACTTCGCCAGCTACGAGCTGCCCCGCTTCTCGTGGACGCCGCGGATCGAAGTCGTGCTCGTCAAGAACGATGCCCTCGATCCGCAGGGCGGCGGCGAGCCGTCGATCGTCCCGATGGGCGGGGCAATCGCGAACGCGGTGTTCGATGCGACGGGCACGCGGCTGCTGCGCTTGCCGATCACGCCGGAGCGGTTGAAGGCTACGCTCGTCCAGTAAACCTATACGGGCGAATTCATGCCAAAGGCGAACTTCCACGCATCGCCGTCCTTGACATAGATCGAAATGCCCCAGATTACAGATCCCACCTTCTGACCGCCGCAAGTGCCGTCGGCAGCGCCCTTGCGGGTGAGCATCTCGACGGTCGGCGAGAGAGCTGTGGCGAAGCCGTCTGTGACGCTGACGCTCTTGACCTCGCAATTGCCCCCGGTCCAGTCCTTCATCGCAGCGGCCTTGGTTGCGAAGGAGGTGCCGAAAATATTGACGAACGAAAGGTCCTTTGCCGTCAGCTCTTCAAGCTTCTTGGCGTCCTTTGCCTTCCATGCTTCCCATAGCGCGAGTTCGACCTTGACGAGAGCGTCGGTGTTGGCACCGGGCGTCTCCCTGGCCGGTGCCGCCTTGTCGTCCTTCTTAGGCTCTTCCTTCTTAACCACAGCCTCTGCGGGCGGCGGCGGATTCTTTGGATCGACGATCACATTCTCGCCGTGGAAAACAGCCTGCCATCTGTCGCCGCTGCGAACCCACACGGTTGCCGCCCGCACCGGGCTCGGAAGCTTCATCGCATTGCCGTCGGGTCCGGTGCAGGTCCCGTCAGCGGCATTCTTGTAGATCAGCACCGCAGTATCGGCGTCGATAGTGGTCATCTGCGGATCCTCAAGCTTCCAATCCTTCATCTCGCACTTGACGCCCGAGATCATCTTGACGACCTCGCCTTTGTTCATCCGATGGCCGCCCTCCAGCATGACGAACTTGGCGTTCAAGATGGCCTCGAAGAACGCTGAGTCACCCCTCAGGTAAGCTTCGGTCGCCTGTCTGTCCAACGCCATGAGCGCGTCCGCGGTCGGTGCAGCCGCGGCTGGTTTTGCGGCATTTGCATCTGCGACCGACGTGTTGGTCGCCGCAGGTTTGTCGCTCGCTCCGCCGCACGCCGCAACTGCGATTGCGGCGAACGCGGTCAGAGAAATTGCCAGCATCTTGTTCACCACTTTGTCTCCTCTTCTGTTCTTGTCAGCCTGCCATTGCTCATCGACACTTGGGCCGACCGTTGAACGGGAAGCAACGAGAATGCGCTTCCGCGGCTGCTAGTAGCTCTCCACCGGCGGGCAGACGCAGACGAGGTTGCGGTCGCCGTAGACGTTGTCGATCCGCGCGACCGACGGCCAGAACTTGTGGGCCCGCACCCAGGGGGCCGGGAACGCGGCCTGCTCGCGGCTGTAGGGCCGGTCCCACACGCTGGCGGTCACCGCGTGCACCGTGTGGGGCGCGCGCTTCAGCGGGTTGTTTTGGCGGTCGAGCGTGCCCGACTCCACCGCGCGGATTTCTTCGCGGATCGCGATCAAGGCCTCGCAGAAGCGATCGAGCTCGGCCAGGGGCTCGCTCTCCGTCGGCTCGATCATCAGCGTGCCGGCCACGGGGAACGACATTGTCGGCGCGTGGAAGCCGTAGTCCATCAGGCGCTTGGCGATGTCTTCGGCCTCGATGCCCGCGTCCTTGAACGGCCGGCAGTCCACGATGAACTCGTGGGCCACGCGGCCTTGCGAGCCCGTGTACAGGATCTCGAAGTGCGATTCGAGGCGCTTCGCCATGTAGTTGGCGTTCAGGATGGCGATGCGCGTCGCGTCGGTCAGGCCCTTGCCGCCCATGAGGGCGATGTACACCCACGGGATCACCAGGATGCTGGGGCTGCCGTAGGGGGCGGCCGAGATCGTGCCCAGGGCCTTCGGCCCACCGAGGCCCGTGACCGGATGGCCCGGCAGGAACGTCTGGAGGTGGGCCGCCACCGCGATCGGTCCCATGCCCGGCCCGCCGCCGCCGTGGGGGATGCAGAAGGTCTTGTGCAGGTTCAGGTGGCAGACGTCGGCGCCGATGGCGGCCGGGCTCGTGAGCCCGACCTGCGCGTTCATGTTGGCGCCGTCCATGTACACCTGGCCGCCGTTCTGGTGCACCACCTGGCAGATCTCGTGGATCGCCTCTTCGAACACGCCGTGGGTCGAAGGGTAGGTGACCATGAGCGCGCCGAGGTTGGCGCGCTGTTCCTCGGCCTTCCGGCGCAGGTCCGCGACGTCGATGTTGCCGCGCTCGTCGCAGGCCACCACCACGACCTTGAAGCCCGCCATCACGGCGCTCGCCGGGTTCGTGCCGTGGGCCGAGACCGGGATCAGGCACACGTTGCGGTTCGCCTGGCCGCGGCTCTCGTGGAAGGCCCGGATCGCCAGCAGCCCGGCGAACTCGCCCTGGGCTCCCGAGTTGGGCTGCAGCGAGACGCCCGCGAAGCCCGTGATCTCCGCGAGCCAGGCTTCGAGGTTGCGGAACAGCTCCGCGTAGCCCTCGGTCTGGCCCGGCGGCGCGAAGGGATGGATGCGGCCGAACTCGGGCCAGGTCACCGGCAGCATCTCCGAGCTGCCGTTCAGCTTCATCGTGCAGGAGCCCAGGGGGATCATGGACGTCGCGAGGGAGAGGTCCTTCTCCTGCAGCCGCTGCATGTAGCGCACCAGCTCGTGCTCGGTGTGGTGCGTGCGGAACACCTCGTGGGTCAGGAAGTCGCTGGTGCGCGCGTGGGGCGCGGGGATCTCGTAACGCGCCTCGCGCATGAGGTCGTCCACCGTGAAGGGCACCGGGCGCCCGTCGGCGAAGGCGTCGAAGATGCGGCCCAGGTGGCGCGGCAGCGTGGTTTCGTCGAAGGAGATCCCGACCGACCCGTCGTCGTAGGAGCGCAGGTTGATGCGCTTCTCGCGCGCGGCCGCCAGCGCCTTGGCGCCGCGCCCGGGCGCCAGTTGCACGCGCAGCGTGTCGAAGAAGGGCTCGTCGCCGACGTTGAGGCCGAGGCGCCGCAGGCCCAGGGCCAGCAGCGTTGTGAGGCCATGGACGCGCCGGGCGATGCGCCGCAGGCCATCGGGCCCGTGGTAGACGGCGTACATGCTGGCCATCACGGCCAGCAGCACCTGGGCAGTGCAGATGTTGCTCGTGGCCTTCTCGCGGCGGATGTGCTGCTCTCGGGTCTGCAGGGCCATGCGATAGGCCGTGCGGCCCTCTGCGTCTTTCGAGATGCCGATGATGCGCCCCGGCATCTGGCGCTTGAACTCGTCCTTGGTCGCGAGGAAGGCGGCGTGGGGACCACCAAAGCCCACGGGGACGCCGAAGCGCTGCGAGCAGCCGACCGCGATGTCGGCGCCGAACTCCCCCGGCGGACGCAGCGTCACCAGGGCCAGCAGGTCGGCCGCCACCACCAGCATCGCGCCGGCCTCGTGGGCGCGTTTCGCCAGGGGCGCGTAGTCCCGGATGCGCCCGTCGGTGGTCGGGTATTGCACCAGCACGCCGAACAACCCGCGCCCGAAGTCGGCCGCGTCGCTCGGGCCCACGAAGATCTCGATGCCGAGGGCCGCGGCGCGGGTCTTCACCACCGCGATCGTCTGGGGGTGGCAGTCGTCGGCGACCCAGAACCCGTTCGCACCGCCCTTGGCGAAGGCGGCGCACATGTGCATCGCTTCGGCGGCGGCCGTGCCTTCGTCGAGCAGCGACGCGCTCGCCAGCGGCAGGCCGGTGAGGTCGGCCACCAGGGTCTGGAAGTTGAGCAGCGCCTCCAGCCGGCCCTGGGCGATCTCGGCCTGATACGGCGTGTAGGCCGTGTACCAGACGGGGTTCTCGATGATGTTGCGCTGCACGACGGCTGGAGTGATGGTGCCGTAGTACCCCATGCCGATGAACGAGCGGTAGATCTGGTTCTTCTGCGCGATGAGGCGCAGGTCGTCGAGCAGCTCGTTCTCGCCTTTCGGCTCGGGCAGCTCGAGCGGCGGGCGCCGGATGCTGGCCGGCACCGTCTGCTCGATCAGCGCCTCGAGCGACGGCACGCCGATGGTCGCGAGCATCGACTGGATCTCGGGCGCACCCGGGCCAAGGTGCCGCTCGGGAAACGTGTCGCACGGCTGCAAGGGATCGAAGGTCTCTTCCATCACGCGGGCAGCTACTTTCCCTCGGAAGCCACCAGCGCCTCGTACGCCTTCGCGTCCATGAGCCCGGCGATCTGCCCTGGATCCCCCAGCTTGACGACGATCATCCAGCCCTGGCCGTAAGGGTCGGTGTTGATCGCCTCGGGGGCCCTGACCAGCGCGGCGTTCGAGTCGATCACCTCGCCGGAGACGGGACAGAACAGCTCGGACACCGCTTTCACGGACTCGACCGTCCCGAAGTTCTCGCCCGCCTTCACGGCCCGGCCCTTTTCCGGCAGCTCGAGGAACACCACGTCGCCGAGCTGCTTCTGGGCGTAGTCGGTGATGCCGATGGTGCCCCGGTCGCCCTCGACGCGGACCCACTCGTGCTCTTTCGTGTAGCGCAGGTTCTCGGGGCTCATGGCGCTCCTCTCACTTCGCCCGCTTGTAGAAGGGCGTGGGGACGACCCGCGCCGGGACCTTGCGGCCGCGGATGTCCACGTCGAACTCGGTGCCGACCGCGGTGTGCTCGGCCGGCAGGTAGCACAGGCCGATGTTCTTCTGCAGGAAAGGCGCGTAGGTGCCCGAGGTCACGGCGCCGGCCTCCTGGCCCCTGACGGACACCGGGTAGCCGTGGCGCGCGATGCCACGCCCGGTCATTTCGAAGCCGGCCAGCTTGCGCGGCGGGCCGCCCTTCTTCTGGGCCTCGAGCACGCGGCGGCCCAGGAAGTCGCCCTTCTGCTCGTCGAGCGACACGATCCAGCCCAGCCCCGCTTCGATCAGCGTGGTGGTCTCGTCCATGTCGTTTCCGTACAGGCACATCCTCGCCTCGAGCCGCAGCGTGTCGCGGGCGCCGAGCCCGGCCGGAACCAGGCCCTTCTCCCTGCCCTCCTCGAGCAGCTTGCGCCACAGCGCCTCGACGCGATCCGCGGCGATCAGGATCTCGAAGCCGTCCTCCCCGGTGTACCCCGTGCGCGAGACGGTCGTCGGCCACTCCCCCACCGTGCACTCGGCGTGGCGGTAGTAGCCGAGCACCGAAAGGTCGAGCGGCGTGAGCGGCTGCAGGATCTCGGCCGCCTTCGGCCCCTGCAGTGCAATGAGGCCGAACTCGTCGCTGCGGTTGCGCAGGGAGCAGGCCGCCGGCGCCTGCGCGGTGAGCCAGCGGAAGTCCTTCTCGATGTTGCCGGCGTTCACGACGAGCAGGTAGCGGTCGGCCGCCTTGCGCGACACGATGACGTCGTCCACCGGGGCGCCGTTGGGCATCGGCAGCGCCGAATACTGCGCCTGGCCGTCCACGAGCTTCGCCACGTTGTTGGAGGTGACTCGCTGGAGGAAGGCGAGGGCGCCAGCGCCTTCGACGTCGAACTGCCCCATGTGAGAGACGTCGAAAAGCCCGGCCGCCGAACGCACGGCCAGGTGCTCGGCGATGAGGCCTGAATACTCGACGGGCATGTCCCAGCCGCCGAAGGGCACCATCTTCGCCCCCAGCTCCCTGTGGACCGCGTTCAGGGGGGTTTTCCTCAGGGCCGAGGCTTCCATGAAGGGGGAGGAACGTACCACAGGCATCCCGAGACGGTCAACGATTGCAGCGCCTTGAAGCGCAAGGAGTTATGCGCTACTCTCTGGCGTTCTGACCCTCTCCCGGGCGAGGCCTATTCGACTTGCCGGCGATTGAAACGTACCTCACCACCTGCTGGAGCTGCCTCGGCGAGTTCGATGCCCTAAACGCCGTCTGGTGTTCGGACGACGCGAAGAACCCCACCAAGCTGTGCCCCTTCTGCTTCAAGTGCTTCTGCGACGCCAGCGAGAAGTACAAGCAGGAGTTCTGGAAGCGGGCGCCCAAGAAGATGGTGGAGGAGATCCAGTCGCTGTCGCGCAGCAAGGACCGGCTGGGCGACATCCTGATCCGGATGAAGAAGATCACGACGCCCCAGCTCCTGGAGGCGATCGTCGAGCAGCGCAACACCGGCAAGAAGCTGGGCGAGGTGCTGGTCGACCGCAAGGTGGTGCGCTTGGAAGACATCCAGGCGGCGCTCAAGAGCCAGGGCGTCAACCCGCTGACCGACACCATGGGGGCGGAGTACGCCGCAAGCCCGGTCTGGGAGCAGAGCGCCCCCGACGCGATCATCCAGTACATCCTGTCCCTGGCCGCCAAGAAGGGCGCCTCCGACGTGCACATCGAGCCCACCGACGACGCGATCTCAGTGAAGTACCGCATCGACGGCTTCTTCTTCCGCGTGGACCCGATCCCCAAGCGCTTCCAGCAGGCCTTCACGCAGAAGCTCTTCGAGATGTTCAGTCTCGACCCGGCCCGCGAGTCGCGGCCCCAGACCAGCCGCTCCAGCGGCCGCCTGGCCGAGACGGACTTCGACTTCGTGGCGCAGACGCTCCCCACGGCCCACGGCGTCTCGGCGACGCTGAAGCTCATCAACCGCACCACCTTCATCAAGGACTTCACCACCCTGGGCCTCGAGCTGGAAGACCGCGTCCGGCTGCTGGAGGAGCTGCGCAACAGCTTCGGCCTGGTGCTGATCTCGGCGCCGGTCTTCAACGGCTCCGGAACCAGCGTCTACTCCGTGATGAACTTCCTGATCCAGGCCCAGCGCGACGTGGTGAGCCTGGAGGCGCCGGTCCATTGGCCCCTGGAGGGCGTGCGCCAGGTCGAGGTCGAGCAGGGCGGCAGCGGGCTCAAGATGGAAGAGACGCTGCGCTCGGTGGTCGCGGTGCGGCCCGAGGTGGTGGTGCTCTCGACGATCCCCGACCGCGGCACGGCGCTCTTGGCCTCGCAGCTGGCCTCGAGCATCCTGGTGGTGTGCGCGCTGCCCGCCCAGACGGCGGCCGGCGCGGTGACCGCGATGCTGGAGCTGGGCGTCCCGCCGCAGGTCCTGGCCGGCTCGCTGGCGGCCGTGACCTGCCAGCGGCTGGTGCGCCAGATCTGCAAGATCTGCCGGCAGCCGGCCGAGCCGCCGGCGCCCCAGACCCTCGCCCACCATGGCGTCGCGGCCGAGGAGGCCCCGCACCTCAGGTTCTACCGCGGCAAGGGCTGTCCTTCGTGCAACAAGGTGGGCTATCGCGGGCGGCGCGCGGTCTTCGAAGTGCTCACCGGCGCGCCCGAAGTGCGCGCCGCGATCCAGAACGGCATGTCGGTCCAGGACATCGAGTCGATCGCCATCGGCGCCGGCATGACCACCACGCGCGTCCGCTGCCTGCAGCTCGTGTCCGAGGGCGTCACGACCTTCGACGAGTTCGCCAAGCTGAGGCTCTGAGCATGCGAGCGCTCCCGGCCCTGCTGGCCGCAACTCTCGCGGCAGCAGCGTCTGTGCGGGTGATCGGCAGCGGTCAGGTAGCGCGGGCGCGCACCGCGTCGAGCATCCGCTCGATCACGTGCTCGGGCAGGAGCGCCGTGGTGTCGAGGACGATCGCCCCCTGCGCCCGCACCAGCGGGGAGTCGGCGCGGGTCATGTCGGCGTGGTCGCGTTCGCGGATCTCGCGCAGCACGGCCTCGAGCTCGGCTTTTCCGCCCGCGGCGCCCAGCTCGCTCACGCGGCGCTCGGCGCGGCGCAGCGGATCGGCGTCGAGGTAGAACTTCACGTCCGCGTCGGGGAACACGGCGGTCCCGATGTCGCGTCCGTCGAGCACCACACCCCCCGCGGCGCCAAGGGCGCGCTGCCGCGCCACCATCTCGCGCCGCACGGCCGGATGCACGGACACGCGGGAGGCCAGCGCGCTCATCTCGCGCGTCCGGATCGCTTCGGTCACGTCCTGGTCGTCGAGCCGCACGCGCCGGCCGCCCTCCAGGAGCTCAATGCGGGCGGCGTGGAGCAGCGCGGCCAGGGCCGGCGCGTCGTCGGGATCGACACCCGCCCGGGCGGCCTGGAGCGCCAGGGCCCGGTACATCGCGCCGGTGTCGATGAAGGTATAGGCCAGGCGCGCGGCCAGGGCGCGTCCCGCCGTCGACTTGCCCGCTCCCGACGGCCCGTCGATGGCGATGACCAGGCGCCGCGCGGTCACGCGCGGGAGCGGCCGCGCGGGCGGCGGGCGGGCCTGCGCGACCGGCCCCGAACCGGCCGGCGCGGCGGACGCGGCCGTGACACCACGCGCTGGCCGAGCAGGCCGGACACCTCCTCCGGCGTCAGGTGGCGGAACTGCCCCGGCTCCAGGCCGCGGCTCGACAGGGGACCCAGGGCGATGCGGCGCAGCTTCGAGACCGGATGGCCCACCGCTTCGAGGAGGCGCTTGACCTCGTGGTGCTTGCCCTCGTGCAGGGTGACTTCGACCCAGGCGTTCTTGTCGGCCTCCACCACCCGGGCCGCGTCCACGGCCAGGCGTTCGCCCTCGACGCGAATGCCGTGCTTGAGGCGCTCCAGGGTGCCGGCATCGGGCACGCCGCGCACCTTGGCCTCGTAGACGCGCGGCACCTCGTAGCGCGGGTGCGAGACGCGCTCCGCGAAGGCGCCGTCGTTGGTCAGCAGGATCAGGCCCTCCGTGGTGACGTCGAGGCGTCCCACCGGGAACAGGCCGGCGACGCTGGGCACCAGGTCCATCACGGTCTGGCGACCCGCTGGGTCGTGACGGGTGGTCACGACACCCTTGGGCTTGTTGAGCAGCAGGTAGACGGGCTGCTTCGGAGGCTTCACCCGCACGCCGTCCACGCGCACGTCGTCCACGGCGATGTCGGCCTTGGAGCCCAGCTCCTTGACGACCTCGCCGTTCAGCGTGACCCGCCCTTCCAGCATCACGCTCTCGGCGCCGCGCCGCGACGCGACTCCCGCGCGCGCCAGTATCTTCTGCAGCCGCTCCTGCACGGAGCGGATGATAGAGCAGCGCGGCGGGAATCGGCTAGCGGTGCTTCAGCCGGAAGCGCAGGCGCACGCGGTCCTTGATGTCCACAGCCTCGAAGACCACCCACTGGAGGTAAACCTGGTCCTGGACCACCACGGTGGCGGTGCCGTTGGGCTTCAGGGGCCCATGGCTCGGGGCGACCTTGTCCTTCTCTCCCTTCGCCACGCGCCAGTCCAGGGTCTGCAGCCCGGACCTGGCCGTGATCGAGAAGCCGACCGTGAGGTTGGTGCCGTTCACCACGTCGCAGTCCTTGTCCACGGTCACGCTGTTGAGCTCGATGCACTCGCCGTCTGGCAGCGGGGTCGGTTTCTCCCAGTCCACGTCGCAGCCGCGCACCGAGGACGGCACCGTCGCTCCGCAGTCCTCGCCCGGTCCCGGCGTGGGAGTCGGGCTGGGCTCGGGGGACGGCGAGGGCGACGGGCTGGGCTTCGGCGTCGGCGTGGGCGCCGGAGTGGGTCCCGGCGTGGGGGTCGGCAGCGGGTTCGGGTTCCCGGAGCCCCGCACCGTGACCACGACCGACGAGGTCGCCGACGACGTGCCCGAACGGGCGGTCAGCGTGTACGTGGCCGAGCTGTAGGCCGTGATCGTGCGGTCGCCCTTCACCGGCACGGTGCCCACGTTGTGGTTGATGGCGACCTGGTCGGCCCCCTCGACCTCCCACCTCAGGGTCACCGACGAACCTGCGGAGACCTCGTCGGGCGAAGCCTCGAACTTCTGGATGGACAACGACTTGGGGCCGCTGACCGAGTCGACCAGGCCGCAGCCGGCGAAGGTGAGCGCGAGGCTGAGAACGATGGGAAGTCGCATGCTTACTCCCTATAAAATCGAACAATGGTAGGGAGTTAGAATGTGACTGTCAAGAGTTACTTTAAGTCTCTGGCTCGGACTCCTCGGATTCTTCGCTGAGCGGCACCTCTACGGGGCGCGGCGCCTCGATCGCGCGCTTGAGGCCGGCGACGTCCACTTCCTCACCCAGGACCTCGGCGAACTCCTCGATCTTCGGCAGCTCGGCGAGGTCTTTGAGCCCGAAGTGGAGCAGGAACTCCTTGGTGGTGCCGTAGAGCATCGGCCGGCCCACCACTTCCTTGCGGCCGACGATGCGGATCAGGCGCTTCTCGAGCAGCGTCTTCAACACGCCCCCGGACTTCACGCCGCGCAGCTCGATGACCTCGGGCTGCGTGACGGGCTGCTTGTAGGCGATGACCGCCAGCGTCTCCAAGGCCTGGATCGACAGCCGCGTCGGCGACTTCGGGTCGATCAGCTCGCGGATCCAGTCGTTGTATTCGGGCCGGGTCGTGATCTGAAAGCCGCCCGCCACTTCGGCGACCTGCAGGCCGCGGCCGTCCCTGGCATAGTCCTCGCGGATCTCGTCGAGGGCCGCCTTCCACGCTTCCTTGGGCACGCCTTGCATCACCTGCGCGATCTGGCGCGGCGTCAGCAGCTCGTCGCTGGCGAAGATCAGGGCCTCCAGGACCGCCCGGACCTCCTGCGGCGGCAGGACGGGGGTCTCGCTGTCGGGCGCCGGGTCGGCGCGGTCGTCGTCGGTCATGCCCCCATTTTCTCCGGGTTCTCGATCGGCCCCACGGGCCGGAACAGGCGGATCGCGCCGAACACCTCGCGCTGGTAGACCCGGATCCGCTTCAGGCGGATCAGCTCCAGGAGCGCCAGGAACGTGACGATCATGTCCGGCTTGGTGCGCTCGGTCTCGAAGAGCGCCATGAACTCCATCGACTCGCCTTCCTTCACCAGGCCCATGATCTCGTCCATGCGCCCCTCGACGCTCTTGCCCTGGGGCTCCACCTCGTGGGCCAGCAGCGTCTTGCGCCGGTCGAGCAGCTCCTTGAAGGCGGAGACCAGGTCGAAGAGCCCGGCTTCGAGCATCTCTTCGCCGGCGTCGTCGAGCTTCGGCAGCACGCTCTCAGGGCGCGTCCAGGTGGCGGCGCGGATCTGGGCCTGCTGGTGCAGCAGGCCGGCGGCCTCCTTGTAGCGCTGGAACTCCAACAGGCGCCGCACCAGCTCGTCGCGCGGGTCCTCCCAGGGCTCTTCCTCGCCCTGGGCCTCGGTCGGGTTCACGGGCACCAGCATCTTCGACTTGATGTGGATCAGCGTCGCGGCCATGACCATGAACTCGCCGGCCACGTCGAGGTTCAGCTCGCGCATCAGCTCGATGTATTCCATGTAGCTGCGCGTGATGGGCGCGATCGGCAGGTCGTGGATGTCCACCTGGTCGCGGCGGATCAGGTACAGCAGCAGGTCGAGCGGCCCCTCGAACTGCGCGATCTGGATCCGCGGCGCGTCCTCGGGCAGCGTGGACTCGACGCCCTCGGGCACCGACACGCGGCCCTCGCTGGCGGCGCCGGGCTGAGGCGGCCCGTCGTTCTCGTCCGGCGTCGTCACGCGTAGTGGATCTTCATCGCGGCCCGCACGTCTTCCATCGTGGCACGGGCGGTCTCGCGGGCCTTGCTGGCGCCCTCGCGCAGGATGTCCCAGACGGTGTCGGGCCGGCTGGCGTACTCGGGCCGGCGCGCGTGGATCTCGGCGAGGCGTTCGACCAGGTGCTCGGCCAGCTTCATCTTGCAGTCGATGCACCCGATGCCGGCGCTGCGGCAGCCCTGGGCGGCCCAGTCCTGCGTCGCCCTTGTGGAGAACGCCTTGTGCAGGTCGAACACCGGGCACTTCGCCGGTTCGCCCGGATCCGAGCGCCGCTTGCGCGCGGGATCGGTGAGCATCGGCCGCAGCTTCTCGCGCACGGTCTCGGGCGGGTCCTTGAGGTAGATCGCGTTGTTGTAGGACTTCGACATCTTGCGCCCGTCGGTGCCGGGCATGCGCGGCGTGGGCGTCAGGAGCGTCTGCGGCTCGGGGAAGACCGGGCCGTAGAAGTTGTTGAAGCGGCGCACGACCTCGCGGGTCACCTCGATGTGGGGCGCCTGGTCCTCGCCCACCGGCACCGCGTTCGCCTTGTACACGATGATGTCGGCGGTCTGCAGCAGCGGGTAGCCCAGGAAGCCGTAGGTCGAGAGGTCCTTGTCCTGGATGTTCTGCTGCTGCTCCTTGTAGGTCGGCACCCGTTCGAGCCACGGCACCGGAACGACCATCGACAGCAGCAGGTGCAGTTCGGCGTGCTCCTTCACGTCGCTCTGGATGAACAGCGAGGCCCGCTTCGGGTCGAGGCCGGCGGCGAGCCAGTCCACCGCGACGTCGACGATGCTTTCCCGGATGCCGGACGGGTCGGCGTAGTCGGTGGTGAGCGCGTGCCAATCGACGATGCACCAGTAGCACTCGTAGCTGTCCTGGAGCCGGGCCCAATTGTCGAGGGCGCCGGTGAGGTGGCCCAGGTGGAGGGCTCCCGTGGGCCGCATGCCGGAGAGGATGCGCGGGCGGGGTGCCATGGTCAGTCGGCGAGGCTCAGCAGGACGCCTGTGATGACGCTCTGGATCGGCCCCAGCACCATGCCCAGGAGGCCGGTCGCGAAGAGTATCAGCAGGATCCAGGCGCCGTACGGCTCGACGACGCGCACGTAGGTGTCGGCCAGCTCACGCGGCAGGCCGAAGGCCGCGACCTTGGAGCCGTCCAGCGGCGGCAGCGGCACGAGATTGAAGAGGGCCAGGACCACGTTGATGTGGATGCCCGCGAGCAGGATCAGGTAGGCGGGATTGCGGCTCGGCTCGCCACCGAGCTTGAGGTAGACGAACAGGCCGAGGGTGAACAGCAGGGCCAGGATCAGATTCGAGATCGGCCCGGCGCCCGCGACGGTTACATGTCCCGCGGCCATGGTGCGGTCGCGCCTGAAGTTCGCGGGGTTGTAGGGCGTGGGCTTGGCCCAGCCGAACAGCGGCGTGCCGGCGGACAGGAACATCATCAGCGGCAACAGGACCGTGCCGAGCGGGTCGATGTGGACGATGGGGTTCATGCTGATGCGTCCCGCACGCAGGGCGGTGTCGTCGCCCATCCGCAGCGCGGCCCAGGCATGGGCGGCCTCGTGGAAGGATAGGCTGAACAACAGGACGATGTAGGTCGTCAGTCCTATGAAGATACGGTCGGGCGTCAGCTCGGCCAACAGGGCTCCAAAGAAATCGGGATGGTAGCATCTTTCGCACCGCGCCCACGGAGGCGTAGGACTTGAAAGCTCTCGAGGAAACGCGCGCCTTCTGGTCGCACATCCCGCTGCGCGGCCTCGTCCCGTTCCTGATCGGGGTCGCGTGCAGCTTCGCGGTCATCGGCTTCGCGAACGACATCGCCCACGGTGGACGCACGCCGGCGCTGCGCCTGGCGGCGTCCGTGCTCTCGTCGGCCGTCATCGCCATCCTCATGGCGCTTTCGTTCGTCCGCAGCCTGGCGTTCCTGCCCCTGGCCGTCGCTGCGATGCTGCTGAACCCCGGCGCCATCGACGCGCTTCCGGCCGGGCGCGGCCCGACGACGCCCGAGGAGATCGCCGACCGCCTGCGCGCCGACGCGTTCGGCAGCGTCGTGTGCATGTCGCTCGCCTATGCGTCCTACGTGGGCTTCATCGCTCGGGACGGACGCGAGCGCCTGCGCCAGGAGGCCGAGATCGGGCTCGCGCAGCAGATCCACCAATCGCTCGTGCCGCGCCTGGATCTCGAGACGGCCGCGGGCCGGCTGTACGCCGAGTCGCGGCCCGCCAGTGAGGTGGGCGGCGACCTCGTGGACGCTCTGCCGACGCGCACGGGCGCGCTCGCCTACGTCGCCGACGTCTCGGGCCACGGCGTGCCCGCCGGGATCCTGATGGGCATGCTCAAGAGCGCCGCGCGCATGCGCCTGCTCTCCGCGACCGAACCGGACGCACTGCTGGCCGCGCTCAATGCCGTCCTGTTCCAGGTCAGGCGCCCGAACATGTTCGCCACGGCGGCCTGCGTCGCCCTGGAGCCCGGCCGGGTGACCTGCGCTCTCGCCGGACACCCGCCGATCCTCCACTATCGCGCGGCGACGAGGGCGGTGGTGCGCCTCGGCCAGGGCGGCATGGCGCTCGGGATCCTGGAAAGCGCGGCCTACACGGCGCGCTCGATCGTGGTCGAGCCCGGCGACGTGATCGCGATCGTGACCGACGGGCTGATCGAGGTGATGGACGGCCGGGACCGCGAGCTGGGGCTCGAGGCGATCGAGGCGGAGCTGGTCGCCGGAGCGTCCGAGCCGCTGCCGGCGCTCCTCGAGCGCATCGTGGCCCGGTCACGGCGCCACGGCCGGCAACAGGACGACCAGACGCTGCTGCTGCTGCGGGTCGCATAGTAAGCTCGTCGGACTCGCACCATGAGCTGGTCCCTGGACCTCGGGACGACTAACACCGGCGTCGCGCGCTGGGACGAGCAGGCCGGCCAGCCACAGCTCGTGGCGCTGCCGCGCCTGTGCCGGCGGCCCAAGGGCACTGACCCGTTGGAGGCTCCGGCGCTCGTGCCCTCTGTACTCCAGATGCTGGAGCCAGCTTCCCTGCTCGATCGGATCGGCATGTGGCGTGGCCTGGAGCGTTGGACGCTCTGGGGCCGCACGGCTCAGATCGGCCGGCCGGCGCTGGAGCGGAACACGGCGCTCACGGATCCGGCGTTCGTTCCGGGGTTCAAGACGGCGCTCTCCTGGGAGCCGCTGCGACCGCTCGCGCGACTCGGCCAGAGCGCCGTCACCGCTCGCCAGGCTGCCCGCGCGTTCGTGCGCGAGCTGTTCGCCGAGGTCGGGCGCGAGACGGGGCGCAGCATCCGCAACCTGGTCGTGACCACGCCCGTCGAAGCGTACGAGGGCTACCGCGCGGAGATCGAGGAGATCACGCGCTCCCTGGGCGTGCGGCGCCTGCGCTTCCTCGACGAACCGCTGGCCGCGGCGCTGGGCTACGGCCTGGGCCTCACGGCGGAACGCAACGTGCTCGTGGTGGACATCGGCGGTGGGACCATGCACGTGGCGCTCGTCCGCCTCGGACCCGCCGGCTTGCAGCAGGGCCATGCCCAGGTGCTCTCCAAGCAGGGTCAGCCCTTCGGCGGCAACGCCGTGGACGGCTGGCTACTCGAACACGTCAGCGAACGCATGGGCTATGCGCTCGAGGACCTGCCCGACGAGGAGCAGGTCCGGCTTTGGCGCAGGCTGATGCTGTCCGAGGCCTGCCGGGTCAAGGAGTCGCTGTTCTTCCGGACGGCCGACGAGTTCCTCCTGACGCCGCCCGGCCTGGCGCGACGCGTCACGCGCCACACGAGCGGCACCCAGCCGCTCCAGGTCACCCGCGAGGACCTGGTCGACGTGCTGAGGCGCCGCGGTTTCTACTCCGCCTTCTCGGGAAGCCTCGACGCCGTCCTCGCCGAGGCGCCCGGGGGCCCGATGCCCACGGATGCGGTGGACGACGTGCTCATGGTCGGCGGCTCGACGCTTCTGCCGGGCGTCTTCGCGCAGGTCGAGGAACGCTTCGGGCGTCACCGCGTGCGGGCCTGGCACCCGTTCGAGGCGGTGGCGATCGGCGCGGCGTCCTTCGCGGCCGACCGCTACGCCCAGCTCGACTACATCGTCCACGACTACGCCTTCGTGACCTACGACGCGAAGACCCACGATCCCATCCACACCGTCGTGATTCCTCGCGGCACGCGCTTCCCTACCGCGCCCGACCTGTGGCGCGCGCAGCTCGTCCCGACCTGTTCCCTCGGCGCGCCCGAGACGCTCTTCAAGCTCGTCGTCTGCGAGATCGGCGGCGCCGGGGAAGCGGGGCGGCGCTTCGTCTGGGACGCGGCGGGCAACCTGTACAAAGTCGGCGGCGAGTCCGGGGGCAACGGCCGCGTGGTGGTCCCGCTGAACGACGCGAACCCCACGCTCGGCCAGCTCGATCCGCCCCACTCGCCCCGCGACCGGCGGCCGCGTCTCGACGTCAGCTTCGGCGTCGACGAGAACCGCTGGCTGATCGCGACCGTCGTGGACCTGCTCGCGGGCCGCAGGCTGATGGAACGCGAGCCGGTCGTGCGGCTGTTGTAGCGCGTCATGGAGCCGGTTGTAGGAGTGGTCCTATTCGTCCTCTACATGGCGGCCCTCTTGCAGGCCATGGGCCACAGTCTTTTCCAACCGCTGCTCGGGTCGGGCGAGGCCTCGTGGTTCGACGAGGGCCTGTCCGCTGCGCGCCGCGACCTTGGTTTCCGTTTCGAGCGCCGTCGCTCTCGCACTGTCGTTGGCAAGCGCGGCGACTACGAGGTTCGCATCGAACTGAGACGGTTCGGCGGCCGGGAGGGGGAAGCCGCCCGACATGATCTCTGGGTGTCCTTGACCTGCGATCGGTTCCCGCAACGAGTGGCCTTCGCCAAGGAGACGGGCGCCGGAACGGATGTCCTCACCGGGGACTCCCGCTTCGACGACGCCGTATTGGTGAAGGGCGAGCCGACCATCCTCGCAGCGCTCCTGGATCGGGAACTCCGCGTTCGACTCCTCCGGCTGATCGTCTGGGACGGGGGTATCAGTGAAGGGCGGATCTCCTGGCGCGCCTCCGCGAACTTCATGGCGGGCGAGATCACCGGCACGCTGAAGGACCTCGTCGAACTCGCCGATCTGCTGTCCTCCCCGAAGGGAGGAGGCGTCTGCGAGTGCCTCGCGCGCAACGTGCAAGAGGACGAGGAGCCGGGCGTCCGGCTGTGGAACCTCAACCTCCTCGCGCAGCACTTCGCCGATCGGCCGGAGACGCTGGCTGCGAGCCGCGCGGGACTGTCCGACTCCAGCCCGTGGGTCCGGCTCGCCGCGGCTCGACTCCTCCCGGTCGAGGGTGCTCAGGTCCTGAAGGCCCTGCTCGCCGATCGGGCGACGCCCGACCATTCGGCGGCCGAAGCGGCGGCTCTCATCGGGGCGCGGCTCCCGGCCGACGAGGCGGGGCCGGCGCTGATCGCCGCCCTGAAGAACCGCTCCGGCGAGGCGCGTCGCCAGGCGATCCAGGAGCTGGGCCGCATCAAGCACGCACCGGCGGTGGGTCCGCTGTGTGTGGCTCTCGATCGCTCCGAACCGCGCGACGCGGCGGCAGCCGCGGCGGCTCTTGGCGCGATCGGCGACCCGAAGTCCGAGCGGCACCTCCTCGACGCCATCCGCAAGGAAGAGCCGGAGCTCCGCATCGCCGCCGCGCAAGCCCTGGGTGCGTTCGGGAGCTTTCGCGCGGTCGAGCCCTTGCTCGCCCAGCTCGCGAGGGCGCGGCTGGGTGCGGAGACTCGGCAGGCGCTGCGGGACGCCGTCAGTGCGATCCAGTCGCGCCTCGCGGGCGCGGGGGCTGGACAGTTGTCGATCGCCACCACGTCGGCCGAGGTCGGACGCCTCAGCCTCGCGACTCCGAAGGCAGGCCCAGGCGACGTGTCGCTCGCCTCGCGCCGCGACGCATGAGGCCGCGCGCGGGCCGTGTTGGCCTGAAACCGCGAGCACGGTTCGGACCCGATCCTTCACGGTCGCCGACTACCATCGCATGGTCGATGCCGGCATTCTCGGTGAGAACGATCGCGTCGAAGCGCAACTGAATCCCTACGTCGCACCAAGTTCGACGAGCTCTGGCTCGCCTCGCGCCATCCCGAAGACGACTACTAACCGGGCGCCCATAGCGAGCGGGCCGTCAGCTCGCGATGATCGAGGCCAGCGGCCTTGTCGAGCAGCGCCAGTGTCGCCGGCAAGCGTGTCGGGAAGCGCCACTCGTCGGCGCGTCCGCCGGCGGCTTCGAACGCCGAGCGCCACGCGCCCCACCACGGCGAGACGCGACGCGCGATCGGCTCCACCACGAGCACGGCGGCGCCACGGGCGCGCGCATCGAGCAGGTCCGTGAGCAAGTCCGCGCGCGCAGCGTCCTCGAGTTCGTTCACGGTCCAAGCCAGCAGGATCCCCGCGCCGCGTCCGGGCAGGCGCTCGCGCAGCAGGTCGCCACGCCGCACGCCGCCCGGCACGCGCAGCGCCTTCAAGGTGAAGCGCGCCTCGTCGATGGCCCGGCCACTCTGCTCGACGCCGTCGTAGCGGGCCCCGCACTCCAGCGCCCAGGCCGCGCCGGCGGCGGCCGTGCCGCAGCCCAGCTCGAGCACCGACGCAACGCGGGGCGTACCCAGCGCGTGCACGATGCCGCGCACGGTCAGAAAGTGCAACGGGCCGTAGTACATGGCGAAGGCCGCCCGCTTGCCGGCCCCGTCGAACAGGCGGTCGAGTCGGGCGCGGCGCTCGACGTAGAGCGACGACACGGCCTGTACGCCCTTGCGGATCTCGGCGAACTCCAGCTCTCGCCGATGGCGGGCCTCGAGCGCGACGAAGAACGGCTCAAACGGATCGTCGGCCGCCGTCACGTCCGGCCCGGCCGAACGTCGAAGTGGGCGCGGACGCGCTCGGCGACGGCGCGACCGACCGCCTGGGCCAGCTCCTCGACGCTCGCGCCGCGCACGCCGCGCACCGAACCGAAGCGCGTCAGCAGGCGCTTGCGTTTCGTCGGCCCCACACCCGAAATCTCGTCCAGCTCCGAATGCAGCGTGCGCTTGGAACGCACCTGCCGGTGGAAGCCGACCGCGAAGCGGTGCGCCTCGTCGCGCACGCGCTGGACGAGCTGCAGGACGGGCGACGATCGCTCCAGCGCGATCGGCTGCTCTCGGCCCCGTACGAAGATCAGCTCTTCGCGCTTCGCGAGGCTGGCGACCGGCTGCGCTCCCAGGCCCAGCTCCTCGAGCGCTGCGACCGCCGCGCCGAGCTGGCCCTTGCCGCCGTCGACCAGCACCAGCTCGGGCAGGTCCTTGCCCTCCTCGAGCAGCCGGCGATAGCGCCGGCCCACCACCTCGCGCATCGAGGCGAAGTCATCGGGCGCTCCCGACACGCCCTTCACTCGGAACTTGCGGTACTCGGACTTCTTCGGCACGCCGTCGACGAAGCACACCATGGACGCGACGATGTCGGCGCCCTGGATGTTCGAGATGTCGAAGCACTCGATGCGCCGCGGCTCCTCGTCCAGCTCCAGCAGGTCGCGCAGGGCGCGCAGCAGCTCCTGGGACTGGCGCCGCGGATGCTTCCACTCCAGCTCGAACGCCAGCCTCGCGTTCCGCAGCACCAGGTCCAGCAGGCGCACCTTCTCGCCGCGCTGGGGCACACGCAGCTCCACGCGAGTGCCGCGCCGCGCCGACAACCACTCGGCCAGCAGCTCGCGGTCCGGCAGCTCCTCGGCCACCAGCACCTGGCGCGGCACGTAGCGGCCGTCGGCGTAGAACTGCTGGATCGCCGTGGACAGCAGTCCTTCGGGCTCGGCGATGCCGTCCAGCAGGTAGGCCTCGCGGGACACGACCTTGCCGGCGCGCACCGAGAACACCTGCAGCGACGCGCGCGCGCCCTCCACGTGGGCGCCGAACAGGTCGCGCTCCTCGATGTCGGTGGTGGTGATCTTCTGCGGCGTCTCCAGGCGTTCCAGGGCCCGCACCTTGTCGCGCAGGCTCGCGGCCTCCTCGAAACGCTCTGCCTGGGCCGCCCGCTCCATCTCGCCCTCGAGACGCTCGATCACGTCGTCGTTGCGTCCCTCGAGGAACAAGCGCGCGTTCTCGGAAGCCTCGCGGTAGCGCTCGACGCCGCAGACCTCCGCCACGCACGGCGCGATGCAGCGCTTGATCTGGTACTGCAGGCACGGCCGAGGGCGGCGGCCGTTCAGCTCTTCCTTGCACGAGCGGATGCCGAACACGCGGTGCACTACCGAGGCCGTCTTGCGGCCCAGGCTGGCGGGGATGTACGGCCCGCCGTAGGCGTTGCCGTCCTCGGCCGGCCGCCGCACGATGTGCAGGCGCGGGTACTGCTCCTTCAGCGTGAGTTTCAGGTACGGGTGGTTCTTGTCGTCGCGCAGCCGCACGTTGTAGAGCGGCTGGTGGCGCTTGATCAGGTTGTTCTCCAGCGCCAGCGCTTCCATCTCGGTGTCCGTGACGACGAGGTCCAGGTCCGAGATCGCCTCGACCAGCGTCGCCTTGTGCAGCTCCAGGGGCCGGCCCGACTGGAAGTACGAGCGCACGCGGTCGCGCAGCACGCGGGCCTTGCCCACGTACACCACCTTGCCGGCGGCGTCCTTGAAGAGATACACGCCCGGGCGCGTCGGCAGCGCGTCGAGCTTCTCCCGCAGACCCATCGAGCCATTATAGGGAGCGCGGTAGAATCGCCGCGCCGCCACCCGACATGCTCACCGACAAGCTGGGCGCGCTGTTCTCCCGTCCCCTCGACGCCGTCGTGAGGGCCTTCGCCCGCACCAGCCCCGACGTGCTCACGATCACGGGCCTGGCGCTCAACGGCGTCGCCTGCGCCTTCATCGCGATCTCGGGCGGCAAGGACTACCGCAGCCCGGAGCTGCTGCGCCTGGGCGGGACGATCGCGCTGGTGGCGAGCATCTTCGACATGCTCGACGGGCGCGTGGCGCGGCTGCGCGGGCGCGAGACCAAGTTCGGCGCGTACCTCGACTCCACCATGGACCGCTACTCGGACATGGTCCTGTACATGGGCCTGCTGATCCTGTACGCGCGCGTGGACAAGACCCCGCACATGGTGCTGGTCTGGGTCGCGGCTTTCGGCAGCTTCATGACCTCCTACGCGCGCGCGCGCGCCGAGAGCCTGATCGCGAAGTGCGACGTCGGCTTCATGGAGCGCCCCGAGCGCATCGTGCTGCTGATCCTCGGCGCGCTCACCAACCACATGGTGGCGGTGCTGTGGGTGATCGCCGTGCTGTCGAACGTCGCGGCCGTGCAGCGGATCGTGTACACCTTGATCGAGCTGCGCCGCACGGCGTCCTCCGGGAGACCCAGGTGAGCTTCCGCCCCAGGGCCGAGGCGCTGCGCCGCGACATGCTGAGCCCGGTCAAGTTCTTCTTCTACCAGTGGGCGCAATTGCCCCTCGCGGCCTTCGCCGGCCTGCGCGTGGTGCGTCTGGACGAGGCGCGCTGCGAGGTGGCGCTGCCCGGTGGCTGGCGCACCCAGAACCCGTTCCGCTCCACCTACTTCGCCGCGCAGTTCATGGCGGCCGAGATGTCGACGGGCGCGCCGGCGCTGGTGCTGTCGCGGGGTGGCGAGGCGTCGATCTCGATGCTGGTGCAGGACGTGCGCGGGCGCTTCGTCAAGAAGGCGACCGGCCGCACGCTGTTCGCCTTCGAGGACGTCGCGGGCATGGCGGCGGTGATCGAGCGGGCTGCCCGCAGCGGCGAGGGCGAGGCCTTCGTGGCGCGGCCCAGCGCGCGCATGACGGACGGGACGCTCGTCTCCGAGTTCGAGGTCACGTGGACGTTCAAGCGCCGCGCGTGACCGGCTTCGTCGTGGCCGGCGGCGCCTCGCGGCGCATGGGGCGCGACAAGGCGCTGCTGGCCTGGGAGGGGGCGACGCTGCTCGACCACGCGATCGCACGCCTGCGCGCCGCGTGCGACAACGTGCGGATCCTGAGCGGGCCGGAGCCACGCTACCAGGATCGCGGGGTCGCGGTGGAAGTGGACCTCGTGCGGGACGTCGGTGCCATCGCGGGCCTGCAGACGGCCCTCGAGCGGACGCGCGGCGTCGCCCTGCTGCTCGCCGTGGACCTCCCCCATGTCCCGGTCGCGCTGCTGCGCCGCCTCGCGGTCCTCACCGGCGAGGCGGACGCCGTGGTCCCGGTGTCGCCCGGCGGCCCCGAACCGCTGTGCGCGGCCTACGGTCCCGCCTGCCGCGCGGCCGTGGCAGGGCGGATCGCCTGCGGCGAGTACAAGCTCACGGCCTTCTGGCCGGACGTCCGCGTCCGAGAAGTGGGCGTCGCCGAACTCCGCGCTTTCGGCGATCCGGCGCGGATCTTCGCCAACCTGAACACGCCCGAGGAGTACGCAAGGGGCTGATTGCCGAGGCCCGTTTTCCCGGCTATCCTGCTGCGTTTGAGACCGGAGGCCGGGGACACGATGAGCGACCGCAACCAGGCGATTCTCTACGCGGGCGGCCACAAGGGCGCCGAGGCCGAGTTCGGCTGCTGCGCCGAGCGCTGGGGCGTCGGCCAGGTCACGCTGTCCTACGACGGCCACGTCATGGAGTACTCGAAGGACGTCAGGCAGCTCTCCGCCGACGACATGCTCAAGGGCGACGTCAGCATGGAGATCGTGTCCAAGCGCCTGGGCCGGACCTACACGAGCATCGATCAGGTCCGGAAGGTGTGCCAGCTCCTGTTCCACATGGTCTCGAACTCCTATGCGGTGTTCGCGATCGGCTGGATCCAGGGCGACGACACCGTGCAGGGCGGCACCGGCTGGGGCGTCGAGCTGGCCCGCTTCTTCAACCGGCCCGTCAGCGTGTTCGACCAGGCGCGCCACGCCTGGTTCACGTGGAAGGACGGCCGCTGGACCCCCGACTCCCCCGTCATTCCCGAGCGGCCCTTTGCCGCCACCGGCACCCGCAAGCTCACCGACGAGGGCCGCGCCGCCATCGGCGCCTTGTTCGAGCGGTCCTTCGGGGCCGCGCCCAAAGCGTAAGCGAAAGGATTCATCGCATGCCGACCGCCGTTTCGCCCAGCACCCAGGCCTTCATCGAGCAGGAGAACCAGTTCGGCGCCCACAACTACGACCCTCTCGACGTCGTGATCGAGAAGGGCGAGGGCGTCTACCTGTGGGACGTCGAGGGCAAGCGCTACATGGACTTCCTGGCCGCCTACTCGGCGGTGAACCAGGGCCACAACCATCCGTCGATCGCCGCGGCGGCGGTCGAACAGATCCGGAAGCTGGCCCTGACCTCGCGCGCGTTCCGCAACGACAAGTTCCCTCCGCTGCTCAAGAAGCTGTGCAGGCTCACCGGCTTCGAGCGCGCGCTCCTGATGAACAGCGGCGCCGAGGCCGTAGAGACCGCGATCAAGGGCATGCGCAAGTGGGCCTACGACGTGAAGGGCGTGGCGTACCCCGCGGCCGAGATCATCGTCTTCGACGGCAACTTCCACGGCCGCACCACGACCATCGTCGGCTTCTCTACGGACCCCGACAGCACCACGGGCTTCGGCCCGTTCACGCCCGGCTTCCGGGTCGTGAAGTACGGCGACCTCGACGCCGTGAAGGCCGCGATCAACGTCAAGACGGCCGCGATCTTCGTCGAGCCCATCCAGGGCGAGGGCGGCGTGGTGATCCCGCCGGCCGGCTTCCTGAAGGGCCTGCGCGAGCTGTGCGACAAGAACCGCATGCTGCTCGTCCTCGACGAGATCCAGTCGGGCCTCGGCCGCACCGGGAAGATGTTCGCGTTCGAGCACGAGGGCATCCGGCCCGACGGCGTCACGATCGGCAAGGCGCTCTCGGGCGGGTTCTACCCTGTGTCGGCGTTCCTGTCGTCGAAGGAAGTCATGGAGGTGTTCACGCCCGGCATCCACGGCTCGACCTACGGCGGCAACCCGCTGGCCTGCGCCATCGCCGGCGCGGCGCTCGACGTGCTGGTGGACGAGAAGCTGGTGGAGCGCGCGGCCGAGCTGGGAGCGCATCTCGAGAAGCGGCTCCGGGCCATGAAGACCTCGCTCGTGCAGGAGGTCCGCGTGCGCGGCCTGTGGGCCGGCGTCGAGCTGAAGGAAAGCGCGGGCGGCGCGCGCAAGTACTGCTATGCCTTGAAGGACCGCGGCATGCTGTGCAAGGACACCCACACCCACACGATCCGCCTGGCGCCGCCCCTCGTGATCACGAAGGACCAGCTCGACTGGTCGGTGGATCAGCTCGAGGCGGTGCTGGCGGGCTGATGAGCGAGATCGTCGTCTACCAGAAGCCCACCTGATCCACCTGCCGGAAGTCGGTCGACTTCCTGAAGCAGAAGAAGGCCGCCTACCGCAGCGTGGACCTGACGAAGACGCCTCCGAGGGTCGAGCTGCTGCGTGAGATCTGCCGAGCCCTGGGCGTCTCGCCCCGCGAGATCCTGCGCAAGAAGGACCCCGCATACGAGGAACTGGGCCTGGAGTCCGGGAAGCACACGGACGCGCAGCTCTACGATCTGATGTCGAAGAACCCCGGCCTGATCCAGCGGCCGATCGTGGTGCGTGGCAAGAAGGCGGTCGTCGCGCGCCCGATCGAGAACATTGAGGCGCTGCTGAAGTAGCTACGGCACGCTGACCGCGACGGACAGCTCGGCCGAGCCCTTGCGGCACCAGCCCTCGCGCTTCGAGCAGTAGAAGTACGTCAGCGTCAGCGGGACCTGGTGCGTGCCCTTCGGCGCCGCCTTGGCGACGGCGGCCGGGAAGTACACGGGAAGCGACAGGTCGAGATACTTCGCGGTCTCCGGGTCGAAGGCCCCCATCCCCTCGCTCGCCGCGGGCTGCTTGTCCACCAGCACGCTCCCAGCGGGCAGCTTGATGCGCGCCGCGGGCAGCTCGTTGACGTGGACGTCGGGATCGAGCGCCGCGAACTTCACGGCGATGGCGCCGTCGGCTCCGGCCTTCTTCGGCGCTTCGAAGGAGGCGTTCACCTCGAAGTGCCGGGGCCCGGCCAGCAGGGACAGGACGAGCGCGAACCGAAGCATGCTCCGATCCTAGCAGCGACGGCTACTCGACGTCGACCAGGTGCAGCGCGAGCACCTCGCGAAACACCTCGTTCGCCTCCTCGTCCCTGCCGAGGTGGCGCAGCACGAGGCCCAGGCGCACGCGGGCGGTCATGCGTCCCGGCTCCTGGCGCACGCTCTCGCGGTAGACCTCGGCCGCCTCGGCGAGGCGGCCCTGCCGCTCGAGCTGCTGCCCTCGAAGAGGAAGGCCGGCGAGGGTTTCCGCCATCCTCTCGATCAGCTCCATATACAAGGATGACGCCAGCTCGACGCGCCCGGACGTGACCGGGATCACACGGGCAGCGTCGGCTATACTTGTGCGTTTGCGACAATGATCCTCGACCTGCAGGGACGACTCACTCAAGGAATCCAGGCCGCGGCCAGGGCGGCGTTCGGCGCCGAGCTGCCGTCGGTGGTGTTCCAGTACCCGCCGAAGATCGAGCTGGGCGACCTCGCCCTGACCGCGCCCTTCGATCTCGCCAAGACGCTCAGGCGCAAGCCCCGCGAGATCGCGGAGGCGCTCTCCCAGGAGCTGCGCAGCCTTCCGGGCGTGCGCCGCGCCGAGGTGGCGGGCGGCGGCTACGTGAACCTGTTCCTCGACCGCGCCGGCTTCGCCCGCGAGCTGCACCAGGTCACCGCTGAGCGCCGGCCCGCGCCCGCGCAGCCCGGCCGCGTGATCGTCGAACACACCAGCATCAACCCCAACAAGGCGGCCCACATCGGCCACTTGCGCAACGCCACCCTGGGCGACACGCTGGTGCGCCTGCTGCGCGCCCGCGGCCACGAAGTGGGCATCCAGAACTACATCGACGACACCGGCGTGCAGGTGGCCGACGTCGTGGTGGGGTTCGAGCACCTCGAAAAGAAGGGCCTCGACGACGTGGCTCGGATGCAGGGCCGCTTCGACTACGACTGCTGGGACCTCTACGCCCGGGTGGGCGACTTCTACGCGGCCGACCCGAAGCACAAGGCCCTGCAGGTCGAGACGCTCCACGCCATCGAGCAGGGCGACAATCCTACGGCGCGCCTGGCGGCCCACGTGGCCCAGCGCATCGTCGCCGCGCACCTCCTCACCATGTCGCGCCTCGGCATCCGGTACGACCTGCTGGCCCACGAGAGCGACATCCTGCGCCTGCACTTCTGGAACCGCGCCTTCGAGCTGCTCAAGCAGTCGGGGGCCCTGCGACTGGAAAGCGAGGGCAAGAACGCGGGCTGCTGGGTCCTGACCATGGAGGGCGACGCCGCGGACGAGGACAAGATCATCGTGCGGTCGAACGGAACGGTGACCTACACCGGCAAGGACATCGCCTACCAGCTCTGGAAGCTGGGCCGGCTGGACCGCGACTTCCGCTACGAGCACTACACGGCCCCCGACGGCCACGCGATGTGGACCACGACCAGCGCCGAGGGCGAGCCCGGCGCGCCTGCGTTCGGTCATGCCACCGCGGTCTACAACGTGATCGACGTCGGCCAGTCCTACCCGCAGCGCGTGGTGAAGGCCGGCGTCGCCGCCCTGGGCTTCGCAGCCGAGGCGGCCGCCAGCCACCACGTGGGCTACGAGAAAGTCGTGCTGTCCCCCGCCACCGCGCGCGCCCTGGGCTACGACGTGTCCGAGGACGCGGCGGTCGTGAAGGTCTCGGGCCGCAAGGGCCTGGGCGTGAAGGCCGACGATCTGATCGACGCGCTGATCGCCAAGGCCGAGGGCGAGATCGCGGTGCGCGACCCCGAGCGCGACGCCGAGGCCCGCCATCGCGACGCCAGCGCCGTGGCCGTGGGCGCCCTGCGCTATTTCCTGCTGAAGTTCTCGCGCGCCAAGATCATCACCTTCGACATGGAGGAGGCCCTCGCCTTCACCGGCGAGACGGGCCCGTACCTGCAGAACGCCGTGGTCCGCGCCCGCAACATCTTCGCCAAGCTCGAAGCCGACGGCCGCCCGGTGCCGGCGCTGCTCCAACGCGCCCGCGGCCTCGACCTCGTGGGCATGCTCACCGGCGAAGAGGGCGACGAGGTCTGGGCGCTGCTGCTGCTGCTGGCACGCACCGAGGAGGTCGTCGAGCAGGGCGTGCGCTCGGTCGAAGCGGCGGTCGTGGCGAAGCACGCGTTCAGCGTCGCCCAGGCCTTCCACTCCTACTACCAGAAGCCGAAGTACTCGCTGCTCTACGCCGACAGCGAGGACGCCCGCGCCTTCCGCACCCTCGTGGTCTCGATCTTCGTCGGCCAGATGGAGGCGCTCCTGGGGCTCCTGGGCATCCCCATTCCGGACCGCATGTGACGCGCCCGGCCATCGGCATCACGATCGGCTACGACGAAGACCGGCCCGACCGGCACCTGCTGCGCGAGGACTACGTCAAGGCCGTGGCGGCGGCGGGCGGCCTGCCCTACGTCCTGGCGCCCGTGGCCGAGGGCGACGTCCCGGCGCTGCTGGGCCGCCTGGACGGCCTCGTGCTGACGGGCGGCTCCGACGTCGATCCCGCCCTGTACGGCGGCGAGCGCCACCCGAAACTCGGCCCGGTCTTCCGCGAGCGCGACGATTTCGAGCTGGCGCTGTGCCGCGAGGCCGTGCGCCGAGACCTGCCGACCCTGGCTATCTGTCGGGGCCATCAGGTGTTAAACGTTGCGACCGGCGGAACACTGATTCAAGACCTCCCGTCAGAGCCATCAGGGGGCAGCGTGGACCACGATCCCGACACCGAGCGGGCGAGTCGCGTCCACGACGTGAGGATCCTCGACGGGTCGAGGCTCCGCCGCCTCCTGGGCAAGGAGAGCGTCGCCGTGAACAGTTTCCACCATCAGGCCGTCCGGGACCTCGGCACGGGGCTCCAGGCCACGGCCTGGGCGCCAGACGGGGTCGTGGAGGGCGTCGAGGACCCGTCGAAGCGTTTCGTGATCGGGGTCCAGTGGCACCCGGAGTCCTTCTGGCGCGAGAGCGAAGGCTTCGCCCCCTTGTTCCGCGGCCTCATCGAGGATGCCTGGCGGTGATCGCTGCGGGATTGCTGGGCCTGGCATTCTTGGCCTCGCCGGGGCCGGCGCCGGGCGTGCCACAGCCGCCGGGTGGGGCCTATCCGCCCCAGGAGATCCCCTGGGAACGCGATTTCGGCGCGGCGATGAAGAAGGCCAGGCAGGCGGGCAAACCGCTCCTCGTGGACTTTTGGGCCGCATGGTGCGGCTGGTGCGACAAGCTCGACGCGACGACCTATCGCGACGCGAAGGTCGTCCGGCTGGCGGCCGATTACATCCCGGTCAAGGTCAACTCCGAGGGTTCGCGGGCCGAGGTCCAGGTCGCGCTCAAATACGGCGTCGCCTCCCTGCCCACGATCGCCCTCGTCTCGCCACGCGGACGGCCCATCCTGGTCATGCAGGGCTTCCAGGGCGCGGCCCAATTCGCGGGGTCGCTGGAGAGGGCGCGTGAAAGCATCGACAAGGTCCTGGCCTGGGAAACCGCGATCGAGAAGGACGGCGACGACGCCGAGGCTCTGCTGGGCCTGGGCATCCACCTCCTGGACAACGACGACTACGACGGTTCCAAGGAGCTCCTCGCGCGTGCTCGTGCTTCGGACTCCGACCGCCCGGTAGTCGACCGCAAGCAGGCCCGCCTGCTGCTGGGCACGCTCGAGTACTACGACAACAAGCACGGCAAGGCCGAGCAGCTCCTCAAGGAAGGCCTGAACCTGCGGCCCGTCACGGAATTCGACCCGAAGCTGATGTACGTCCTGGCCAAGGTCTACATCAAGGCCGGCCGCAAGAACGAAGCGCGGTCGGTGCTGCACTCCGTCCTCGACGGCTACGGCTCGTCCCCGATCGCCCAGAAGGCGAAGGAGACGCTGGTCGCGCTCGACGCACAGCGGTAGGCACTGCTGGACGTCGCCGCAGCCTGCGACGATCGGGAACAGCAGGACGGACCGCCGCTCGCCGTTGACAGCGCCGTCGGTGTATCGCTGGCAGTTTTGGCGGCTCGCAAGGCTCTCACCGATAGCGGTTGTTGCGGCCTCGCCGCAGCATTGCATCGAGTCGCTGAAAAGCGTCCAAGTAATGCCGCTACACAGAGGTAGCGACCTCGGCCGCCCACGGTGCGTCTTGATGGCGATGTCGTAATGCCGGGCGAAGTCCAAGTGCCCGCGAGCATGGAAAACCGACCCCCTGCGAGCAAGCGGCTCGCAGTACACAGCTCGGGGTTGTCTTTCCCAGGCGTTCCAGTTGCGCTAGTGCCTGGCGGGGCGGCGGCAGCCCACCAGTTGCTCTCAATGTCCTGCCAGGGTGCGCTGTCGCAGCGCAACCTAAGCCCATCAGGAAGTACAAGAGGGCTCAGTTGACGTCCATTAGCATCCGACGCGCCGAGAGGAATCGACGAACAAGCTCGGAAACGCACTGGGCAGCTTCTACGTCTCTGCCGTGAGGGACCCGGCGAGAGCTGTCGCTGACACGCCGAGCCACTCCAAAGGGCCGATAGCTGACTTGACGAGCTGACCGCGCCACGAGACGACATGGAAGTACGTGATGCGATTGCTCCGACCACCCAGGTCGATGTCTGTGTTTATCGACCACGGATCAAGAACCGTAACGTATCCAAGACCTGTCCCGGATGACGGGCGAGTTTGCTTCCCCAACAGCGGACCGAGTGTGTTCTTGAGGGCGGCTCGCACCTCGCGACGCTCCGGCTTGTGTTCCTCTAGATGGAACATCTTCGAGAGACGCATCTCTCGAGAAGCCTCGAGCCATCGATCGAGCACGGCCGACTCCGTAGCCGAGAGGTGATCAGCGTCAAGAGCCGTCGCTTCCTTATGAGCACGCTTCACCAACGATCGCGCCAGTGTCGCCCTGTCGGCGGGCGGTAGTCTCTGGATGACTTCGAGTGCCACGATGGCCGAGCCGGCGAAACCGTGGAATGCTTGAAGTGTCGGATACCCCTCGGCGAGTTCCCGCTCCCATTCGAGGTTCGCCCACCGGCGGTACGCCTGCAAGAAGTTGGCGCGGATCTCCTCTGGCGCGCGGTTCACGGAAGGCCGGGCGCCAGGGCTGCGTTGGTGATCGCCACACCAGTGTTTGCCCCAAGCGACGCACCCGCGACTGAGCCGGCCTTCGCAGCCAGTGCCGCGAGCGCAGCGAACTTCGTGCCGGGGACGGTGGCCGTCAGCGCCGCCGTGCCAGCGTAGCTCCCGACAATGAAGTGGCCCGTCGGGCTGCCGATCGCGACGAACGGGGCCAGGTCGGTCGAGACGATCGCCTTCACGGCACCCGTGCTCGTCGTCGTCGTGCCGGCGACGAAGCCCCTGGGCCCGCTCGTCCGGAAGAAGACGTAGCGGCCTTCCGTGGTGATCCCCGCAAGGCCGGGGTAGGGCTGCGAGACGAGCCGGTCGCCAAGGAGGCTCGCCAGCGCGACCACCGCCAGCTTCGGCACGCCCTCCACACGCTCGACCTTCGCGACCACGTAGGAGTCGCCGGGGTTGCCGAGCGCGGTCTGGAAGCTGAGCTCGGCCGACAGCCCCAGGCTGCGGCCCGACAGGTCCACGACCATCTCGCCGATCGCCGTGAGGCTCTGCGGCAGGAAGCTCGACGGCTCCTCCACCTTCACGCTGATCGCGGTGTCCTCTCCGAGCGCG